>Ga0065711_1042749_pt1 | contig 15157 bp, 9 predicted proteins | sample Hoacrofraction12_FD_59098 | JGI IMG/M metagenome (GOLD analysis project Ga0065711, IMG submission 59098) | Hoatzin crop microbial communities from Cojedes, Venezuela - Epithelial fraction 12 v2 (version 2) | ecosystem: Host-associated > Birds > Digestive system > Esophagus > Crop | place... | reverse complement strand
GTCTCCCTCCCTACCCTTAGCCCTTACCCTAGCTGACTTCCATGGTCACCCCTAACTGGTCACCCCTTACCATCACATGAGCCTCACACGGAGCAACCAAGCCACCGCCGACGGCAGCTGGCCCAGAGTCGCAGAACGAAGCGTCCTCGGCAGGGCTCCTCCAGATAGGGCTACTCTCATGTTTCTGATCGGGTTCGTAGCAGAGCCTCCTGACAGTTTCATGTGCACCTTTGCTTTTAAGCAAAGGAGGAGGTTATTTATCGTTCGTTGTACGTTACAGATTTTGCAGCAAAAAAGCTGCACCTCTAAAATATCAAGAAGTCGTGTTCTGGAGTTCTTGAAAAATTATGTGCTTGAAACAATGCCCTCAGGAGGCCACTGCCCCATACGTTATGGAAGTCATATTGAGCTCTCTCTTGCTAACCTCAAACAGGGGCTTAAAAAACATTTTAGAATACTATTTCCCACCTGAAAAATATTTAAAAAACAAAAAAACAACAAAGCCCAACAAAAAAACAACCAAAGAGAGGCAGGTTTTTTATTTGTCAAGGAAAGCTAACAGGTTATTGTAACTTTAGGACCTATTTGACGATATAAATCTGAGAAGCTAGCCAGGGATGTAGCATTTGATTGATTAAACTCAATTTTCCCCCTTTATGAGGCACAGGAAGGCTTAGAGTTGCTTCAGCATCTGAAGAACGCGCAGGACTGCGGGCAGCAGGCTCACATGGACTCACTAAGGGTGAGCTGCCAGACTTACGACTGCAGGCTACATCGACAGTGTGTGAATCTGTGTGCCAATATTGAGCTCCTGAAAGCCTCCATAATATGTGTCTTTATAAATAAGAATGAGAAAGTCTTAGTAAAGGGAGAGTTTTGCAGAGTAAGTAAAAAACTGCATTAAAATATGACACTATAAATACTAACGCTGGAGGCAGCGTAACTCCTCAGAAGACCTTGAATGTGCTAGGCAGGTTAGCACAGGGGGGAAGAGATAACCTGTGGGGCCCGATTTGCACCGAGGGCCTCCAAAAAGAGCTGTCAGTTCCGTTGCCTCCTCCCGCTGCAGCGCATGGCTCTGTCGTACAACCTCGGGGCAGCAGCGACGACTTGATTCAGTGCAGAGCACAGCTTGGGGGAGGAGGCCGTCGCAAGCCGTGAGAGCTCTGCACTAATCAGCTCTTTTCCAGATAACTAATTTCTTAAGATTCATGCATTTCTGGCCAAACAGCCATTTTTGCCCCCTGCCTCTCACACACGTAGCAAAAGCGACACGTGAGCCCTACCTGGGTTAGCCATGCTCCTGTGAATAGCAGCTAAGTCCTTCCGCTTCCACTTCTGCATCTCCTCTTCCATCTTGTCGATCTTGGCGGGATTGAGAGCCCACAGGCACCCTTTGCGAGAGGTGCCACTCATCTTGTTCTCCACCTTCTCAAAACACTTATTCAGGGAAAGGTTGTGGCGCACAGAGTTCTTCCAGCCGTCAGGGGCTGTCTGAGGGACGCAGGAGGACGTTAGTGAAATAAGCCCTGCACAAAGCATTTGCGAGGTTCTACTTCCACCCTTCAGGTGTGAGCGTACCTTGAAGTAGGGAAAGTGCTCCTTCATGAAGCTGTAGATCTCGCTCACCGGGAGACTGCCTGTTTTGCTGTTCTTCAGCGCCATTGCAATCAAGCAACTACAGGACAGAGAAATATAGGACGTAACAGAGCGTGTGCACTTAGCCATCACGTTGCCTTCTGGGCTAGCAACCTTGGACCCATCTCTTCAGACACAAGCGGCTGGCTGATCGTGAGATTACTGTACTCAAGTGCTCAGGAGTCACCCGGTGACCCTGCAGATTTTACTCCTCTCCGCTATTAGAATCATAGAATCATTAACATTGGAAAAGACCTCCAAGATCATCAAGTCCAACCATCACGCCATCACCACCATGCCTGCTAAACCATGTCCTCAAGTGCCACTTCTACGCATTTTGCAAACACCTTCTCTACCTTTATGCTGATGCCCAGGAGTGACTTTGCTTGTTCATTGCTGCTGCCCCTCGGACGCAGCTTCCACGGCACTCTTGGGCAGAGGATGGGATTTTTGTTCCCTTTGAAAGGAATCCAACACTCCCATGCTACCACACCGACGGTGTCACAGCCGTCCTAGGCTGTAGGCAGTGCGCTGTTCTGCTCTCTACTCACCTGTATGAATAGATGGGCTTGGGGTAGTGCTTTGGATGCAGTTCTGGGGCGGAGTGAGGAGCCAGGCGTGGCTGAGAGTAGTGTGGCTGGGTCCCGTAGGGTGTGTTGTAGATTGCTGCTGGGTTACACTGCACGCGGAAGGAAAAGAAGGAAAATGTCGGATGCGGAATGTTTGTGGTTACGTAGGTTTAGGGATATTGTATTATTTTTTCTTTTAAAAGAGTTCTAGATATGATCTTGGCAGGTACTGCAAGACACAGACGACAAGCAAACAACAGTACCTGTTGTGTGTTCTGTGCTAGGGCAAACACCTGATGTGAATGAGGAGGAGGGAAGAGTTGTTGCTGGGTTTGTAAACTTGGAGATGGCTGCCCACCTACCGCATACTGGCTCATCTGCTGAGATAAAGACAGCAGATGTGTCATTCTTATCATCACCAACATCTTTTCCTGAGAGGTGTTGCCATAACAAGCCATCGAGGCCTGCCCTTACGTTTGCTCCATGTGTTGAAATGGAATTCAGTCCCAGGATCCCCTGTGGCAGGCTGGCCTGGACGTGAATCATTGCTCCAGGGGCTCCTGCCGAGTGCACGCTGCTTGCTACAGGACCTGTGTTGGAGAAGGCGAAGGCAGTGAACGTTCACACGAAAGTACGCTTCAGAAAAGAGGGCCGATGTTTGTTTTTAACAGAGGTGGCTGAACCCAACGAAGCTCTGGAGCGGGTAATCACACCTCTCTGTGGCTTTCCAGCCCAAAAGAACCCAGAACGTTTCACAAATCGCAAAGATGACATCAGGTGCTTCTAAAACTTGTTGTGCAGGGAATGAAAGATGACAGCTGCTTAATAGTCCACAGTGGGGTTACAGACACGGCATCTTACTAAAGAAAAGCACACATATTCAGCACTGCCTGTACTCCAGAAGGGTTTCTGCTCTAAAGCAAGCGAGATGAAACACTGAGCTCTCTCAGCAGTGCCTGAGGGACCGAGTGTGTTTACCTAAAGGATGTTCACAAAGGAAAGAAAGGCGTTCGATGAACATATGCTGCAAGGCTGTATGAAGCAAACAGGTATGGGGTAAAGAAGATGCTCTTCATTTTGTCACTGTTGAAACAAACAAGAGAGACTAATTACCTAATTTCAAAGCTGTTTAAAACCTCTGAAATGCAACTCCTAAATACCTCGGCCCAAGTTCACGCAACAAGACACCAGCAACTACACCGAGCAGAAAAGCCAATTGGATCTGAAGATCCCTGCTACAGCTGCTAGGGCTCACTGCCTCTTGAAACGAAGGAAGCCGTATCAGCAGAGGCCTTGTCAGAAGACAACAGGCTCCAGGTCTGCTGGCAGGAAGTGAAACGTGCCACACGTGAAAGGGATCTGCTAATCAGAAAGCTAGCCTGTGGGGTGGGAAAGAAAGGAGGCAGTAGGCTGCGTTGTTTAAAGGGCAGTTATTTAATGTCCTAACAGTTTACCTGTCTGTTGTAGCATTGCGTTCTGGGCACCAAGGCTAAAATCCATTCTTCCACTGGCCATCTGCTGTAACCGAGGAACATCGACAGATGTCAGCCACGACAAGGACTGTAAGTCACTGGGGAGGTCATCTTCACTCATCTGGGAGGGGTCGGAAGCTAGGAGTCTGCAAAATGGCAGGAAGGGTTAGCAGAGAGCGGAGGCGATGCCATGCCATCCCAGGTACGAGGGGAGACGACAGGGATGCCAAAGCTCACGTAGGTCAGCAGGGATTTTGTTTGCAGAGTTCAGACGCAACCTTTGGTTTCACGGCTGGCTGGTTCCTGCTGCCCTTTACCTGATCAGGTGTCCCTTCATGCGATTGGAAACGTTTTGGTTAAGAAGACCTCTTGTGCAGCATTTGTAAGAAAGCCTAAGAACCCAGAAGAGAAACTGCCTAGAGACAAAACCAAAGCTGATTCAGTATTTTCACTTTTGTCAGAGTCTTGCACTTGTTTGGCCTTGATGTAGAAGAAACTCGTCAGGACTTGTAGCCTGACAGTTTTGCGTTAACTTTGAAAGCCAGCGACCAGCCGGCTGCGGGAGGAGTTTCTGTGCGTAGCTGCTCAAGGACCGGTGTACGCTGCCGGCTTGGACACCCGGAGAGGGCTTTTCCCAGCCGCCGCGTCCCGTCGGTGGGGACGGATCCGCGGAGCGTTGCTGCACAAACAAAACTTGACGGGATGATCTCTTCCATTTGGACACGTGAAGTTACTGACACTTAACAAGGAACTGCAAAGCGTATGAAACAGTTTGTCAGGCAGTTTTTGAGATGGGAAAGGACCAGAATGAAAAGCTGGTGCCTGAGTGCACAACAGCCAGCCTGCCTTGAGCAACAAAACCGAGGCGGAAAGATGACAGGCTGCTTTTGGTTTAAAGCGTCGGTTTTGACGTGTTCTGCATGCTCCATCCCGCCCGTTTTGTTTTGCTTCTGATAGAGTGCGTGGTACAAAACTGAAATATTGGCATATGTTTACAGCACTCAAAAATTCCTACGTGCTCAAAACTCCAATTAAAGTCAAGAAAAGAACTGTTGCAAATGAAGGGGTAAACTACTTTTAGTTATGTCAAACAGTATTACAGCCGTCATGGGTATCCTGAGGAGTAAAGCAGTGATTAGAACACGCCGGGAAGCTATCGTTAGATACCCAGGATAAATCCAAAGGGATTCAGGTCCAGGAAAACATCTTGCTCTTTCAGAAGAGCATAGTTTAGTTGGATGTAGTTGATTTTGCTTTCAAAACAAGGGCTTTAGAACTCTGGCATAGCTGTGTTAAAGCCAGCTGCGTGGTACTAATGCGTGCTCGTTGCCAAATGAGGATGCAGAAGCCTTAAATAAATCTGGTCTCTAGCTGAAGCATCTTTTATGTTTTACACGATTCTAAATCAGCTTAAAAGAACAAGGCAGAACTCTAGTGCCTGGCTGCCGGGGAGCTTTCAGCTCCTCTATTCACGATTTCCAGAAACACATATCAAAGTTCCCTAAACTATTATCTGGGAGATCTTTAAAGCAGAATGCAATTTATTTGTTTGCAAAGGGATTTTGAAAAGAAGAAAAGGAGAAGAAAAAAAAAAAGCCCCAACACCTGACCAGGAGCCAAAAGCTCAAATCCTGGCTGAAAAACATCTTCAAATCTCTCTCCCAGCCTGCCCTGTTTTCTTTCTCCTACTGTAGTTATAGTGCAATAATTAGCATTGCCATGGTTACCGCTGTTCAGTTATTTTGTGAGGCCTGGGACTTAAATACATAAAAAGGCTATCAGGTGACGGCTGTCCCCGGCCGGAGATTGGCTGGATTGGAAGTAAACAAAAGCATTAAATGATTTGAAAACTGGGCAGGCTCATGTCGTTTGCAACAGTTGGGCCCATTCATGGGAAGCCGATAACCCATTGTGCGGCCAACGCCTGCTGCCCGCTGGCACGTGGCCTCGATTGTTTGGGGGATTCTTGCTTAATTGTTTCCCCCCCCTTCCTCCTCCTCCTTTTTACAAACTTCACATTAATCTGTCTGAATGACAGCCGACACACAAGGCGCATCCACATGCCATCTGGCACCCCGGTCCCTGCCAGTCCTCCCGATGGAGTCAGCCCCTCTGACAAGCGACGGGGTCAGCCGGGCGGCGAGGGTCAGCGCCCGCCGCACGCGCCTGCTGTTGGCCCGCGGACCCGCCACATGCCCACACCGCTGCTCTGCACGGTGTTTGGTGGCCTCAAGTTGCGTCTGGGGAGGTTTAGATTGGATATTAGGAAATATTTCTTACTGAAAGAGCGGTCAGGCACTGGGACAGGCTGCCCAGGGCAGTGGTGGAGTCCCCATCCCTGGAGGGGTTCAAGAACCGTGTGGATGTGGCACTTAGGGACAGGTTTGCCTGCTGTAGGTGACCCTGCTTCGGCAGGGGGGTTGGACTAGATGACCCACAGAGGTCCCTTCCAACCCCTACTATTCTGTGATTCTGTGATTCTATGGTTTAGCAGGCAGGGGGGTGTTGGGGTGACGGTTGGACTTGATGATCTTAGAGGTCTTTTCCAACCTTAATGACTCTGTGGTTCTGCAGCCTTCCTGCCTGTGCCTTCCCGGGCACAGAGGCCTCTGCGTCGCGCTGCGCCCATCCTGGTGCTCCTGCCAGGCTTGGGAGTGCCTGGCGGTACCCTGCGCACAGCTGGACGCCGTCACAGCTCCGAGCTACAACTCTCCCGCTTGCTGCCGTGCCCCGCTCCGCATCCTCATGGCGCAGACCCTCCCTGTCGCACAAACGCTGCGGCTCCGAGTGGGGCAGAGGAAGGAGACTGGACTTCTAAGTCAGTCTAACAGTTGTTAGGCTCTATTTTAATCAGATACAAAGATGCAATAATATGTAATAACGAGACAAGTGTGCGAGCCAGCTCTTTTTCCAGGGCAAAGATGTTTCCTTCTCTTCCCCATCCCAGCATGGCATGGCTGTTTGAGTTTACAGCTCTTTTAAAATCACCTCTGGCTGTTCACTTACACATTTTTTTCTATGGATTTGTTAGCTGTCAGAATAACTGTTTGCATTAATAATGGGGGAGAAAAGTATATTTAATCAGAACGAAACGTTTCACGTTTAAGGATTATGTTTCAGGTTGTCTTCAAAACCAATGCTGGAGTTTGATATGTCTTAAACAAGGTGAAACTGCTGAAAGCATGCCCATCGCTGTCCGGCTGAGGTGTTTTAAATGCCCAGGTATATTCTGCAGCATAAAACTGACTGACTGAAGTGTTTTAAACGCCCAGATATATTCTGCAGCATAAAACCAGCTTATCTCGCAGTATGCAGGCTCAGTATGTGTCCTGTTTTCAGTGAAAAAATGCTAGTCTAACTGCCTCTGGAAAGAGAACTACGCACAGCAATACCTAACACTTTTAATTTCACAGGGTTCAATCTTTCTGACCTGAAAGATTGCCTGTGCCCAGCCAGCTACAAACACCTGAGTACTGTGATATCGTGTGCGCTTTGATTCAGCTGCCCTCCACCACCCTTCTGGCCTCGGACTTGGGGGTGAGCTTCAGGAGCCAGAGCCCCTGCCTTCAGGTGGGTGCTCTCAGCTCCTGGCACAATGGGGCACTGTAGGGAAAGCAGCCGTTTCCTTTCAATGCGTGTAAATGAGATAAATAGCGATACACTGTAATTGATGCACACTACGGAAAATGTCCCCAGCTGCACATGCCCCAGGGCGGTCTGGCCCGTACGCTGAACTGCTAAACCCCTGTGCAGAGAAGGTTACAGCCACACCAAACCTGTTGCAAACACGATACTAGTTTTAAAGTGGTGGTGAAATTATTCCACTCCATTTTTACCCCTCTCCTTTCAAATCGCTGCAGGAAAACACCCTTCTGTTTCTGTGCGTTTCTGGCCTAGAAAGGCGCCTGCATCAGTAAGAATCCGCGTGGTGCCGTGGGTGTATGTCCCAGTTGTCCCTTCTGTGTCCAAGGATGCTGGCCTCCCGTGAAAAGCACCCTGGGAGCTATGCTAGGTGATACAGAAGTGCTCAGGAGTAGCATTAGTGTTTGCTATCTGGTCTGTCATGCAGTGCCCAAAATATTGATCTAATCAGAAAAATAGATCTTGGCCACCCAGCAGCCCGCGCAAAGTTTGCTCTTCCAGAATGGGGACAAGACCTGTTGGAACGAAACCCCTTTCCAGACCTGCCAGCTCCAAGCTCCAGACCGTCCCGTCTGCAGCCACGGAGAAACTGGCCTCCTGCGTTGGCCGCACGCCGGACCGCGCTCACCGGAGCCTGTCAGCAGAGCGGAATCAGCAGCCAGCTGTACCTAAAGATGTCTCTCTTTATTTTCCCCCCCATCAAGTACACCCTGCTGGCACAACAGCTGGCGATGGGGTGCGATTCACTGCCTTGGGGGAATCTGCGACGAAGGTCAGCGCTGGGTTTGAATCTGTGTTCATAGCTGGAACGTTACCATCTTTCCTCCCATTGAGCTGTGCTAACGAGCTGAATCCAAGGGAGTCCATCGCCGCAGAAGCCGCTCTCAGGGTGAGCTATCCACTTCTGCATTTGCAGCTGCCATAGCGTGGTGAACTTGTCCCTGGATACAGTAGGGACTGTCTCCTCGACAGCATCATAGAATCACAGAATCGTTACGGTTGGAAAAGACCTCTAAGATCATCAAGTCCAACCATCACCCCATCACCACCATGCCACATCCACACCTTTTTTGAACCCCTCCAGGGATGGGGACTCCACTATTGCCCTGGGCAGCCTGGTCCCATGCCTGACCGCTCTCTCAGTAAAGACATTTTTCCTAATATCCGATCTAAGCCTTCCCAGATGCAATTTGAGGCCATTGCCTCTCGTCCTATCACTGGTTACTTGAGATAAGAGACCAACCCCCGCCTCACTACACCCTCCTTTCAGGTAGTCGTAGAGAGAGATAAGGTCCCCCCTCAGCCTCCTCTTCTCCAGACAGAACAGCCCCAGCTCCCTCAGCCGCTCCTCAGCAGACTTGTTCTCCAGCCCCCTCCCCAGCCTCGCTGCCCTGCTCTGGACGCGCTCCAGCCCTTCAATGTCCTTCTTGGAGTGAGGGGCCCGAGAACAGTCTGTCAAACCAGTTTGTTAAGGGTAAAGGAAAGCTCAGCAATGACAGGCGTACCGAAAGATATTTTGTCTCCAGACAGTTTAGCCAATAACTGGGGATTCCAGTTTATGGTATGGCATGCAAAGTTACGTATTTCTATGCAAGTTGCACCCTTCACACTTCAACAGACTCTGTCTACTTGTTTGCTCTGGAGTCTGCCACTATAAGGTACAAAGTGCTCAAACTGGTCGATGTTGGAGGGCAAATCTAACGCTACAGGTTCTCTCTAAGGGATCAGTGCTCGGTGGCAACTCGTCATCGCCTCAATTCTAAACAAAGTCAGACCAAAACGCTGTGCTTGCATTTGGCAATTAAAACTTCAGCCACGGCTTTAAGATGTCTCTCACTCGATGGACAGTTTTTATCACCATTGCCAGCACTGCCATCCGAGCTTCTTGCCTATGCTTGGGTGATATGCCCGTTCAACAAGTGGGAGCAACCAGGGGTGATGGGATCTTAATTAGCTGTTTGCAATGGTTTATCCAGCGTGAGTGACAACTGAACAGGAAGAGTCCTAAGAAAACCTCTGCTTGAAGTGGTGATGAGAAACTGTTTTCTTTTGTCTGGGCTTATGTCATGCCCTCAGAACAAGGGCGGTGATTTCTCCTATGTAGAACAGCACAAAGAAAATATTTATGCTTTGTGCCTCTTCGGCTGTCTCCATGGCGAGAAGCATTCCCCGTTTTCCTGAAGGAGTCTCCTTTTAGTCCTCGCTCCATCTGCTCTGCTCCTTCCCTCTAAGCACTCCTCTTCCCCTTCGTCCTCCTTTGCAGGTGCTTTTCCTCGCTCTGGGTTCTGTTTTCCACGCTGACAACCGCCTGCCTCTCTCCTCCCTAACTCTGCACCAGCTCCTCTCCTGCCTCTGCCAGCAGCTCTCACTGCTGCTTTTGGGCTGCGATTCCTCTTTGCCTCTTGAGGGCACACCACCCACCCAGTCCCAAACCACCAGCCCTCCTCTCTCCTCCCTCTCTTCAAGCAGTTTGAGTAATCTCTGGCCTTGCTGGAAATAAGAGCAGAAATTAGGCAGCTTTCCAGGGACAGCCAGAAAGTCGCTCCTCAGCTATAGCTCAAGAAACTTTGCATTATAGGAGTCAAAACTAGTGAGGAAAAAACAAATAATGCGATTACCCTGTCACGTGTTGCTGTTCTCCTTTTCTTACACCGTGGTTCTGAGAGAAGATGATTCTCCAAAAACCTTTGGCGAAGGTACTTAGCGCTAACAGAACAGGCTATGGATCTGCTCCTGGGGACTTTTATACATCTCAGCTCCGAGTTTCACAACCTCTCATTACATCATTTCAGTACAGGATGAAGGGAAACGGAGTTACAAGTGACCTACATGATTTGCTTCAGCCAAAGAGGAAGCTCACAGCAGTGTCAGCACTGCTGTGCTTTACCCACAGAACCATCCCCAGGCTCGCATTTGCCAAACGAAGCCGGTATCTGGCTCTGCAATCTGTTTTGTTAAAAAACAAACAACCAAAACCAAAACCAAACCTTTGACTAATGTCAAAATAAGCTTCTTCTCGATGCGAAAACGTGTTGAAGTACCAGGCACTAGAGAAATGTTTTCTACTAAAACCGGGAGCATTGTCTACCTGGGAAGCTATTTTTTCCTTGAACATTGCTTCAGCTGCTGTTTGCTAGCACTGAACTGATCTGTCTGCCTGGGAGCTTGTGTAGCTCTTGACCCCAGTGCTACAGGAATACAAAATATTCTGCCCTTTGTTTCGCACTGTTGTAAGAACCCGTCGCAGTTGCGTTACTTGCTGCTGTGGTCGTGCAGCAGTTCTGCTTTCCACACATGTGAGATTTTTCAAATGGGTAAAACAAGAGCGGCGTGACACGAGATCTCATAGGAATTCTGAAAAAGTCCCAATTCCTTTTCTGTTTCCCTGTTTTGAACGGGAGGCCGAACGCCGTTTGTGAGGCAGGATATGAACTCCGTTCTGGTTTCACTGGAGGCAGACGAGCCTGAGAAGACTGCAGGATACTGCCTGGGGACAAACCAGTCCTTCCCACCGCTGCCTGTAACTGCAAGCCGGTTTGAGGAGCGAGGGCTAGAATTTTTTATGAATTCTGATTAGCACATTTCAGGAACAGCATAGGAAACAGTTGGGCTAATCCACTTAAATCAATCCACAGTGGCTTGAGTTTGACTGATTCCTAGGAGGTTTCTCACATTTTTTCGAAAGAATGAAACGACTACTGTGATGAAATTCCTCCGACACATCGAGTCATTATCTCACTCCCTGTCCGACACACATGGTGTCAAGGGAATGGACACTGACATTTTCCTCAGGAACAATTACAGTTTCGTTAGTTATGCATTTGTAACCTTTTGTCTGCAGAAATTTCCTTCGTGCAGACCCCTGGGCTCCGTCCATCCCCAGCGGTGTCAGTCCGGAGTCCTGCGCAGTAGCTTGCTCGCCAGAGGCCAAAGTGCCAAACCACGTATGAGACTACCACTTAGCAGAGCTAAACTGGACCACGTGTTGTAAAGATGAGGACTTCTCACCCTGTTCACCACGGCAGTGCAGTCACGGCCACAATGTATGGAATACAGCGGCTGCGCGTTTATGTGTGCCTCTTAATATGATTTTATGCTAAACTATGCTAGCATAAAGTAATTATTACAGCAAAAATTTAATCAGACTATCTAATGAAGTAATGAATATCGACCTTTTTTTATTTGAGAACCAAAGGGACATTAAAATTGGGTGAAGGAGGATGTAGCCTACTAATACGTTGAAAGATTAAAAACTGAGTAACAACTTTTGACCAAAAAGCTATCTATTTAAAACTGAATTCCTGTTTAACATGTACAGAAAATCCATTGCAAAGCCTTCAAAATACTACATAAGGTTTCCATCAACTGGAAATACATAGCAATATAAAAAAATAGCAACATGGTCTTTGCATGAAATACTGAGCTGCAAAACGTGAAGCTCATTTATCTTGTTGATCTAGGGTTAGCTTTACATCTTAAGTAATGTAATTACTTCAAATAGAATTATACATTTTGGTTATTTCTTCCAAAATATAGATGCCACATGGCTACCTGGAGTGATGTTTTGACTTCTTAAATTTGGATTTTCACATATTCCAAATAATCCATAGCAAGTTACTCTTTGTCTCCCTCCTAATGGCCTGTTTTTTCATGTCATGATTTATTATATGATATGTAGGAAACCACACGTAACTGTACCTAGTCTGGAAATGGGATAGTCCCTGAGAAAAATAAGCATGCCGCTGTATTTGACAGCCAAGAACCCTGACTTGGGATAATATTGAGCCTTCGCCGGGGGAGAACCTACAGGTCTATAGGTGGCTTTGCAGCCCCAGTCCAGGCCCACCTTGGCCTCGCTTCTGCCTCCCTGGGGCTTCTACCGCTCCAGCTCTGCACGCTAAGTCTCGTTCTGCACTCGTGTGTGTCACGGTAGATCTATTACTTCTCTTGCACTGGTTACATATGTTAAATCAAATTACACCACAAGAGGGTAGATCACAGATTTCAGTTAAAAATACTGCTTGAAGACCACAGCGCTCGCGAGCTGAAGGACCTTGTTTCTCAGAGACCGGCTCCAAGCCTGCTGAAGCCCGCGGGAGCTCTCCGCCGGTTTAGTAGCCTTGGAGTTGGCTCCTGTGATTTACAGAGCTTTGTGCTGAAACAGCCACAAGTGCACCACCGTGTAGTAAACTTGTAGTCTGCCTGTTGCTTTGATTTAAACGTCAAAATATTTACACTAAAACATGTCAGATTATTAATTATAATTGACAAGAATCAAGTATAAAGGGTTAAAAAATCCCACTGTCGCAATTCTCTGCTTTTATGCCCCGAAACGCAAAATGAAATCGTTTGAAATATTTGTCACTGCTACAATTATGAAAATATTGAAGGCAGCAGTATATTCTCTGGGAGAGAAAGGGAGGCACTTACTAATATGAAGAATTACTTTGCATTGGCAGCCAGGCAGTGACAGCACCATAAAAACATTGGCATTGGAGAAGATGCGGGGGCCCTTAATCATTCCTGGACAGAATGATGTTTTACATCCCACAGCTGCGTCGGTGGAAGAGATATTTGTCTAAAATCTTTTTACTACGGTGCAAATAGCCCCTGGACTTTCCACAGCAGTCTAATCCCCATCGCTACTCTGCGTGCTACATCAAATCTGCTGTAAATACTTTGGATCCATGGAATTCAAAGATCTGCTAAAATCAGGGATTTTTTTTTCCTCCTCTGTTTGCAAAAGAAACAAACTGTAAGCATAAGCTGCGTGAAAACTTCTTGGTATTTGCCGATCTGATCCCCTGCTTGCACGCCCACACACTCCCTCCCCTTTCCGTGTTTCCTCCTGCACTCTCGCAGGAAAGCCCGGTCTCCTCCAAGTCCAAGTGTCCCATTGAAAGATTCCAAGTGAGACAGAAGAGTATTCTCAGCACAGCCCCAGCCTCCCGCTCACTAATTGGAGGCCATTCCCCATTTTGTGGAGCCTTGATGCTCCCCCATGGAGAACTCGGGACTGGGGGTTCCAGTCTTGGGCTGTGGTGACAGCAGGAGAGTAAACAGAGCTGATAGAATTTGACAGGTCTATTCTTTTCTTAAAATCATTCAGTCTAAAAGATTTTCTTTTACATAATCCAAAGTGTTTTCTCATGAAGAAGGACAAATACTGCTCTGCATTTATGGTGCAGTTCAGATTTTATGCATTTTTATCAGAATTTGCCACTACTAAATGAGGTCAAATAATTCATTTTAAAGCTGCCTTAAAGACATCGCAAGTGGGTTAAAAACTTTAGAGCACTGGGATCTTTGAGTCCAAAACATTTAATGGAGAATTGAAAGTAGTTTTAAAAAGCAGCTGACTTCTGAATAAAAGAAGAAACTCTTACAACTCCTTTACTGGCAGTAAGATAAATCCTCTCTTTCTCAAAAAAGAGTGTTTTTCTGCAGCTAGGAGTTAAAGGATAGTTCTCCCCATAGAAAGGGTCTTTGTTAAGGTGGTGTGTTCTTCAGGGCACTGAAGATACAGACTTAAATCTAAGTACCCAGAAGTCTCTCTCATACACACCCTTCATTCAATACAGAATAATTTCTTTACAAATATTTGCACAGCCAACAAAAATGCCTAGAGCGAACCGTGCTTTGATAAACAGCAAAACAGAGCTCCACAAACCTTCTTCCACAGGGGCTTCAGCGAGTGTAACAAATCCCTTGCTGAGCTGCAAGAGGCTGAAGCGCAGTGTTTGCGTTTTGAATAGAGAGCGCCTGATGGAAGAATACCTGCAGCCGGGCACTTTTACTCACAGAAACAGGTGAAAGCACCCTCAGGCTGGGAGGAATGTGAGAGTCTCTCGCTCTTCATTTTAAACCAAGAAAGTAATTATTTATTTTTTTTTACTGGGAGAACTGCATCGTGTTCCGCTGTTCCGTGTTTCTTGGAACTCTGCATCATGTGACGAGATGTAACCTAACTTAACCCAGCGCACAGTAATTCAGGCAGAACTGTCCCGTGACTTCTAACACCACTCCGAAGTGATAAATGGATGCGTAGCAGTACAGGTAAATAATCAAAGGCTATTGGCAAATCCAGGTTTGTTCCCATTGCTATTAGGAGAGCTTTGGCAGAAGTCAGTGCTTTGGAGTACTGCGTAAGTACTTGTTTTAACGAAAAACTTTTCTAGCGTTCATTGCACCTGATTTAGCCTCTCCGTGACTGCATCACAACAACGCAAAACGCGATCTGAAAGGGAGCTTCTAAATAACTGTTATTGAACAAGAACGTCCTTCCCTGGCAGCACTCCTCCCGCAGAGAGAGCCCGCTGGAAGGGCAGCCCGAGGCTTGGCAGGTGCGTTTATCAAACATCATTTAGCAATAAAACACTTTAAACAGGAATGCTTCTAAATAAGTAGTGAGTCGTAACCGGCCACTGGCTTAGAAATCTAATGGGGAGTGGAGAAATAATCCAGTTAACTTTTTTTTTAAGCCACAACAAAAAAAGTTGATTTCTAGATGCTGAGTGTGTACCTGAAGGGGCTGACAGGAAGGATGGAGAGGGGCTTTTCACAAGGGTGTGCAGTGATGGGACAAGGGTGAATGGCTCTGAACTAAAAGAGGGCAGATTTAGATTAGATATTGGGAAGAAATTCTTCACCATGAGGGTGGTGAGGCCCTGGCCCAGGCTGCCCAGAGAAGCTGTGGCTGCCCCGTCCCTGGCAGGGCTCAAGGCCAGGTTGGATGGAGCTCTGAGCACCCTGGGCTGGTGGAAGGGGTCCCTGCTCATGGCAGGGGGGTTGGAACCAGATGAGCTTTAAGGTCCCTTCCAACCCAAACCATTCTAT
>Ga0065711_1042765_pt1 | contig 15158 bp, 6 predicted proteins | sample Hoacrofraction12_FD_59098 | JGI IMG/M metagenome (GOLD analysis project Ga0065711, IMG submission 59098) | Hoatzin crop microbial communities from Cojedes, Venezuela - Epithelial fraction 12 v2 (version 2) | ecosystem: Host-associated > Birds > Digestive system > Esophagus > Crop | place... | reverse complement strand
AGCCTATCCAGGTCACGCTGAATGGCAGCACAGCCTTCTGGTGTATCTACCACACCTCCCAGTTTGGTGTCATCAGCAAACTTGCTGAGGGTACATTCTAACTCTTCATCCAGGTCGTTGATGAAGAAACTTATGCCATATAGCACTTCATTCCCTAGCAAGGCCACAGACACAGCAGGGTTACTTGTGGAATAATCACTGTAGGTAGGGATGTGGAACAAAAGCATAAATAAGAAAAATGGCAGCACCTGGCCACAGTGACTTATGAATATCATATCCCTTCCTTCCCTTTCTGATACACCAAAGAATTATGATCTAAAATAGGCATGAGAATATGACCCAAAATGTGCTTTAATGCTATTCATTTATGGAGAGACACAACACTTAAATAACTATCATTAAAGTAAGAAAGATTTTGGAATGGCGAAGCCGATACTCAGAACAGTATCCAGTGCTTTGTTTCATACATTATCATGGCTCCAACACACATACAAAAAATGCTAATTCTTTTTTAATGCTCTCATTTCCCTGCAGATCTCTGTTTACATTAAGGAAAATAGATCTATTTTTTTTATATGCTAAAACAGTGAAACAAATTGCTCTGAAAAAGAGAGAGAAGTCCTGCTGAGCATGTAAATATATGGAAAGAGATAGGTACTCTTTATAAACTGGCAAAATCCCAAGTTTTTGCAATGAGTAACACAAAAAAATAAGATTTCTGAAACTCTCAAGCAGGATTAAAAAAATACAGCCAATTATATTTGTGCCCTGAAGAAAGTTAGTAAAATATTCTACCAGGCATAAAGCAAAGTAAGGCACTTGTCAGCTTTCATTATGATCAATAAAAACTGTCAACTCATTAGCATATCATTAGCTACCCTGCTGCTTCCAAAGTGTTAACGCATAGAAATATTAATTTACAAACATATAATATCCCAGAGTTCTGAGGCTCTGACTGCCTGCATAATATAAGAATTTAAGACGGGCGAACCCAATATAACTTCTTTTTTTCCTATGTAGCTATAAACATATGTTTACCATCTGTGGAATTATGGGAAGCAGCTGAGGTAAAAAAACAACAGCTGTAGAATAAAATAATACTATCAGTTTCAATTCACAGTGACAGCTCAGCTGCTGGAGAATGAAATGTACTCTAGGTTCAGAACAACCCTTGGACAGTCATTTAAGTTAAAAGTTAGCTTTACCCTCTGTCTCACAATTAAAATTGTTAGCTGCTCAACAATCCTACCGTAAATAATTTTAGCATAAAATAATTGTCCTAGCTTGTTAAAATCTGGGAACTTCGAGGAGAGGTCCTCAGAAAAACAGCAACTTGTAAAATTGTCTTATGAACTGACAGCTTCAAACGGAAACTTGAGTGGGTGGTAAATCACCTTGGCAACAAATCCATGCCAATACCGAGGACCGCCAGATTGGCCTATCCCTGCGCTGTAGACTCTTTCACTGATAAACACTTGCACCCTGGTTTGTTATCCAGAACAGAAACAAATATCAGAAACTTTCCTGTAGCTTGCTTACAAAGTGAAAGAAATAATTTTCAGGTAGAGGGGGTTGTTTTCGTTTGTTGGTTGGTTCAGCAGTTCAGCCTCGACCGGAAAATCATATAGCCTCACCAGGGGACAAAAAAAGCTGAAAGAAAATATACAGGACAGGGCTCTTCACATTGTAGGTCATTCCTCTGTCCTTTGCAATTTTGGAAATATAAAAACCTCGGTGACCCACTATTCACTCTCTTTTGAGAAACACAGTGATACACTCCAGGAACAGAAAAATCCACCATTCTGCAGCAAGGCCAATGCACTGCATACAATAGCTCCTGTCTGCCAAAGCTGGAAGGATGGCAGACCAGACGACCTTCTCTGCTCTAGAAGTCAGTGCTGACAGGTGCAAACAAGGAAGAGTCACCAGGGCAAACAGCAGAAGGGTGAGGGTATTCTGCTGGAAATGGCCTCCAAGCGTGATTAAGACCACCACCGTCTGGCCAGGAGACCACAGCAAAGCTGCTGTTTTGGGAATGTTTAAAGATGAAAGCCAAAAACAGACTCTGACGCTGCCTACACAGTCTCATTCTGTCCCCAGGAGTTGCAAGGCAGAGCACAGCAGGTAGATGAAACCTAAAGCAAGAAAACCAAACAAAAGCCCCAAATACTGGGCACTGCAGTTGGTGACCATGATACTCTATGTTGCAGGAAGAGACCCGTTTCTCTAAGTGTTGGATCTACCTCAAATCTCAAGTCCACAGTTTCTACTAAAATCCATACAAATCAGATTTCAGGAGTGTAAGACAACTACTCAGAAATATCTTGTAAACTACTTATTAATTTCCTTCTTCATGTGCCATTTCATATCTGCTTACCTTAAAGAAACCATGTTTCCTGTTTCTCTGTCCGAGCCATAAATTGCTTTCTGGTGTCAAATTCGTTTCTGGGGGATCAATGATGCGTTCATAAATCCTGTAGAGGGAATATACCACCATTAGTTGAACCCTCTTTTTCTTCTGAAAAGTTCCTAGTCAAAAGTCAGTTAACAATAAAAGACGGAAACTATAACCAAAAAAATTTTTTTTCATTAAACAATATTTTTTATTGATAGTTATGAAGGTTTATTACGAATTTAAAAGTAATAAAAAACCAGGAAAAAACTATTCAAATCACTAACATACAAAGACTGCATAAAATTGCAATTCCCTTTCTGCAACTGTGCACTAGACTAAAGAAACATAATGACAGAACCCACTGGAGTAGGGAAAACAATAAAATGGGACCATCATAGCGCAGGGGTGTCCCCTCAAATTCAACCACCCGTTCTGTAGACAAACTGCAGTCACACACAAGATCCAACCAGAGAAACAACCCTTTGGGATTCTCAGACTGTTCAGAATTGTGAATGGACTTCACAAAAAACTTTGTTCTGCCTCTGCTCCCATGGCGTTTTTGTCTCTGCGTTTGTGTTCTTCATCCCTGCAACCTGAATCTTTCATTTTATCCACTTCTCCCCTGTTTGCTGCTGTTACTGAACCCCTGGGCCTGGGTGCTAACGTGCTGCTGCACATCCAGCTAGCCCACATCACTAGCACAGGTCTGGTACAGAATGGGGCCTCTGTGTATATGTTTTGTACCTAGCACTACAGGGATGTTTTCTTGTTTATTCTTCAAGGAACTAGAAATAATAGCAATAAGAAATAACAATGACAACAAGTAACATGAGGTCCATAAGCAAACTTTACAGACTGCAGAAACTTGCACATGAATGTAGTAATCTACACACTAAAACCACTTTCTAAAACTAATTCATGAAAAATTGCTGTAACACAGCATTTTTAAATTCACAAAAACAAGTATCTGGAATTTTAAAAAGTTTTTGCTGGGGTTTTTTATTTGTTTGTTTTTTAGGAAAGCTGTAATGAACTTTCCACAACACCTTTTTCAGGAACTCACACCATTACAACAATATCATCATTTTAGGATATGAAAAATTCAAGACCAAAGTTACTGACCCTGGATTCTCATATTGTGATGTCGCATTCAAGGGAACCGGGAACTTACTGCTTCGTAACATAACCAGCATGCTTAATACGGATTATTGAGAAGATGATGAAATATATTTCCATTACTATCCAGCTCACAGGGAGTAAGTATTGCTACGTAATCACATCAGCACGACAGCCAGTAGAAAAGACTCTGAATGTGTCAAAACCTGTAGCTTAAAGGGGTGAAATTATTTTTCTTCTTTCTTTAAATCTATGGCTTTAAAACGAACATTAAAAATGTACACCAAAGAAAAATACAAGTCAATCAACACAACTCATTGCACAGTTACCACAGTTACCTGCGACAGTGGTGGGACAGAATACTAAAGAAGGGTAAAAAACACTGTGCAACAGTAGCCAGAAGAGAGGAGTCAGACTATGTGAGAGCACCAACCCTGCAGACCCCACGGTCAGTGCAGAAGGAGGGGCAGGAGGTGCTCCAGGCGCTGGAGCAGAGGTTCCCCTGCAGCAGACCATGGTGAGACAGGCTGTGCCCCTGCAGCCCATGGAGGCCCACAAGGGAGCAGAGACCCACCTGCAGCCCAGGGAGGACCCCACGCCGGAGCAAAGGGATGCCCGGAGGAGGTTGTGACCACGTGGAGAGCCCACACTGGAGCAGGTTTGCTGGCAGGACTTGTGACCCCGTGGGGACCCACGCAGGAACAGCCTGTTCCTGAAGGACTGCACCCCATGGGAAGGGCCCACGCTGGAGAAGTTCATGAAGAACTGTCTCCCGTGGCAGGTATCCCACGCTGGAGCAGGGGCAGAGGGTGAAGAGTCCTCCCCCTGAGGAGGAAGGAGCAGTGGAGACAATGTGTGATGAACTGACCACAACCCCCACTCCCCATCCCCCTGCACTGCTCAGGGGGAGAAGGAGGAGAAAATTGGGAGTGAAGTTGAGTCCGGGAAAAAGTGAGGGGTGGGGGGAAGGCACTCTTAAGATTTGATTTTATTTCTCATTGCCCTACTCTGATCTGATTGGTAATAAACGAAATTCATTTCAAGTCAAGTCTGTTTTGCCCATGATGGTAACTGGTGAGCAATCTCTCCCTGTCCTTATCTTGACCCATGAGCCTTTCATTATATTTTACTCTCCCCTGCCCAGTTGAGGAGGGGGAGTGAGAAAGCGGCTTTGGTGGGCACCTGACATCCAGCAAAGGTCAAACCCATCATACCCATTATTGTAAAATTCACGCATTTGAAGAGGCTAGAGTGAGCTCCCAGTACTAAAGAACTTCAAGAAAGCTCTATAAAGTTTTTTTTATGTCAAAGTACAGAGTCATATATTCTGTCCACTTTTTCTTATCCGGAAAAGAAGAAAACCATTTCTCAAAGCCAAATAGAAGCAATCTAAAAACAGAGGCAAACTTACTATTTCCTTAAAAACAACAAAAATCTCAAAACTATGAACAAAATAGTTACTTGAAAATTCCATTTGAAGAATGAGTATAGGAGTCAGCAGACTTCTAATACTCATGATTTTACTGCGCAAGTTTATTATAATTATCATTAGCCCTAATTCATCACATTTCATCAACACGATACATTCAAATAGCTAGGAAATTTCTGCCTTCACTAGTTAATTGCTTCTTCCTATCCACAAAATTACCATGCTGAGCTGTTTTACCTGTTCAAACAGCAAAACAAGATGATATTCTTTTAAACCATGTTTTGAGAATTGTAAGAATTTTGCATGCCCCATCTCTATCAATATTTTAAAATGTAAGTAGACCTCTTCTGCCATACCTCATGTAAAATTGAAGATCTACTCGAATGCAAAACTGCTGCAAAATGGTGAATGAGTAACAAAGAACTGATGTGCTCCTTAAGAAAACCGATCACCGAATTACACTATCATATTACGATTTTCTTTTTGGATATATAACACACCTTTATTCACGGCTTATGTTAATAATGTCCTCATCGGAAAACTGCTAATCTCATAAAAAGACTAGTCAATATTCCATAAAGAACTCCATTTCTGTTAACAGATAAAATCCCAGTGCTGACCAGGTTCAATAGCACTCCTTATTGAAGAATATTTGATTTGTATTCACCTGGCCTAGTTTAAGTTTATAAAGGAACTCTACAATGTCTTTCCGCAATTACATGCAAAAAAAACCCCAAACCTAACTGACATTGTTGCATGACAGTTCAACAATAGCAAGTAAAGACGACAAATCAGAGACAGGGTAAAGTGCTTTATCTTGTCTTTGCTGACGATTTAACAAAGTCTTTCAAGCTATGTGGAAAAGGCTGTAGCGACCTTCCTTGCAGAGTCTCTTCAGAAAGTGCCATTCATAAGACACATGCTCAAGATTCCCCATATTCCTCTACTATTCTACTCTAATTCCATTTCTCAAGCAGGTATTTGCCTTAAACTAAGAGATTAATTAAAAGTTGGTTTGTGCCTTATTCCATATATGTTTAAAAGACTGGTCGGTTTTCCTCTCTGTGGATCTGCCCATGGAGTAATAGGCTTAGGATTCAAGAGAAGGCGTGAGATGTAGATCAGCTCCTGCTTATCTTCCTACGTAAAAGGTGTTTTGTTTGACATTATTTGGGTTGTGAACAATGTGAGCTTACTTTATTACTGTATACTGTTAAACATCAGCAAAAAAGCCCCCAGCAAGCATACACACATATCACTACCCCTATAATAGCCTCTATACTCTTGGGAAATGGAAAGGTCAAAAAGGACATATGAATTCTTAACGGTCAAAAAAAAAAAAGGCATCATAAGGAATATGGTTTACCATGTACTACTTCTGCAATGAAGAATTAAAATTTAAAAAAAACAAACAAACAAACCACGAAACCAAGAGTCCTGCAACTCCTGACAAAAAGCAAGAGCAATGCAAAAAAATCCAAAGGACTTCCCCAGCAAGACTGGAAGCTGCTACATGAAGGTAAAACAACTACACAAATTAAAACTAGAACAACATGGAAGAAGCTTTTGAATTAAGATGAGCAAAGAAACATGACAGCATTACTAACTCTCAATCAGCAGATTTAATAAAGACGAAAACATATGTTTTCAAATATCAGAGAACAGAGCTTCACCAGCCACGAGCATCGGCAGCTGACAGCCAGCAGAGCTGACTGGTGTGCAGCTGGAGTAAAGCCAGGATCTGGGCACGTCTCCTGGCTGCCAGGTTCATGTTTTAAGTCATAAGAACACCATAAGCAGTGCAGCATTCCTAGAGCAAGTTTTTGAGAAGAGAGTCTTCACAGGTACTGAAGACACCCTGTCCATACAAAATGATTAAGATGACACGTAAGTAGTTGGGAACAGGATTTCACCCAAACATTAGGATTACCCACGTACGTACGCCACTTCTACATCTGTCAAATATTACTGGTTATTCAAGTGATTTTTCAGGGGTTTTCTACACTGAAACAAACCCACAAAGCACAAACGTTTTGTAACATATCTCAAAGTGTCATGAGAAAAGTTACTGCTTAAAGGTGAAATTCTCATGTAACTTTGGCTTGTGAAGTAGGAAAAACCGTTGCTATGCTCCCCTTCCTGTACTGGTTTTCTTCTGGAAGACTAGAGCTATTTTTCAGGCTGTTGCTGAACATACACAGAAGGATCCTTCTTTTTTTACAGCGACATTAAGCTTTCACATGACTCTCATTCCCCTGCATGATTTTCTGGGCCGAGGTGTGTCACCTTCTATGGCTTTATCCACACTTGACCAATACTTTGTATTTGGCATATGAATAGCTAAATTATATCTACTACACTTCCAGTTTATGAAGTGCTGATCTAGAGCTCCTTGGAGATCAGTTTCCAATACACTTCACTTTGATACCCACACAGAGAAATGCACAATACACTTCACAAGAATGGGAATGCTTAGAAAGAGGACTCCAGGGAACCGTGGTCTCTAAAATTACTGCAGACTGCATAGTCCCTCCAGTGTGAGGAGACCCAGGCCTCTAGGTTAATGGAAGCTCTACTCCATACTTCAGACTTTCTGATTTATGAATACTGCATTCACTTTCCAAGAGAAAGTTTGATTTGCCCCTACTTTATGCTGACATATTTCAAAGAAGCTAGACCATAAACCGAGTGTAATACAACCATGAACCAATCCTCCTTTCTTGAAACCTTCATGCTCAGAATACATTCACTAACCACTGATCCATTTAGCTAAACACAGTAAGAAAATCACCTGTTAACTGACAAAGGTCCATGATATCCTTGTGGTTTGTATCTGTATCTCTACCCTATCTGCAACACTGATTTATTAAGTATTCTTCTCCTTTTTCAAGGACACATTCCAAACAGGCATCTGTGACATGATGAATACAACATACAGAAAACAGAAAATCTATAAAATAATAAATGGATTCCTAAAAATAAGCATATCTAAAATATTTGCATGCAAATACAAACACACACATCTTTCTCTGCATAGAGGAAGATCCTCTCTCGAAATCAAGCTGTGTTGGACAAGAAGATAGTTCCCTTCCATGCACTCAATCTAAAATTATTTTTATCAGCTTTATAAATATCTGGTAAAATAGAGAAAAATATCCTCGTTTTAGATGTGTGCAAACTGAAACACAGAAGGAGTAACTGATTAACCACGATAACAAAGAAAGAGTCAGGGAGGGACACTGCCCAAGATCTAAGCCATTAGACTGGGCACAACTGAGGCATAACCGCCTCGTGCACTCGGACCCATTCCCTCTGGGAAAAACGTGACATGGAATTGTCTGTTGCAGTGAAGAGGATTTCTTACACGCAACTTTAACAAGCAAAAGTTAACACTTGGAGAGTATTTCCACTTTTGTGGAGATGCAGCTCTACTTCATACATATAATATTTGCCATGCCAGAAGCATTTTGGACACAGCTGAAATATTTAGCAGAACTTGAAAATAAACTTTGTGTCTGTTCACATTAGAATACCATCAGCCAACACAGACTGATCAGCAGATGCAGCTGCCTAAAATTCTGGACAATAAAACAGAATGCAACTCCAACAGCTACTACAAAGTAGCACACCAAATCATGAAACTTCCAAATTCTTTCAGGTTTAAAATCTGGGTAAGTTACTAAAATAGGAGCATGTCTTCTCAAATTTGCGGGCTAGATATGAACCACAGAGATTTATTTTATTAATAGTATAATTAAGAAACAAATAACTGCAGTCTAAATATTCTTGTGGCTGAGGCACAGCAGTAACCTCATTTCTCAGTCCCTGGTCTCTATTGATCCAAGAACAGGCTTTTTTGTTCCCGATACGACTGCCACACTTACTCTGTTGAAGCTATAAATTTCCATGTAGCGACTAGGTGTTGAATTCATCGCACCCAATTTTAGACATTTCAAAATTTACACCTACAGTGGAGCTAGTCCTCTAGACTCACTCATTTAATGAAAAGGCATAAGTGTTTCTGAGGTGTGATTCATCTTACTGTAAATTAATCACTCTCTGAAGGCCCTGCCAACGACTGCACAGGAGCCCTTGCTGACATCAGGGTGAATCATCAAAACAGATTTTTGCTGTTCAAAACCTGATCCTCAGAACTGACATTCTCTTGCAGCTATTCATCCATCTGAATCCTCGGACCCTTTAAATAAACTGAAGGGTATGGAGAAGTCACACAAAATAACACACGATTCACAGCAGAGGCTTTGAAATAGCACTCCTAGCTTTTGTAACAAAGTCAGAGGAGAGAGGGGGAGGTACCCCCACGTTTTGCATCACACTTTCTCCTAATCTAAATTTGCAGAGGTGCTGACCACTTTGACAATTGTTACCATCTCCAGCTGAGGCTGAAAAAACTCAATACATCTGACACAGCAACTGTCCAGCATCCTAACACAGCCTATTGTATAAAAATAACCAGCTGCTTCAAAAAGTTTGTCCGTGTTCTCTGAATCCCAACGACGTAAAGAAACCGATGATTATATCAGTCTAGCTTTAAGACACAATATTGGCACTTGTCATTATGTCTATTCTTCCGAAGGGCTTAAGAACTGATTTGGAAAAGAAATATTAGGATATCTTTACATATTTCTCTTTCAACCCATTTTCTATATGCTTCCCAATGAAAATGCGTCAATACCAACGTGATTGGACTTTCTTGATAGTGTTTACAGATAGGATGCCTTATTTGACACGCATTCAGTTCTGGAGCAACTTTATCTGAATTATTCATTCAGTTTCCAGTGTTCTGCGTCAGAAAAATAATTTTCCTGAGGGAAATTTTGATTTTTTTTGTGCTATCTCCTCTGTCATAGTATAGGCATTCACAATCACTTAACAGAGAAAAGCAATTTAGATTAAAATCTCAGATTTTGAGGGAAGCTTTATGTTATTAAATTTTGAATATACAATAGTAACTGCCAACTATTCAATCAAAAGTTATTGTTCAGCTCTGGAAGAATAAATAGGAGGTGTCCAGTAATAGTATATGTCAGGTAGAAGAATCAAGAGTGCATGCTCAGTTTTTAAGTTCTCTTCAAACTCTGCCACCCATATGATTTCATTGATTTTCCTGTATAATCACAGAGGTAACGTTAACGTACTCTACTTTTCAGTTTAATTATTTCAACTACAAATCTAAGTTTAAAAATAAAAATTTATCTAAACAAAACTCTATAAGCAGCCTCTTTTTTTCATTCAAGAGAAATGCAAATTAACTTCCAAGACCCTCTAACAAACAGGAGGAAATTAAACAAATGCAAGTGAAGATGGTTAGAAGAGCACGTTTACCTGTCAGGTTTAGGGGTTTATTCTCCACACATAAATAAGGGTAAATTCACAGAGATACTATCTGCCTGTGTGGGGCTTTCTTTACAAAACACATTAGGCTTTTCAGTTTCCTACAAACTTATCAACGCATTTTAGCAGTATTTCTTTGGCATTAAACTAAAAAAAATCACTGTGAACGATTCACAGTAGAGGACTGAACCCACTAAATGATATGACACATGAAGGGCAGAAATCCCTCTTTCTCAGTGTACTACACCAGCATGGTATCTTTCACCTGGAGATTCTGAGGTGAATTCAAACACCTTTGCAAACAATGTCAATATTATTAACTTCACTTTGCAAATGACAAGAGAGATACAACTGGTTCCTGACGATAACAGTCTTAAGTGTCTAAGCCCTAGGCTAACAGCCTGTCTACAAGGCTGCAGTGTTTACCCACCTTCATATAACAAACACAGCACTCCTGAAAGTGCAAGAAACCCAGAAAAAAGTTTGAGTCAGACTCTAGGCATAAATAGAAATTTGACCATTTGCTTCGGATTTTCAAGAGCTGTGAGGAAAAAAATTATGACAAACTATAAGGTCAACAGTATTCTCTATGTGATGTATCCAGAGCACTTTGCACTTCACTGCACATGTACTATCCGTTACTTTTTGGACAGAAGTACAGGATTTTCAGTATCAAGCCAGCTAGTTTGACATCCAAATGGCGACTGCACATTTCAGCTTTGGCAACCGTACTGCTTTTGTCTAGCATAGAGTTCATTTTCTTCAAAGCAGCTTGTACAGTGCTACGTTTTGGATTAGTGACCAAAACAGTGCTGCTAACACACCTGTGTTTTAGCTAATGCTGAGCAGCACTTGCACAGTGTCAAGGCCTTTTCTGCTTTTCACGCCACCCCACCAGCAAGTAGGGTGGGGATGCACAAGAGATTGGGAGGGGACACAACCAGGACAGCTGACCCCAGGTGACCTACAGGACATCCCAGGCCTTATGACGCCATGCTCAGCCATACAAGCTGGGGGAAAGGAAAAAGGGGGAGACGTTTGGAGTTAGGGCATTTGTCTTCCCAAGTAACCACTATGTGAAATAAAGTCCTGTTTTTTACTGGAAACAGCTAAACCCCTGCCAGCCGATGGGAGGTAGCAAACAACTTCCTTATTTTGTTTTGCTTGTGCACACAGCTTTTGCCTTACCTATTGAACTGTCCTTACCCCAAGTCACCTTTTCCCCCCCAACTTTCTTCCTTCTGATTATCTTCCCCATCCCACTGTGAGGGCAGCGGCTGTGTGATGCTTAGCTGCCTACCAGCATTAAACCAAAACAGCAACCTTTTTCTTTCAATAGTGTTCCTGAAAGTCTATTTTGACCTGGTAAATCTGAGGTAAACAGTATAAGGTTCATGGTCCTGGCATTGCCCATAAAACCTGCGCATAAACTCTAGAGGTAGCAGAAGCACAAGAGGAATGTGCTTGTCACTGTTCCTGGAGCAGATGCCAACTTTTACCATACTCAGCCTGCTCGGCTACAGCAGTGCGTAAGGCAGTGTCTGGGTCAAAAGAATGCCTCCTCAAGTGCTGAGGGAGATGTCGTCTACATATACAGACTTTTCTTATAAAAATCAACATCCACAACTCTTAAAAATTAATGTGAATTTAGGTATTTATCTTTAAACATCTCAGAATAGAGCTGAGACACACATAGCTCAAATCATAGAATCATAGAACAGTTTGGGTTGGAAGGGACCTTTAGAGGTCATCTAGCCCAACCCCCCTGCATTGAGCAGGGACATCAACTCAATCAGGTTGCTCAGAGCCCTGTCCAACCTGATCTTGAAGGTTTCCAGGGACAGAGCATCGACCACCTCTCTGGGCAGCCTGTGCCAGGGTTTCACCACCCTCATTGTAAAGAGTTTCTCCCTTATATCCAGGTCTGTGTCTACCCACCTTTAGTTTAAAACCATTACCCCTTGTCCTATCACAACAGGCCCTACTAAAAAGTCTGTGCCCATCTTTCCTATAAGGCCCCCTGCAAGTACTGACAGGCCACAATAATGTCTCCCTAGAGCCTTCTCCAGGCTGAACAGCCCCAACTCTCTCAGCCTTTCCTCACAGCAGAGGTGTTCCAGCCCTTGGGTTATTTTTGTGGCGTTCTCTGGCCCCACTTCAAAAGGTCCTGGACACAGTCCTTCAGGTGGGTTCTATGATTCTTTGATCATACCAGAAGCCCATCTCAGATGAACCAAATGTTCAGAGCACCCAGATGCCAAATATCAGTAAACCAACACTATGCAAATAAAAACAGATTCTAGAAATAAGAGGGAGGAATTAATTCAAAGGGTTCTTGCAAGATATAAAAAGAAGAAAAGCTCTTCTTCCACAAATTGAAGAAACCCTTAGAGCGAAATGGATATGAGTTTAAAAAAAATTATATTAAAGTTCTATGAAACAAGTAGTAAACAATTAAGCCTACCTTACATCAGAAAGCAAGAGGCTAAAAATGTGCATCATAATAATGGCACAAAGTAGTACTGGTGCTTCAGGTATTGCAGTAAAATTAACCCCAAAATAAAATTCTGCCAGAACGAAGAGGTAAAACCATGGTTGCATGGCTTATGTCACTCCATTTTGTCATGGAAAAAAAAAATAATTAAAAAAAAATTTAAGATTACTGTTGGCAGTGCAGAAACTTTGCTTCTATTACACTATTACATCTACCTGCACTACACAGGACATGCCAGTCCCTGGCCCAAGATCTGTAGCACATGGGTTTTCACAACTGCCAGTTACAGCAGAACCTGAAGCACACTAAGCTTATAGCTTAGAAACAGCCCTTTTTCACAAAAAATATGCAGCCTTGCTCTTTTCTGTCTCATGCTTTACCTAGTACAATAAGACAGGTGCAACTGCAAGAAGCCAACTCCTTTCTGCACTGCTACAAAAAATATATTTAAAAAGCCAGCCACAAGCAACCTTTCTACCAAACAGCTTCTTTCCAGCCCTCCAAAAAATCATCTGCTGAGAAGTTAATTGCCTTACAGTGTATCTTGTCACAGGACCATCTCATCAAGGGGTTCATGTCATCACTAAATTATTTGTGTATAATCATAAAATAATCTCTTCCATATTCCAAAGCCACTTTCCTTTCGTGACTGAAGGTAACTGCCAGCTGAGGACCACAGGCTTTGCTTGTTATCACCCTGCCTTTGCGGCCAGACTCCCACCAGAGCCCTCCCATTAGTGTTGTCTCAGCACTATGCAGCAGCACTCAGCTCTCCCCAAGCTGCCGCCCCTCCCCATTAGTCACTGGCTCTGTAGCCCCACCGAGAGCTGACTCCTTCGGCGTCCCTCAACCCTTACTGCAGGTTCATCGGATAACCCACATCTCCATTTTCCCATGGCATTTTTCAGCTGCCCATTTTAGCCTCGGTTGTTTGAAAGATAACATTGCACTCTCTCCATAATAACTAATTGGCCATGACCGAGAAGGTGTATGAAACATACAGTAAACATAGAACAAGCCATTATATTGGTTCTAAAATTAAGTTTTGATGGAAACTGCCAGGCAGACAGACAGAGAAGCACTCTCCAGGGACAACACTCAGGTTTGGAGCTCATTTCTCACAACATCTGACACGCTCCGGAGGTGAAAGCATGGCTCAGCTGAAGTCAATGAGAGTTTTCACTGCAGACTTCACTGGCACCAGGATTTCACCCCAGGGATATGGCACAGCACATCTTGCAGCTGAGTTTAAGGCAAGTAGCTGGTGTGACACCAAGATTCAGCTAGGGCTGAGGAAGTCCTTCTAGTTACACTAGTTGACACAGTGCTAGTCACTTGCTTTCACTTTTGACATGCTGAAGGGAATGCCACTAAAATTGCAGCTCCATTAAGTAATGCAGCTTCAGCTGATTATTTCATTATTGACTGGTCTCAGATATGAAAACAACTTACAGGACTGGAAATTGCATGTTACCTTCCTCTTAACACTGAGGAGCAAACTCATCTTTCACCTCACTGCTCCTTCGAAGTATCATTACATTGGTAATACAGATCACAACAACGGCTCTTCACATCATTGAAATATTTAAACTAGAAGCGGTAGCCAATATCTGATTAAAAGAAAAAACAACACACAACACACCCACTTACCACACACCAAAACCAAAAAGCACACAAACCAGCTCACTGAACACTTCTCTGTGAAGAAATGGAGTAGTTCCTCAACTCACAGAAATACCTCACCTTCTGAAGCGTGGGACTGGACTGCCTTTGCCATTCTCTCAATCAGCACATTTGCAAGGCAGCTCTCGCCCCACAGCAGAGAACCAGAAACTCAGTTGTCCCCACACTCAGTACTCGGCCCGCTTGACCTCCCTACATGCTGCAAGATCACGCAAACATAATGGAGGCCTGGAGAGAGCTCTCCCGCACACCGGCAAGTGCAAATACGCCAAGTGGTTCTGCACAGCATGTGAAATAAGAGAGGACGCTATACCACTGCTGCAGCAAGATCCGTGCCACCGTCTAACGGCCCAGAGCCACGACAGCCACAGCCACAACGTTTCCAAGCCTTGACACCTTCCACCTCCGAGCACCCCACATCACAGAATCACAGAATGTTTGGGGTTGGAAGGGACCTCTGTGGGTCATCTAGTCCAACCTCCTGCCGAAGCAGGGTCACCTACAGCAGGCTGCACAGGACCTTGTCCAGGAGGGTCTTGAATATCTCCAGAGAAGCAGACTCCACAACCTCCCTGGGCAGCCTGTTCCAGGGCTCCGTCACCCTCAGAGGGAAGAAGTTCTTCCTCATGTTCAGACAGAACTTCCTGTGCCTCAGTTTGTGCCCATTGCCCCTTGTCCTGTCACTG
>Ga0065711_1042764_pt1 | contig 15158 bp, 9 predicted proteins | sample Hoacrofraction12_FD_59098 | JGI IMG/M metagenome (GOLD analysis project Ga0065711, IMG submission 59098) | Hoatzin crop microbial communities from Cojedes, Venezuela - Epithelial fraction 12 v2 (version 2) | ecosystem: Host-associated > Birds > Digestive system > Esophagus > Crop | place... | reverse complement strand
TTTTTTTTTTTTTTTTTTTTTTTTTTTTAAGTCTTTGTAGACATAATGCAGGAGAGCTTCAATAAAGCACTGCGTGTAGCAAAAGCTTGTGATGATATTGTAATCCAAAATAAAGTGTAACATCTGGTAATTACCATGTATTGATAGAAAAGGGAGCACCCAGAGAAATAAGCCACCCTCACCCTGCAAATAAGTCCAGCCGCATTCTAATTTCTCAACAGCCAATTTATTACTTTATACATTTTAAAATAGGGGGCTATTTGCACCTGTACGTCTCAGTAAAATGCAGCTAGTTTCATGACCATTAGAAGCAACTAAGGTTTCCTCTTTTCACTGGAACAGGTGGCACGCACAGGGCAGAAAGCACACAGCTATTTTTATCCCATGGGCATCAAAACTAACTCTGAGGTACCACTCCAGCCCCATTCACAGCGAGATTACAGAGTCCTGAAACTCTGCACAAGCCTCACAATAGGTTTGCCTTTTGTTGGCTTGGTGGGAGATTGCTTTGGGAGTGTTTTTTTGAGAGAGAGTATTATATAGCAAGAATGAATACAGAAGTCAGTCCCTAGCAAGCAACATTCAGACTACAGTGGGCATCAAGTACAAGAGCAAGAGGACTGAAATACTCCCCTTCCTTCTGGAAGCCGCCAGACCTTAGCATGGAGGAAGAACCTCACTGAGCATGGAGGAAGAACCTCATTCTGCCAAGACCTCTTGACAGGCAGAGGACATTGGTTTCCAGAGCTGCCTGCCTGACACGTGAACATTATGTTTACTGGAGGGAGAAGAGGGAAAACAATTAAATCAGTTTAAAAAGTAATAAAATGGAGCTGAGAAATGACAAAAGCCGATTGCCCTTGCGGTGTGCTGCAGCATGTGTTACTGTGTGACAGCTCTCCTGAGAATTAAAATGAAGAGGTCGTGTGCACTAACAGCATTGCCTAATTATGGAATACATAAAATATGCTATAAATACTCCAGCATTTCCAAAGAATGTCTGTGACATTTACCACCAGAGGTATCATGTTTGTTTCTTCCATCTCCATTTCCATGTCTACATGTACAACACTGAGCATTTAAACATTTCTGTAAGTCAGGAAATGCCCTCCTCTGAGGCAAAAGATGAGCGCTCCAATACTGACACTGTTTTGCTTGGACACATGAAACATATTTGAAAGATGTCAAAGTATCTTCACAACTACTAGGCATGCCCTACACTTCCTCGAAAGCCAAGTGTATACTACTGTATTCATTTTGTCAACATGTAGAGAGAGGTAGAGAGATGATCCGCCCAAAAGCCCAAGCAGAGTGCGCTCTGACAAACTCCACATCTAGTCTACAGCCATCAGATTGGTTGTTGTTGCTATTTATTATCAAACGTCTACTACTGTAATAGCCTCTGGAGACTAAACAGTTGGGCCACACTACTCTGTGTCATGCAAATATGTGACAAATGACTACACAGGGACTTCACTGCAATACAAAAAATGTAAGAACTAATTGCCTTTGCATAAAGTATCACAGAACAGGGCAGAAAGGCAGAAGATACTCTGAAAACCTTAAGTTTTTCTATTTTAGGAGTCAAATTGAACATTTTAAGCCTCCTCAAAATCTAAGAGTTAAAATACAGATATTTATTTTGTTTTGAAGCATGCCTGTACTCTGAACACCGCAGCTAAGCAAACTAGTACCTGTCAAGTCTACTAAACTATTCTCTATTTAATCAGAACCTACATTTAGTTCAGTCAATTAAAACAAGTCTTAACAGGTTCATGATAATTAGCACACTTATTAACAGCAGTAACTGCAGCAAAAATGGTGTCAAAAGAAGAGCTTTGCTGTAGTTCTATTGTTACCACCAGAGACTCCTGTCTGATCTTACCTGGTGATCTACTTGCTCTTGCACTGCCAAGGAGACCCACTTACTTTGCCCTTAAGCCAGACAAATTACTGTGACAAGAAGCAGACTTAGGGTAGCTTCCATTCACAGATCACGAAGTACTTTACAGGTCATGTGCTGATAAACCACTTGCTTTACCCATTTCTTTTGGCTTATCCGGGACTAAACTGTTTTAGTTGGAGGGAAATAGTGAGTTTTGTTTTTCTTTTTTTTTCTTAATTCCTCCCTTGCTGTTTTATTTTAACCATGCATGTGTTGTAAGGTTTGTGCCATTATAGTTAAGGGCTTCTGGACCAAAAAATAATTTCAATCAATAAGGTGAAAAAAAAAAAAATCCACCTCTGCTTTCCTTTGCGTCACAGATATTGTTGAAGTGCACATTAACACAAGCAGGCTTCTTCAAGCAAGCGTCACTGAGCAATCAATAAGGTCACTTTTTGGTAATTTTTTTAAGATAGTCTTTTAATTGCATTAAATGGCAGGTACAATTTAGACCCTTCACACAGAAGATGCCCTCTCACCTGTCAGCCCAGAAATTCAAGTATTTTGATCAGAACTGTCAAATTCCAGATCATCGTTTATACACACACACACTTTTTTGTGACTTTCTCTTGAGCTGCAGGGTTATAAGGGTATAATTTACAATGCAGAGTAGTGTTTTAAGAAAACAGTAACTCAAAGCATAATTGCTGATTTTTTCCACCAACTTGAACTAAACGTTTTCCTTTTCTCTTTAAGTAAACCCAGAACCATTAAGCCACATCATTAGTCCAAATTATTTTGAGAATAAAAGGCTGGACAGGGCTCTGCACAACCTGGTCTAGCTGAAGATGTCCCTGCTCATTGCAGGAGGGGTGGACTAGGTGACCTTTAAAGGTCCCTTCCAGCACAAACTATTCTATGATTCTACGAAAAATTAACATTCTTTGATGAAATTAGCCACTGCTTAAACAATAAAAGGAGTATTGTGCTATCCTTTACTGATCACTGTTCTTAACTATTCAGCATTAGATAAGAGCTGGAAAAAAATTATATCCATAAATTGTACTGTGTGGTATACCACACAGGCAGGCAGGCGACTTTATAAAGGGTGAGACAGTACTACAAACTAAGAGTCAAATAATAATTTGAACCTTAGTTTCAGATGCCTAGGTTTTTCAATGTTCAAGACAGACTGCTAACATTAGTTTAACATTATCTGGTTTTGTAATTGTAACTGCAGAAGCAGGGACAATTTGATACAACCGGAGTTGAACTGTAGTGAAAGTGTTTCCAGGCTACATTTTTAAGAACATACTTGAAAGACTGGCAGAACAGTCTAGAGCTGTGATATTTTCACGAACTGAAAACAATGAGATACTTCAGACTGTATTCATCAAAAAAAAAAAAAAGAAAAAATAGAACAGAGGAAAAATTGAGACTTCAATGTTTCTAAGTGGAAGAAACATACATTTTCCATTTCAAGTGAGAACTTTAACACCTTACTCCTGACACACAATGAAAAAAGTGCTTGTGTATAACCCAGCCATGCCAGCAACGAAATGAACCTCCGGGCTGTGCAATGATCTAAGAAAATCTGAATGGGCATATGGGAACAGCTCATTTTTGCAAGACCTCCAAAACCAACCTACTGATAAACACCGGAGGGTGTCTGACTGCCTGCATACTCACAAGCCTATTTGTTGTTATTCTTATTCATTACTGAGTCATTATTATTATTTAAGTGCCGACAATGCACTCGTGAACCAGAACAGATGCAAAATATCCTGTGCTAATGAGAAAATCAAAGCCTTTCTTATATTAGTAATTTCATATTATACAATCTCTTTATTTTTGCCAATAAAGCACAACAGTAATTAATACAGCAATATTTTCTTATTGTTCATGAGTAAAGCAAGTAAAACTGCTCAGATTCTGCTTTGGCTCTCCCCCCTACCAGCACAAAATACAATAAATTCTATTGAAGAATTCCTATTAAGACAAACAGCTGCCAAATAAAATACAACAAAAATCTCCCATAAAAGGCTGCTGTCTGTTTATTCAGAGATAGTCAGTACTCCTCATGGAAAATAAACAGTGTGGCAATGCTCTTTCATACTTAAATACTTATGCTGTCTCTTATTGCCATAACCATCTCACAAGATAATTTATTAACCAAGTGCTGGAAGGTTGCATTAGTCCTCAGTGTATTGCGAAACTGGGTCCAGCATCAGCTCACTTTCTCGAATACCATCTAGAACCATATGTAACCAGCACGCGTGTAGCACCCCTGAAATTACACTACTACATGAGAAAACTGACAAATACTTCCATTTAAATAGTTCTGCATATAGAAGGTGCCAGGTTTGGACATTCTCTGACAGCAGTGATGGATGTGTGCTCCAGCCACGTGCAGCTCCAGGATGACCGCTCCAACAGGCCAAGTTGGCAGCGCAAGGCTCTCTTGCTCCTCAGACATCTGTAGTGCCCACCCCCCAGCACCACTGGAGCCGCACACCAGCGCACACTTGAGCTGTGTCTCCTTCTTATGACTACCCATTTTTAAAGCAAGGTCAGAGACATTAGAGCCGTTTCATGTATGTAGGTAAACCTGCTGCAGAGGATCCTTAAATTTAGCTGAGAAAGAGGGCACTGTTCATTCAGTAACACCAAATGGAAACTACTTGCCCTCAGCAAACAAACTCGTGCTTAGTCCCCAGATTTGGCCCCAAAAACTAACTGTAGGGTATCTCTCCACCTCAGCAAACATTACTGCTCTTCCGAGGAGCATTCTGCATCATGGGAACGTACTCACGACCAAAACCACTTTCATGACAAGTAAAGGGTTCTTTCTCTCAATTTCAGTAACGAACACAATTTAAGAAAAAAATTACTCAGCTGTGACTGTACAGCTCAGTCAGCGAGTGCACCACTGCTGCACAGAAAATGGCCAGTGCGGAGCAAAGAGCAAGGTCCCGTTCTCATTTCTCCTAAAATGAAGTGGGCTGATGAACGATACATGATTCTTGCTTGCTGGACTCAAGAGACAGGTCCAACCCTGCGCTGGGAGTCAAATCCGCATAAGCCTGTATTAACACTTTGGCAACCCAAGGCCCTCTGCAAGGGCAAAGTCTGGCACAAGCCTCCCTGCCCACCCAGGCGCTACAGCTGCTCCCATCGTGTTTGCAACGGAAGCTTGCAAGCGGCTCCCTGCTCTACAGAAGAGGCTGACTGCACATTTCGTATCAAAATACTCCTACTGAGTCGAAGTATCTGGAAAACGGAGCCAAAATTGAAATGCCAGAGCCAGTAAAACTGCAACATGTATCAACAAATGAAAACGTGAATGAAGAAGCTTGATGCTTAGAAAGTCCTCAGAAGGGAGAACCGAGATCCTCAGAATCTGCTTTTCTGACTAAACAGGCAACCAAAGGAGCTGGATACTACCTCTCGGCTCAGCATCAGAAACCAAGAGAACCTCACATTCACAAGACTGAGTCTGATCCTAAACACTCAATGGGGTTAAACAGGAATGGCAAGAACCTTAAATACAAGTAAGAAAACATCCACAAAAATACTATCTGCTGCTCTGACTTCAAGGGTCTACATGGAAACAACTGCCAGTTGTAACAGCAGCATCCTGTCAATGACACACTTTTAAACAAAAGGAATAAAATACGCAAACAAGAAGCCAACACTCTGGCAAAAATGGATAAAAATGCCTAAATTTGTAATTTTGCATTAAATATTTAGCTTAATAAAACCAACAAGCATGCATTTGAATCAGAAGGTTTTAAAAAGCACTGGCACTGGGACAGACGAATGACAGTTGGACAGTTTGATCATAACTGACAATTCACATTTAAGTTCAGAGGAATGCCCAACCCTCATGTCCTCTTAAATCAGCCATCAGACAACATGCGCTTATCATTAGGCACAGACTTGCATCCACCAACGTAGGCATACTCACAGTAAAGTACTGCGTGTACTTAAATACCTTGCTGAATCTGGCAACGCATGCACACATGGCCACACTGCTAAAAGCCAGATTTTTGACAGTCACCCCTTGCCGCATCCCTGATGTGTTCCTGGCTCAGTATTTTCTTTGCCAGAACGTTTATAACCCCTCGTATTACCCACCACCCCCCCCAAAGCTGTGACGCAGTCTTAACCACAACTTCGAAAACACACTGACATTATAATATACAAACATGCACAGAAGATATACACACTTAGACACACCAGGGGATAAAACAGACTGGGAGGAAATTAGGAACTTTATGTTACTGTCTTTTCTAATGAGACAGAAAGTGGCAGATGTAAAGATTTCATTCAACCGACAATCTCTTTTATGATATGAATAAACTACTAAAACAGATTTAATCCTTTATAAAAATCAGATTATAAGAAGCAGACAAAATCACAACTTTATTCAATACACCATTTTATCCAGTGTGACTAATGCATTATTTGTATGAAGTTAAAGTGGAGCGTTGGAAAGCTATGAAATACATCAAATGCTCTACTTTATGTAATCTTAACAGACAGATCCCATTAGGATTCTACTATGCATAGCTGTTGGTTAAAATCATTGACCAGTATCCTTATAAATTAATCAACTGAGGTAATGCTGGCTTGGCTGTCATCATTTGCTCCTAATCTACATTTAGAATTCACTTCAACTTTTCAGGCCCTTTGGAACAGGTTTATCAATTCTCTTGCCCTTGCTTCAGACATTCACCTAACCGTTAGCTGTTTACAAAAGACCTGGTACAATGGAACTGTATCATTTATGTTCCTCTTCTCTCCACAGATATTAGAGTATATATTGACACTGCGCTATAATTATTTAGAAAGATATTAAATCTTAACCAAACATTCTAGCCTGTCTCAATTTTTTTTGAGACCTTTTATCATTAAAGTTGAATCTGCAGGCAGATTGTGCGAGTTTATGCAAGCGAGAATCATTACAAAATCTAAAATAAAACACTGATCTGGTCGAAATACAGCTAGCAGAATACTCTTGGTTACAGATATACAGGAGAAAAAAAGTGTTCTAGATATCAGATTATTTGTGGAGCTCTACTGTGTCTTGAACATATGACTTCTGTGTTATGTCTGTGTATTTTATTCAGTTTCTAGTCATGTTTGTTAGATGTCTGCATGTCATGTACTGCAAGATTCATGAGCAGCCTACAACCAGGCAAAATACTCATACAACAGCTTGTCTTGAGTAATGGGGAAAGAACCAGGCAGAGTGAAGTGACAGGAAAGTGTATTATTTATTATCCTGATGAGGATAACACCTAGTCACGTTCTATGATCCAAATGTGCTCAGTGTCCTGCTGATGGGGTTGCAGGATTCTGAATGAACCCACAGGTGTTTTCCTACAAAAAAATCAAAACCCTCTTTAATTATGTTCCCTCCATGGGCATATTAAAGAACTGTCAATGTGGGCAAGACTGAGCAGTAACAGAAACACTGCAACAGATTGCATAATGCTTTTGGAGCTCTACCACAGAGTAGGTAAAGGTCATCTTCTTCAGAAACGGAGCAAGAGAGCAAAGGAAGCTCTGGCTAAGTGTGTTTTAGAGTTTACTAAACCAATGAAAAACTTCAACCAGCTGCAGTAGCCTTTGGCTCAGCCCTTCAGTGCAACTTTACCGGCCCACAGACAGCTATCAAAGCCACGAAGACAATACTTCTAAGTACGTATGCTACTAATAATCTGCCTAATTGCCTTAAAATGACACACAGGACTTCATCAAAATTCATTCCTTTCTTAAAAAGCCCATTGTTAATTTCGGAACCAAATTCCACTAGCATAATCTATAACAACACATATGTGCAAATACCTCCTGCTTTTCTGGGACATGAAAATAAAGACTATCATTTGGTTTTGCTGCCTATTGTCCCTTAAACCTTGAAAGAAATGACCTTTGAATAAAATTTTGCCTCTATATTTTTAATTTTGGGTTTTTTACATCACAAAGATGTACTCAGCGCTTACTAAACACAGCACAGTAATTTGTATTCCCAAGTGGTATAAATAGAAAATATGTTCAGTCTAATAACATATGTGAAGAAAACTCATGCCTAGGGTTAACCAACAAAGCAGCAGTCTGCTAGAAACAAAGGCAGCTGGCTCAAAGAGCAACAGTGTTTCTGAAAAAGTGTGGATGTACTATTCAGTGAAGAGTCCAAGACATGACGTTTCCTTAAGCTACAGCTGCATATACAAAGCTTTGCTATGAGACCCGGGAAATGACAAGTCTTCTGGAGTAACAAGATTGCTCTGTCTCCAAAAGGTCCATGGCCTTCACTGTCCAGCTGGGAGCAGGGTAAATTATATCAAATATGCACACTATAAATAAAATCTGCCCCTCAGAAGAGTTTCTTTGCTTTGATTACCTTTTGTTGCAGATATGGGCTGCCAAAATCCGATCATTTCTCTTTACGGGCTTGCCTTTCCCCTACTAATATATCTGCCTAGGTTCCTGTCTTGCTCTATCACCATAAACATTCATAAACATTAAGGGACTTAACCTCATCACACCCCTGTGGAATAGGAAAATATACCCATCAGAGTGGGCAAGCAGTGAACTGGAACTCAGCTGACAGCAGTCCTGACCAACACCGAGTCCTTCTGCAAGTCACTGCACTCCTCTCTTTCCATTCCCCCGTGTATAAGAAGGGGTAACGGCAATGTCTTCTCAGCAAAATGCTTCAGTCTACCAGTAAAATTCTGAGATGTTATTCTTCTCACTTTACAAAAGGAGGTAAAGCAGAGAGACATAAATCAATATTTCCTGAAAGGTCTGTGGCCAGAAATGTCACCCCATTTTTCTACACATGTGTCTGATATCATCAGCACAAAAGTTGCAGCCAACACAGGATCTCAGTGTATAAGCTGTGCCATAGACAATCTGCGTCAACACTGTTCGCTCCTCTTGTAGCTAATGCAGTACAAGCCAAGTCAGCTAGTGAAGGACTGTATCGCTAGAGTGCAGTTCAGAGCAGAGAAAATGTAGAAAACAGTTCCCAGCTGACCCCCAGGAAGATGAAAAAACGAACAGAAACACCAGACAAAGGTAACTACACCACTGGACCTTCTCTCTTGTGCTTTCCACCTGAACAGAAAAAAAAAAGCAAATTACCAAAGTTGTAAATATCATTACCCCACTCTGACAGACACAAAGTGACTTTCCAAAGGCAGTACAGCAGCCAGGGGCAGAATCAGTGGGAGAATCCATTTTCTGTTCCTGAATATACACTCGTCTTGATTTAGCAAACTTAAAAGGGACAACAGCAACGCTGTCAAGTACTACCAAAAAGAGCAAGGCAACTTAGCTCCTTCTCCAAGCAACCGCAACCCTCAGCTGCTGGCCAATGCCTCGGTCCCTTCACCTACCCCTCTTCAAAGGCTTGGTGAAGACAAATGGGCCTTCCAATGTGCAACGAAGCATAAAGCCATGAAAATCAAAGGGCTGCTTTCTGAGTAAATATGAGCTGCAAAGCCATTGTCCTCTCCCACAGAGGAGATCTATGAAAATGCTTACCATAGCATATGCACAGTATTCTTTACAGCTCTGCCTCCCCGCTGACCACCAGCCCCAGGGCCCAGTCCGCTTCCCATTACAATCGGCTTTACCGCACCCACTGACTTGTATTGGAATGCTTTCCGGGACCCTAACTAACGAGTTTTTAAACACTTGTAGACAGAGAAGATAATTCCTCATCATTATTCTTCACAGGACATACCAGGAGGAATGTCATTCCATTGTTCTACAGGAAAGAAACTGGAAGAAAAATCACCCCCACGTTCGAAAGAGCAGCCCAAAGTTTTTATACATGAATTGGCTACCCCACGCTATCGGTGTCTCACCTGAGAGTTTAGGACCAGGACCTAAAAAGTGTGAAAACTTCTGAAATTAAGCCCTGTGAAATCATCTTTCGCACTGGCCTCTATGCAGACAAACAGGTCCATAATCAACAGGCATATATTTTTACAAGTCTTAAATACTACACTCTCAAATACAAGCATGGCTACTGACAGCAGCATAGTAAAAGACTCACCTAAACCCTCTGTTACTGCAGGATCTTAGTTTCCCTCATGACATCAGACTAAAATAAATGGGAGCTGGCAACCTTAATGACACTTTGTATTTCCTGATTTTATATTTAAAGCTTTGCACTTACTTTCTCTACTGACAGTTGTTCACCTTTTTCCTCACAAGTGAAATCCTGACCTATACCAGTGATACAGCAAAGCACGAAAAAAGAATAAGTAGACCTACATAGCGGATTGTTACCCTCAGACCTAGAAATCTTTTAAATGAGAAACATTCCACTGTGAAGCCACCTTCTCAGCACAGATCACAAGCCACCAGGTACTGCTCTGTTTTCACCCAGTCTTACGTTTACGTGTCTATCACTTTGTAGGATGCAGATACCACCACCTACCCCAAGGGCCTACACTTGAATAACCAAGAAGAAACCTTTTAAACTATGATCGAATCCTGACAACAGTCCATGCAAAGTGCCACAAGGACAAAGCACTAGCCTCAGCAGTAAGATATCTGCAGGTTTGAGCCCCAGGCACTGAAACCTATGCAGGGCTACAGAATTTACTTATTCCACATCACCATGTACACCCACAGTGATACAAAAATAGCTATTATAATACTTGTCAAAGGAACAACTGAGTGATTTTTAACTTGGTGCTCTATCTCGTTTTCTCTTTGGTGGTTGTTAATACCCCACCCCTATAAAAACATACAATTATGAGTGGGCTATTCATGTCTTATTATAACTGGTAGCACCATGCAGCATCTGAGTCAGAAATCTGAATTGCTGGCTACAGCTCCTCATTAAACAAGACTTACACATCATACGCAGGAAATGGCATTCCCCCATTCTCTGTGTCACCCACAACGAAAATCAGCTTCCAGTTGTGGTATCATCTCCAACCCTCCTTAAACCTCACCATCTCACATCACCTGGAACAAGGGCTCATTGATAATCTCCAGTAAAAAGACAGATTAACTGCCGAGTTCACATGAAGAAAAAAATTCCCCAAGTAAGAGTTTTCTTCTCTCGGTGGCTTGATTTGAACACATTTCTATCACATTTTAATGACATTTTATGAAGTTTTACAGAACAGACTACTGACTAAACCTTTGTTTAAGGTGGTGTGGATCTGCTACATACGAGTTGAAAAACAGTCTCTTCACGATAAAACAGTTTGTAACAGCTGGGAAGTTAACTGCAGGAAGTTCTGGTTTATTCTCTTACCTCAGCTTTCTAGGTCCATACTATTTTTTCAGCACTACAAGCCCAACGTTGTAAACCCATCGCACTGACTGCACTCGACAACAGGCTTGTTGAAATGAAGGAGCAATATGCAATTCTTTTCAAGTTTCTGCAAAACTGAGCTCCAGCACAGAGCTTTTGAAAAGAAACCCACCAGCTCATCCCCCAAAGTCTTCACTCACAAATGCAGACTGAATATCACATGCCCTTTGTGAGAATCTTTGGTCAAACAACTGTTTCATTGGAAGTCATTAAAAATAGAGTTTAAAAGCTACTGACATGCACATTATCGTCCTTCCTCTCATTTTTAATCTCTACAGTTGTCCATTAGTCAGGAGTAACATACCTTCTGATCTCTGACCAGAGCTATTAGAACAATTTAAACAAATATTTGGATTACAAAGCAACAGTATAGAACATTCAGTAACAATAAAAGGATGAAAGAGCTGTCTGAGTCACTGTTGTGACTTCCTGAGCATATTATATTACGAGTGGTCTGGAAGGTTATGCTACCTTGACATATTACCAGATTCACTACCTTCTTTTTCAATGCTTAAGAAAGAATCCGTCACATTGTAAAACACAGAGTTGTGGCAATTTCAGTTTTCAGTCTTAATAGATGTTTGATGGCTTTACAAAATCCATTCTGTTAACTGCAACCAAGAGAAAAGATTCAAGCTTTCCTCTCCATTTTTCTTTTTTTTCTTCTCAAAAGGCAGTAAATTTGAATTAGACAGGTTCAGAAATGGGCTCTGTGGAGTTCCTCCACATGCATAGTACTAGGTGTGCGCAAAGTGCCTGGCTGATCCTGGTCAGTAGAGAGTTGCTCCGCATTTCATGAAGTCTGCCTTTGGGCCAAAACAGGGTCAAATCCAGTACTCTCTGAAGTCAATTGGGAGCATCTCCATTGACATCACAGGCTACTGGCTCAGGCCCAAGCTGGAGGAAGACACGGGTACTTTATGGTATTCACTGATTATATACGTTTAACAACCAGCCAGGAGCCATATCCTTCGAGTCCTCTACACAAAGAAAATTCCATTACTTCAAACTAAAGGCACCAGGGAAATACAGGCTGGGGTCTTCTGGTTAGATGCTTATTGCACATATTTCACCGGTTCAGTGTATAAAATATTTCCTACAATTCTTCTAGATTTTTTTAAAATTATATTTAATATTTGCATTCTTTCTAGCTGCCGAGTTATTCATGCCATCATGTAAAACTGTTGATAGACTTCAGGCAAATGTATGTGTACTACACAGTCAAAAATAACAGCAGTTTCCACCACCAAATACATGGAGAACTGGAGTTGAGTCACTAGTAAAACACATTCAGCATTTTCGGAGTGATCAAGAGCCCAGTTCAGTAAAACTTTACCTGAAATCAGTTGTTTCAATAGGACTGTTCATGTGCTTAAAACTATGTACCTGCCTATCAACCCTGCTATATTAAGGCCCACGTGCTTTTTCTAAGTCTTACGGCCAATTTTGTCCTATGTCGCCTGACGGGAATTTTGATTGACTAAGATAAAAACAGAAATTGGGCCTCATAACACAAAAAGCATCACAACACTCCTTCCATGATGCTGGAGCATACTCTTTCAGCCCTAAGACACTCAAAAGGACCAGCAGTGTCCACCCATTTTTTCAGAGATCATTTAGTATATTTATTTAACTTAATACTTTTCAGAATGTCACATTTTCCCCTTAAATTATTCAGTTAAATTCCAGGTTGCAGTGACAGTCTTGTCAGACAGACAAAAGGAATAATTCTGCTTGACTGAAGGACCTGCATCATAACACCACTTTTTACTCAAAAAGAAAGTCCCAAACAATGTAATTTGCGTTCACATACAAAGTGTTTAAATGCTCTGAAGTTCCACCTGGCTTCAGAATAGCTGAACAGTATCTGAAGTATCTGCTCTCCATCCCAATTTGTATATTTTAAAAGTCATTAAATTCTTGAATGAATCATTAGGAAAACAATTCAAATGCTGTTAAACTGATAGTAATTTTGCCTCATAGGATAGATGTGAGCTTAATGTTTGCAAACAGCCAAATTCTTTTCAGATTTACACTCCACGGAGTTCAGTATCAGCCAGGGAAGAATTACTAAATCAGGATGTACTTCAAGTACAGGTTTTGGCCCAAGACTATTTTTGGTCTTCCTCAGCTGCTTGTTTTGACAGCGTCTAATCCCCCTCACCCACCCACCAGCAGCCACACAATCCATCCATTTACACTTTCAAAGCAAATTGGAAATGAAACGTTTTCAAATAATTACTCAGGGATGTCTGTAATACAAATCAAAAAAGTAACTGTAATTCATCTGTAATATTTCTTAAGAAGAAAGGGAGGGGGAGAAAAACCTTACAGAAATACATTCAAAATGTGCCTTGCTCCTATACTAACGCCCTCACCATCACCCAAAAAATAATTTAAAAAAAAAAAAAAAAAATCAATCTAATTCCCAAAGAGCCTATCTACTCTATTTCACACATTCCCATCGGAAACACAATGCTGCTTCCACGTTCAGAAGACTTTTCATTTAGTAAGCTATTACAGACCCTGGTGAAAGAACAGCAACTGAGAAGGTCTTCTGCAGAGGCCCAAGGCAAAGAGGTAAGGGGGACGGTGGGTGAAGAGGAGGAAATACCCAAGGCTGGAATCGAAACAGTTCACCTTCGTCTGGAGAGCAGGATCACTCCCTGCAGGTTGAGGACTACGCTGAAAGAACACGCTGCTGTGGCATGCACTATGTCTTTTGCATTCATACCGGAGAGGAACCTGGCCCAAAGATGGGCTGTTCTCAGCTCTGTCAGCCACAAGCAGACCTTTGAACTTTCTATTTATATAACAGTTTAGTGAGTTTAAGCCTCTTCCTGTATAACTGGCAGTTTGCTGGTTTTGCCGTAATTAGGCTACTTGTGATACATAATGTAAAAAAGAAAAAAAACAAACAAAAAACCAAGAGGCTTCTTTCTCTGCAGTGAGGAGCCTTCCCCATCCCAACCACACAGCTACAATAACACTCTTACCTGCTGATCTTATCACCCTTCACCAGGTTTTATTTTATATACCTCAACATCCATTTTCCCACCAAGTAATTTCTTGGCTTTCACTTAAAGATTGGAGGACTTAAACAATATTAATACCAACGACAATAAATATGACATAAACCATGGAATCTCTCCACCTTATTTGTGTTAGCGAGGAGCTATATATTCTGGGGTGGTTGGGGTTTTGTGGGGTTTTGTTGTTTCCCAGCTGCTGATTAATGGCACCACCTTACTCCGTAAGCAGGTTCAAATCTAGCCACATGGTCCCAGGACACTTCAAGATTTCATTTACTTGGTTACCACAGACAAGCGTGGAAAGTGATTTAAAAGATGAAATTTGATTTTTAACAGCAAGTGGTCCCCTTGGTGCACACAGGCATTCAACCTTTTCATTATATCCATCTCCCTTCTTTTCTCCCTCATAGAATAGCTCATATTAAATGCAAGCCCAGGTGAACAGTTCCCATTCATCCAGGAATCACAGCAGACTTCAGCTTCGACCCTTTCAACTCAGCCAGAGTTTAGATTCATGTAAATGGGTTGGGTTTTTTTCAGCTTCTCAAGTCTGGCAAAACATCCACTGGTACACTTGTGGCCTTACTTTACACGTTTTACCCAAGTGTTAACAAAACACCCCATACCAACCCTCGGCTACCCTCCCAACCACATTCTTGATGGAGGTTCAATGAAACACCTCATTCTTACGCTACTGTGATCTCTCCTAATATGGGAAACTAAAGGGCTGATTCTGCAATTTGTATCATTACAAAGCTCCCACGAACCATCCGTTACGCCAGGTGAGAACTGAAGAACACACGCAGTGGCAGTGCACGCTGCAACTCTGACAGTTCTTGACAAAACACCTTGCAAGAAGTGACACAAAGACGTACCTCCACTGGAGGGG
>Ga0065711_1042763_pt1 | contig 15158 bp, 10 predicted proteins | sample Hoacrofraction12_FD_59098 | JGI IMG/M metagenome (GOLD analysis project Ga0065711, IMG submission 59098) | Hoatzin crop microbial communities from Cojedes, Venezuela - Epithelial fraction 12 v2 (version 2) | ecosystem: Host-associated > Birds > Digestive system > Esophagus > Crop | place... | reverse complement strand
TAACAGTTTCATTGAAAAAACAATTCATTTTTTATGAGATAAAGGAATATTACCTGGATTAGATTCTGATTTGGAGGAGAATAAGATCAACAGAATCAAACATCTTAGGTAGCTCAAACATGGGAGCAAGAGAGCAGGAAGAAAAAGAGAACTTAATATAGTAAGAAAAAAATTTAATAGGCAGAAGAACAAGCAAACAACAAATGAATAGGCTATAACAGAAGTAATATAACAGGGAGACAAGATAACTCAGCATAAACACACAGTATTTGGAAGGCAGTGCTGGACATGTGTTTCCCAACAACAGCAGTTATAAGGAAGCAATGAAGAGATTCCTTTGAATGTAGATTCAGATTAGTAACTTAGCATCTCATTTAGCTATCTAAACCAGTTGAAGGGGTTTGCTAAGCCCCAGGTTCAATGAACAAGGCACTCTGGAGTTAAGATCTCAGTCAGTTTCTCAGATTCTAAGAGTTCCCCAGACAGCCCAAAGGTACAACAAACACAGAGAGGAATTTTCTATGGACACGTCCACAGAAGTTAATGTCAGACTATTGACTTTTAGCAACATAGCCAGAACTGGAGACTAATATCTCCTTTTCATTTTAATGTCTGAAATGCATAAGGGTTGATGGGTAAAAGAAAAAGCCTCATTGGCCTTAGTGTACGAGTGTAAAAGGTTTCACATCTTTATTTATGGGAGGCCAGTGTTAGATGAAATTGACCATAAACTACTTATTGCTGTTGCCAAAAAAGGTCTGACAAACACTCCCACTGAGAACACAGAGCGCTTTTTTCTGCTGCAAATATAGGATTTGCAAATTGAAGAGAAACCTGGAAAGATTTGTGGCTGTAGGCTCACCCTCTAGAGCACTTTGGCATAACAAAGCAGCTGAACAAAGTCCAGAACTAAATTAAATACATGTCAGTCTGAGGAAAAGGAAACATGTACACATCAACCACCACCTGTCCAATCTCCGATAAAGTACAAATGGAAATTGTCAGAGCTGTGGCTAAGAACGCAGAGAGTAATGAAGGCTATGATTACAATCCTATTATCATTCTGAAGGACAGCAAGTGACAGTAAATGAGTTTTTATTTAAGGGCACAAGGCAGCAATTCTTAAAGGGATGATGTTTCAGGACTTACAGGAACACAAGAAGTTGCTTCCACACTGAGGTAGACCAAAAGTTCCATTAACTTATACCTGAAAATGGTCATTAATACATGTTTAGGAAAGAGTACGCTCTACCTTGATGTTGTCTTGTCTACAATAGTTTATGGACCTGTGGAGCCAGAGCCTGTAACTGGATCATTATGGTTGATTCCAGCCAATGATTCTGTTCTCCATTAATTTAACCATTTCTTTTTCATGTCATTCATATATTAAGCTCTGCTTGTTTTTTTAAAGCTGATAATTTCAAGCCTGAAACTTCTTTTGTTACCTCAAACCTCTTATATTATGAAGGTCAGTGAATAACCACTCCTTACATATCACTGTATCAGCTTTCTACATACCACTTCTTAACGTACCCCCCTCCCCTTGTCATACCCCTCTTTTCCACGATGAAGTGTAGCAGTCTGTTCAGTCGGTCTTACACCTCTGATCATCTCTGCTGCTCTTATCTATGCCTTTTTTATTCTATTAGCTCATTTCCAAGGTGGGATAACAAGAACATCATATTGTGTTCAAGATGTGAGAAACATCATTATTTATACAGTGCTGTACCGCTTCAATTTCTGCTCGCTGTTCTTTTATTAACAGTCTCTCACAGTCTATATGGTTTTCATGACTACATGTGAGCACTGGTTGGCTCTCATTCCTGCATGCTGGCAATTCATTCAAATGCCACCCCTGAGGACACAGAATTACTTTGCATCTACTCATCTACTTTGTATGAAAGTCATTTACAAATTAAAGAAAAAATCTAAAACAAACAAGATAGAAGAAAGGACAGTCCTCCTCTCTGGTTGGCTATAGGGGTCTCAAAGTTGAATAATTGAAGAAAATGAGTACCTGAATAACTGAACAAAACCACCACCACTGAAATAAAGTGGTTATCTCAAGACCAAAGATGCCTGAAACAAAGTGGAAATATGTTTTGAGCTGAAATAACCACATCTCAAAATGAAAGCAGCCCTTAGATCATTATTTGAACTCTCCCAGCATAACCTTACCAGAAAATACTATGTCTAAATGAGTATTTGGTCATATAAAATGAATTTTCTAAGATCTGTAAAGTTCTTCTTGTTTCAGGTAAGTTCATACCTGAACAACACAATCTGCTGAAGTCACTTAAAACGGCATGAACGTGCTTGTTTCCTAGCTTGTTCACAGAGTTGATAACCTAAATCTTAAATTATTTTGCTATTAAGGACCACGTACCTGAGTTGCATTTTAATGTTCTCTTTTCCAAACATGTATTTAGAAGGTTTAATTTTTCATCGTGCTTGGGTTTCCTTTTTTTTTTTCTTTTTTTTCACCCCCTCTGCCTAACAACAATACAAACTCTTTTCTATAGGCAGAAAAATACAAAGTGATCCCCCTAAAAATACAGTGTTCACACTTAGAAGTAAAAAGAAAAGATATGGGAGACTTCAGTACAGGCTGCAGCTTGCGGCAAGTGCCCAGACCCTTCTTCTGGAGCACTGGTAAGTGTCTGCACAAGATGCAGATGGTGGGACAGCTCACATGACTGGAATGCTGTCATAGATGGCTACACACTGTTTAGGAAAGACAAGCCAACAAGGTGAGGTGGTGGAGTTGCTCTGTCTGTGAGGGAGCAACTGGAATGTCTTGAGCTCTGCATGGGGGTGGATGAAGACTGAGTCAAGAGCTTATGGGTTAGAATTTAGGGACAGGCTCATACGGGTGACATTGTTGTGGGTGTGTACTACAGGCCACCTGACCAGGAAAAGGAAGTTGGTGAGGCCTTCTACAGACAGCTGAAAGTAGCCTCACAGCCACAGGCCCTGGATCGCATGGGGGACTTCAACCACCCTGACATCTGCTGGGAAGACCACACAGCCAGGCACACGTAGTCCAGGAGGTTCCTGGAGAGAATTGATGATAAATTTCTGATGCAAGTGGTGGAGGAGCCAATAAGGAGAGGTGTGCTACTGGACCTTGTACTGACAAACAAAGAAGGACTGGTTGAGGATGTGAAGGTTGGGGGTAGCCTCAGCTGCTGTGACCATGAAATGGTGGAGTTCAGGATTCTGTATGGTGGAAGCAGGGCAATAAGCAGGATCGAAAGCTTGGACTTCAGGAGAGTTATCTTTGGCCTCTTCAAGAACCTACTTAGAGGAATCCCATGGGATAGGGCTCTAGAAGGTAGGGGGGGTCCAAGAGAGCTGGTCACTATTCAAGTATCATTTCCTCCATGCTCAAGATGGGTGCTTCCCCATAAGTAAGAAATCAAGCAAAGGAGGAAGGAGACCTGCATGGATGAGCAAGGAGCTTCTAGCAAAACTCAAATGGAAGAGAGAGGTCTACGGAACGTGGAAAGAAGGTCAGGCCACTTGGGAGGAATACAGGAATGCTGTCAGAGCATGCAGGGAAGCAAGGAGGAAGGCTAAGGTCTAACTAAATCTGGCAAGGGATGTTAAAGACAAGAAGAAGGGCTTCTTCAAGTACATCAGTAGCAAACGGAAGATGAGGGAAAATGTGGGGTCCCTGCTGAATAAGATGGGTGCCTTGGCAGTGGAGCATAGAGAGAAGGCAGAGTTAGTGAATGCCTTTTTTGCTGCAGTCATTAGTGGTAAGACTGGTCCTCAAGAATCCCAGCCCCTGGAGATAAGAGAGGAAGCCTGGTAAAAGGATGACCTTGGTTTGATTGAGGGGGATTGGGTGAGAGATCATTTAAGCAATCTGGACACCCACAGATCCATGGGCCCCAATGCAATGCACCCACGAGTGCTGAGGGAGCTGCCATATGTCATCGCTGACCCACTCTCCGTCATCTTTGAAAGGTCCTGGAGGACAGGAGAGGTGCCCAAGGACTGGAGAAAAGCCAGTGTCACTCCAGTCTTCAAAAAGGGCAAGAAGGAGGGAACTACAGGACAGTCAGCTTCACTTCCATCCCTGGAAAGTTCATGGAGCAGCTCATTGTGGATGTCATCTCCAGGCAAGTGTAAGAAAAGCAGGTTATCAAGAGCAGTGGAGGTCATCTCTAGGCAAGTGTAAGAAAAGCAGGTTATCAAGAGCAGTCAGCATGGATTCACGAAGGGGAAATCATGCTTGACCAATCTGATAGCCTTCTGTGATGGCATGACCAGCTAGGTAGATGAGAAGAGAGCAGTGGATGTTGTCTATTTTGACTTTAGCAAGGCTTTTGACACTGTCTCCCGTAACATCCTCATTGGGAAGCTCAGGAAGTGTGGGCTTGTTCAGCCTGGAGAAGAGAAAGTTGAGAGGGGACCTTATAAATGCCTATAAATATCTTAAATGTGGGTGTCAAGAGGATGGGGCCAGACTTTTTTTAGTGGTACCCAGAGACAGGACAAGGGGTAACAGACACAAACTGAAGCTTAGGAAGTTCCACTTGAACACGAGGAAGAACTTCTTCACTCTGAGGGTGACAGAGCCCTGGAATAGGCTGCCCAGGGAGGTTGTGGATTCTCCTTCCCTGGAGATATTCAAGACCTGCCTGGGCAAGGTCCTGTGTATGCTGCTCTAGGTGACCCTGGTTCGGCAGGGGGTTTGGACTAGATGATCCACAGAGGTCGCTTCCAACCCCTACCATTCTGTGATTCTATGGGACTCATTTTCAGAGACCAAAAACAGAGTCAGAGGTCATCTAAATTCGTGTAAAGAAGTTTAGAAGGAAACATGAACTGAAAACCTAGTCATCAGAAAAGACAACGGTGGCAGATGCCAGCTGTAATGCATATCTGCATTTATAATTTGTGGAGCCTTTGTTAGGGCATGGGTAATTGCACCTCTCTGGTTTCATTCTGATGTTTAATATGAACCCTGTCCTCCTAGTCCATCAGCTATACTCTCATAGCAGATCTCATATCAGTGTAAAACAGACTCTGGAACCTGTGAACAATGCAAAGTTTTCTCCGCTGTGAATTTGTGACTTCACACAACCAACAAGAGAAAGAAGCAGCATTTTCTCATCTCCTCAAAGTACTGGTCACTTGAAAATTCAGCACATTAAGAAGGGACCCTTGTAAAGCACAATTTCGGTGCATCAGCTACATGAAAATATAATTTCAGAGAGAGGTACAAAATGGCTGAAAAGTTGAGAGACACATAATAGCCCTGTAAATTATCAAAATGAGTAAGAAGTGTTTTTCTCTACCTCCCACGCAGTGTTTTGTAAATGTATTGTTGAATGTCTTTGAATTCTTCTTTTTGTGCAGCTTAAATAGAATCGTCCCATGGAAAAGACAGACACAGTCAAGGAACTACAGAAAAAAAAAAAACACCTAAAAATTTTCACTAATAATCATATTGATTACTCTAAAAGAAACAGAAGAATAAGGTTAGATAATGCCTAGGTTAGACATGGAATTGTCTTCCTATTGTAAGTGTTACAATCACCGGCTAAGTTGTTTCACATCAAAGCTATAAACTTTCATATAATTCCACATAGCATTTAAATTCGTCTTTTCATAGAATCATAGAATGTTTTGGGTTGGAAGGAACCTCAAAGATCATCTAGTTCCAACCTCCCTGCCGTGGGCAGAGACACTTTCCATTAGTCTGGGTTGCTCAAAGCCCCAGCCAACCTGGCCTTGAACACTTCCAGGGAGGGGGCAGTCAAAACTTCTCTGGACAACCTGTTCCAGAGCCTCACCACCCTCATACTAAAGAATTTCCTCCTTACATCTAATATAAATCTACCCTCTTTCCATTTATAAGCCATTATCCCTTGTCCTGTCACTACAGGCCCTTGTAAAAAGTCCCTTCTCCAGCTTTCTTGTAGGCCATCCTCAGGTACTGGAAGGCTACTCTGCGGTCTCCCTGGAGCCTTCTCTTCTCCATGCTGAACAAGCCTCAGCTCTCTCAGCCTTGCCTTGTAAGGGAAGTGTTCCATCCCTCTGATCGTTTTTGTGGCCCTCCTCTGGACCTGCTCCAACAGGTCCATGTTTTTCTTGTGCTGAGGGCTCCAGAGCTGGACACAGGACTCCAGGTGGGGTCTCAGCAGAGAGAAGTAGAGGGGCAGAACCACCTCCCTCAACCTGCTGGCTATGCTTCTCTTGATGGAGCCCAGGATACAGTTAGCCTTCTGGGCTGCGAGTGCACATTGCTGAGTCATGTTGAGCTTCTTGTCAACCAGAACCCCTGAGTCCTTCTCCTCAGGGGTGCTCTCAATCCCTTCATCCCCCAGCCTGTACTGATAACAGGGGTTGCCCCAACCCACGTGCAAATCATTGTACTTGGCCCAGTACTGACCCCTGAGGCACGCCACTCATCACTGGCATCCCTTCCCTGCAGCATTTTGATCACACCACACACCTCAGTGTCATCTGCAAACTTGCTGAGGCTGCATTCAACCCCAATGTCCATGTTGCCGACAAAGATGTTAAACAGCACTGGTCCCAATCCTGGCCCATGAGGAATGCCACTCTTTATTGGTTTCCACTTGCACATCAAGCCACTGACCACAACTCTGAGTGCCACCACCCAGCCAATTCTTTATCCATTGAGTGGTCCATCCACTTCTCCAATTTAAAGACAAGGCTGTCATGTGGGACAGTGTCAAATGCTTTGCACAAGTCCAGGTAGATGAGGAACAAGTTTTTTAGCCTATATACTTACACAAGATTTTTCCCTGTCTTTAAAAGTCTAGTACACTCAATGTTATCAGATGCTGAAAAATTAATTAGTGTGGTAACATGCTTTGACTGCCACAGAGATCTCTAGAAGGAATTATCAAGAATTGTAAAAAAATATTACTGTACTGCCAAATAATGTGTACATGGCTAATTAATACACTGTGCTTAAACTGTAACTACAGCACTCGCTATGCACGTACCTCATCTGTTGCAGGTTCTTTAGTCAGCCTTCACCAATTCTTTCACAGCTACCCCAATATGGCAAAAAGATTTGAAAAGGAGGCCTTTGTCAGAATTCACCACTGTTACAGGAAATATTCAGAAACAGTGGTAAAATAGACTCTAAATATTCATACAAGATTATAAACTATTTCACACCAGCTAACTGCAGATCACAACCTCAGAAAGTGCTGTGTGCTAACAGTTGGCAGGTAAATGATTTCCTAATCTGATTTAATCTGCTTCTCTAAGCATTCATCCTCCCAGGATACCAAATTACTTCAGGGACTACTTATCAATATACAACTGCTAATCAAAGCAATTGCTCAACATTTGAGATACGTTCAGCTAACATAGCAATGTTTTGAACACTTAGGGATAAACAACCTTTCAACAAGGTAATAACAGTGACCTGTAAGTACAACCTGCTATTAAAGACTCTCACTAAAATTATTTAAGCAGTTTTGGCAACATAACACGCTTAAAAAATTGTTTCTCTAACCCACTCATAAATTTTCAATATTGAGAAAAATATCTGCTTATGACTGGATTTTAATCAAGTTAATTTTGAAAATGTACGTTATACATTTCAATACCATTTGAAGGTGAAACTTCTGGTGGATTTTAAATTGTCTTTGGGTAGTTTTACATTCTTTTTATTATCACCATTGCAAATACTAAATTATAGTAAAATGCAACAGTATGCTATTTTCCGTTAAAAGTATATCTTATTTTCCAAAATATTTATAGGAAAAAATATTTGCTAAATAGTCTCTACGAAGTACTCCGGGAAGATAAAGGCAGTACCGGTTACATATGCTTTAGATAAACACTACTCAAAATACGAGGGACTGAATGTCTCAGCGTAATGGACTACAGGTGACTTTGAGGCTAGATTTCCAATTCAGATCCTCTCCTTTTCAACCATTGACTGCTTGAGTGCCACAGAGGCCTGCTCAGAGACCAAGACTCACTGTGCTAGAAAACATTAGATGAAACGAAGGCCTCTGCTTCTGAAGCAGAGGCCATACACCGAGCTTTTTTGTGATAAGAGCAGCATTTCAGTTCTTCTGACATTTACAGGAGAAAAAGTCTGAGGTAGATCAATTACAGAAGGACCCACCACCACTTCCTGGTTTCATTCAAATGAAATCTGCTTTTAAATACCACTTTTAACACACTTTACATAAAAAAAAAAATTAAGGAAAATAAAAAAGCAGAAGTGATGACTGTCGTATGGAAGGAGAGACCTTCAAAATGCAGTAAAAGCCACCACTGAAAACCTCTCTAAGGACTTCAATTTGTACTGAAATGTAAGAAGTTATTTATGCTGGTCTCACCACGGAGTTGTGCAGCGAAGACAATAAGCACTGTGGTACATTGTATTTTACTTTTAAGCTCTATATTTATAGAAAATTTTAATATTATCTCATATGTGATATTTTGTCAACATTTACTTGGCTACAGTGAGGCTGTCAGTTTGTGGTGCATGTGGATGAGCCATTCTGCTCTTTACAGTAAAGTACTTGCTTTGCTTTTCTTGTAAGCATGTATTAAAAATGTCAACAATGAAACACAAAAGAAAAAAAAAAAAACAGGAAAAATACAAAGCCTTCCCACAGAATGTTTGAAACTTCAAACGATAGCAAAACAGTGTAGATGGAAGAATGAGACTGTAAATTGTACTCTACTTTCGGGCAAAATTATGATAGACAGAAAAAAAAAAAGATTGCTCTCCAATAAGCAATTTAAGAGTAGCCTATGTATAATTTTCCACTTTATCTTGGCAGGCAAAGCTGTAATAAACATGCAATTAGTAATATTAGTGAGATACATTTTTCTTCAAGAGACAGTCATATAATGTTTGCTCATGAATACATTAAATAATTTTTCAGTATGTTTTGGCAATTATATGATACAGAGTGTTAAGGATTCAATGCAAATAAGCAATTACTATTTAGAGAGAATATTTTTTTGAAAGTAGTAGACTGTGAGCCCTTTTCAAGGGCTGTAATAATAGCGAAGAGGAAACTACAATTTGAAAAAATGACACAGTCACATTAATTGTTTGCGTAATTCTGAAATCACAGCTGGCTTCCATGAGCTATTTCGGTGTTTCTTGTGATGCTTTTGGTCCCTTAAATCAGTATCTGAAGCACTGCTCTTTGTGTACTCTTAATCAGCCCCTTAGACCAGTGTAATACCAATTCAGAGCATTAAGTTTCCTTTAGGGATTCTGCACAGGCATAACTGACTGCACAAATTGCCCAGTAGGGCTTTATCCATGAGGTACCACACACCTGTAGTTTCTGTTCACTTCATCGGAGCTGGGGGGAGGTGCTCAGTAGTCCACTCAAAGCTTCGGTGTACTTAAGACATCCATCTTATTTTTTAGCTGGTCACAGCTGGCTGTACACCAAAATAAGAGGGTTCTCACAGCATCTTGCTGAAAACATCTAGGATGCTCGTCTTCACAATTCCAGTTTCAAATACTCTCCCTAAGTCTCCCGGAAACAATACACCTGCATCCAGTTATCTTCATATTTCAGCACAGAATGGGAACTAACATATCACTGTGGACACCTCCTACACTTTGAGGACACTGGTATGATGCCTTGCTTCCAGGACAGCAAGCAACTAGTGCCAAACCAAACATCTAAACACCACCAGACAGACTTTGGTGGCTGCAACAGTGTACCTACAGCCTGTGGTTGAGATTCTAATCCTGAATAGAATCAAAGTACAAGACTTTTCAGAAAATTTTCGTCACTGAAAAATGAATACCTTGGGAAATGGAAGGCAACAGATTTCTTTCTCATTATGTGTTCATTTCTTAATTTGCAAGGGATGAGTTTTGTCTTCTTTGTAAAGCATTGCTGAATATAACAGGATTTGTACAGGTGTAAATAAGGGCAAGATATGTCCAATTATTTAAGGTTTTGAAATTAGAAAAAGGAATTACTACTAGGTTGCTGTGACCCTTCATTTTGCATAACCACCAGCTTATAATATATTTTAGGTGAGTTTTTGTACTTTCCAGGTAAGTACGCATCACTGATTTGCAGCCAGATGACCATCAGCAGCCAAATGAGCATCATTTTCATTCTGGAGGGACTCTGTACTCTTTCAACTTGTGTACCACCTTGTAAAGACAAGGAGAGTTAGAGAGATGTACATTCCACTTCACGTTGTCCACCTTCCATTTTCCTCAGAACACTTACTTTTTTGTTTAGTTCAGGGTAATAGCAAGGCCTCAGCAGACACAGGTCAGCTGTGATCAGAACCCCCTGCTCATTCCACACTTCTGGCCTTATGGAGAATCTCAGATTTCATAGAATTGGCACTGTTTAATGGAGGAAGGAGGAATAACTGGTAAAAGGGTAAGGTTACTTTAAAGAGCTGGTATATTTCAAACAACTATCTCCACCTTGAAACTTTTCTAATCAAGTTCTGAAGCTTTCCAAAGCCACTTAGCTGTGATTAAAACAGAAAACTTTTTGGCCAGAATACTAAAACCCTGATGATTATTTATGGCAAGAGCCTTTCATCGTATCTTAGATGCACAAACTGACCTAAAACATTCAAAAAGGCAAACAGTCCCATCTTAGAATATCTAATGAGGAAAAGCAATATGAGTATGAATTCCGTTTCTAGATCCTCCCTTAAAGAACATGGTGAAAGCTTGATCACAAAACATTATGCTATTGATTATTTACCTTGTGGACTCTGGAAAGCAGAGCATCTTACCCTTTCTCCTTTCTTCTGTCAGTAAGGGGTTTTAGACTTTCATCTAAGCTGCCACTAGATCGATATTCAGTTTTGACTAATGTCCCTGTCCCTTACTTTATTTTCTATGCCTTAAGCCTCTCACGTCATCCTGGTAATCCGCTGGAGTCTGCTTGTGCAGACAGCATCACCTTTATGGACTTCATCCAGCTGGAAAACAATTTGGGGACTAGAAGAGGAAGAGCCTTTTTTATCCAACACTCTTGAGATCAGGGATCAGCTCATATCTTATATTATCCAGACAGAGCCCTAAATTCCTCAGCAGACTATTCTGGACAGATTGTTCAAAAAATAGGTAAGCATTGTAAGCACAGACAGAAGAGAGAGGGGGAAGAGGCAGGAACCCAGGTGGGCCATCGCACACCCTCCCACCCCCACTGTAATGCTACAGCATCCGCATGTTTAACGACTGCATACCAGGTGGGTGAATGAGAAAGCTGTCCCAGACACTCTCTAGACGGGTGGCTCATCTGCTCACTTGCAACACAGGCAATAAGGACTCAAATTCCTCCAAGGAAAAAAAAAACCCAAACAACATTATGGGTGGGATTCCTCCCACCTGGTCTCTGATTCTGTTGTTCAGGACCAGTACTATGGTCAGCAGAGATCTCAGCCAAATGAGCAATGGAATTAGGGTCACTGATCTGACCAAGTGTGCTTTGCCTTCCGCTTTATTAACTACTTATCCACTGACTAGAAAAGCATTCCAGGAGAATTTCTCTGATACTTTTACCCACACTGTAGACACCTGTAGTTATTTTGAAAAACCATCTTACTCTCCCACATGTTGATTGAGTTCCTTAGCCATGTAGCTGGTGAGGACAACGCAGTATTCTTCATCTATGCGTTTAGTGCAAACAAGTCTTCATTTTCTCTAACTTCTTTATGAAGATACTGTCACGGTTTAACCCAGCAGCCAGTAACTAGGACCAGACAGCCGCTCGCTCACCCCTGCTCTTTCCCGCAAGTGGGATGGGAGGAGAAATGGACAAAGGTAAAACTCATAGGTTGAGGTAAAGACAGCTGAATAAGACAACAAAGGAAATACTACTACTCCTACTAATAATAATGAATATGCAAAAAAAAGATATACAGAATATAATTTTCTCAGTGCCTGACAGCAAATTGCATAGCCAGTCCCCATGCAGCAATTGTGGAACACTGAACTTGCGGATTCAGAGAATTTCATGGAACTCCCCAAAACTCCCAGAAAAGTTCATACTCCCAGACAAAAAGAGAAAAAAGAGCATTCCTGCCCCTTAACCAACCCCATTTATAAACCGGGCATGATGCCCACAGTATGGAATATTTCCATCGGCCAGCTTGGGTGGGCTGTCTGGCTCTGCTCCCTCCCAGCTTCTGCACACCTGCTCAGTAGCTGAATATGGGAAACCTGAAAAAGTCCTTGATTTCTTAGCAACAATTAAAACGATCAGTGTTATCAACATTCTTCTCATACTAAATCCAAAACGCAGCAGCTACTGGGAGGAAAATTAACTCTCTCTCAGCTGCAACCAGGACAGATGCCAAAAATAATTTGTGTTGGTTCCAGTGAAACTTATTATCTTGGCAAGAAAATTATTTCAGATCTTTGAAAGGAAATGGTTACATCTAGACTGAGACAAATAATCTTGATATCAAGAATCACAGAGTTTGACTCACAAAGCAATACTGTTGAAATAAATCACTGAACAGCAGTATGCCTTTTGGTTACACTACTTTCACACCTAACCTTCACCACATACCGTCATGGAGAAAGAAATGTCTTGAATGCTACCTAAAGACAGGTAAAGCTAAGTGAATTATCATCACGTAGTAAACTGTACTTGCATCAAAATCACTAGAAAAAAGCACTCATGATTATTTGATTTGACTTACCTGTTCAGGCTACTCTCCATCTTGCCAATCTGACTCTCTCCCTCAATGTCCTCCTACAGTTTCTCTTCTAATTCTCATTTTGAGATCCTGTTTAGTTTCCATTCTCCCTTTCTGCTGAAACTACAGTTAATTACTAGTAGCCACCTGTCACACATTATCCTTTATTTTATCTCCTGTTTCATCTGTATTATCCTTCCACCATGCCAGCTATTCCTGTACAATCTCCTCCACTTCTCTGGATTTCCTACAATTTGTATGCATTCCCCTCAGTGAAGACCTGTGTCCGTTCCCAAGAGGCAGCAAACTGAACCATGCATTGAACTCCAAAGGTTCTGCATCTGCTGTCTTTTGAATAACAGGTGTTAATGAAACAAAAAAGCAAAGGCTGGTGAAGTTTTCTGGAAGCTGGCACGTTCAGATTTGTCTGACCTATTATTCCAGGTGTCCCAAAACCAAAAATAGCTGCAAAACCACAAATATAAAAGCATGTACCTTATCCTTCCATTTCACCTTCTTCCTTTCTCTAACACCCACTGATTTCTTCTGTCACATCTGACCACTTCCCAATACAAACATAATTTGTGATACCACCTGACTTCATTCACCTTCGTTACAATGCAGCCAATTAAATGATGATCTCCAAGGAAAGCAAAAGATGGGGCATCTGAAGAGAACAGCACTGTCTATGTCATTTGGATCTTCATCTTGTATCAGCTATAACTGAGGTACTTTCATATTCTTTATGTGCCTGTTTCCTCAAGGTTATAGATTCCTTCAGTAAAGCCTGCATCTTCATCTATGCATTGAATTGAGTGAACTGGATTGAGCACACTAAAAAGCACTTAAAGACGACTATCATCTGTTTCAATTATTATTTGAAATTTACATGTGGTTACTGTAGTTCTGAATCGAGTTCAGCAGACAATACAAAAAGCAAGAACTTGCCATTTTTTGTCAAAGGCAGGCAGATAAAAATCTAGCGACACCTTGAACAGCGATCAGAGGAACCCAAGTCTGAGGCATTCTAATGCTGGGGTTTGTTTTCTGAAGAAAGAAAGCTTATTCTGAAACAGTATAAGAAGCACCACTGAAGAAATTAGATGGCTAGGTGGGGTGACAATTCCTTCTCTCGTGCTTTGTTTGTACAGTTTCATTTGATGCTTTAAAAGTACTTACCTGTAATTGTATCTAGAGGAAGGATTAAAAAATTTATTAGGCATTTAAGCTGTGAGAGTAAGGTCAACAATACATCAGGACCTGCAAACAGAACTCCAATGAGAATAAAAGAAATTTTCTAGGAAGCCAAGAAAAGCTACGTTAAGGCTGTGAGTTCCCATTTGTCAAGATTCCCTTCCCACCACCCCTCACAGTGACATAGCTCTGCAGGGCTTACTTCTACAGAGTTTGCACACTTTCAGGCTATACTTGTCTTTGTCTGTTCCTAAATACATCTCCCTTACACTCTTGTTCTTCCTCCTGCACGTGTTGGAGACCGCAGGGAATAATTCAGCAAACTCCCAGAGGCTCTGTGACAGCTGTACTTTACAGGACCATGGTGGAACGCTATCTTCTGTCAGTGTTGGTGGCTCTCCAGGCTGCTGACTCTCCTTGGCTTTTCCTACACACCTATGAGCCTACAGCCCTGCTTCACTGACCAATGCCTCTTTGAACAAGGGTAGAAGGAAAGAAACAATACCATCACGGTGGCTAATCAATACCCTCCCTGTTCATTTTCTTCATAGGATGAGAGTACTTCACATAGGAAATACTCCACTATCCTCTGTGCGCTATTAAATCTATGCTACAGTTTAGCTGAGGAAAATCTTACTGCTTAAAAACAAATAAAACCAATCTTTGATTTTTTATTTTCTGTTCCAGTGAATTCTGCACTGTAGACTAATTCAGAAGAGTTACATGGAAAAATAATTTGTTATCTGCACCTCAGCTTAATCATTCAGAAACAGTCAGAAGGAGCACACTTGTGGCAAATATGGTCATATTTTGCTTTCAAATTTTTTGTTTCTTCTCCCTGAAAACAGAAGAAAGAGAAGGAAAGTTGGACAACTGTAGAGAAATAACGTACCAATTGTGCCTCTTTGAACTGTTCAACCCAAAGGGCACTGTGTGCTGTTAGAAGGGGAAAATCACGCAGTTGGCACAGGTAGAAGCGAGAAAATTAACACACACAAATTTCTGATCTCTGCTACTGAAGCTCCTGCAGATGAACACTGTCATTTATATTGAATTACCTTTAATCTGGTCCTTTCTTTTCTTAGTGCACTATCTGGAAATTTGTAGGGACATTACTGGACATATCAAAAACAAGTTCAGAAATAACATGACAGGAGAAAAGGATTTTATTTATTGCATATATCTTTAACCAGATAAAGAACTGTTGAATCCCATGCTGTTGCAGATGCCTCTGTTTGATCTAACATACTCTCTAGTACCTAGTACAGCAAAGATTTTCAGCAGGAGGATTGTAT
>Ga0065711_1042761_pt1 | contig 15160 bp, 14 predicted proteins | sample Hoacrofraction12_FD_59098 | JGI IMG/M metagenome (GOLD analysis project Ga0065711, IMG submission 59098) | Hoatzin crop microbial communities from Cojedes, Venezuela - Epithelial fraction 12 v2 (version 2) | ecosystem: Host-associated > Birds > Digestive system > Esophagus > Crop | place... | reverse complement strand
AGGGTCACCTACAGCAGGCTGCACAGGACCTTGTCCAGGCGGGTCTTGAATATCTCCAGAGAAGGAGACTCCACAACCTCCCTGGGCAGCCTGTTCCAGTGCTCTGTCACTCTCAAAGTAAAAAACTTCTTCTTCCTCTTCAGCTGGAACTTCTTGTGCTTCAGTTTGTGCCCGTTGCCCCTTGTCCTGTCGCTGGGCACCACTGAGAAGAGTCTGGCCCCATCCTCCTGACATCCACCCTGAAGATATTTATAGACATTTATAAGGTCCCCTCTCAGCCTTCTCTTCTTCAAGCTAAACAAGCCCAGCTCCCTCAGCCTTTCCTCATAGGAGAGATGCTCCAGTCACCTCATCATCCTCATAGCCCTCCGCTGGACTCTCTCCAGTAGCTCCTCATCTTTCTTGAACTGGGGAGGCCAGAACTGGACAGAGTACTCCACATGGGGCCTCACTAGGGCAGAGTAGGGGGGGAGGAGAACGTCCCTTGACCTGCTGGCCACACTCCTCTTAATGCACCCCAGGATTCCATTGGCCTTCTTGGCAGCCAGAGCACACTGCTGGCTCATGATCAACTTGTCATCCACCAGAACACCCAGGTCTCTCTCCACAGAGCTGCTCTCCAGCAGGTCTGCCCCAAGCCTGTACTGGTGCATGGGGTTGTTCCTCCCCAGGTGCAGGACGTTACATTTGCCCTTGCTGAACCTCATCAGGTTCCTCTCTGCCCAGCTCTCCAGTGTGTCCAGGTCTCACTGAATGGCAGCACAGCCTTCTGGTGTATCCACCACTCCTTCCAGTTTTATGTCGTCAGCAAACTTGCTGAGGGTACATTCTAACTCTTCATCCAGGTCATTGATGAAGAAGTTAAACAAGACTGGGCCAAGTACTGACCCCTGAGAGGACACCACTAGTTAAAGGACTCCAACTAGAATCAGCGCCGCTGACGACAACCCTCTGAGTTCTGCCATTCAGCCGGTTCTCAATGACTGAAAAACGTTTTAATCCTTGATCAGACTTCCTTAACTTCATGTCCTGGGTTCGGCCAGGACAGGGTTAATTTTCACCGGACTCCAGGAAGGGGCACAGCTGGGTGGGCTGACCCAGCCTGGCCAAATAGAGCCGGGTATTCCATACCATGTGCTGCCATGCTGGGTTCCAGTGGGGGGGGCGGCGCGGCGCGAACTCACTCGCGGCTTGGGAGGGCACAGCGGTGGGGTCTGAGGGAGCGGTTCTGTTCTGCGGGTTTGTTCTGTGTAATCCCCTTATCTGTATCGTTGTTGTTGCTGTTCCCTCTGTTTGCTGTTCTGTTAAACTGCCCTTATCCCGACCCACCAGTTTCTGCCTGTTCCTTTCCATTCTCCTCCGCACCCCGGCGGGGGGAGGGGTGGCCGTGTGGCGCTTTTCTTGCCGGCTGCAGCCGAAACCAAAACACTTCAACTCTGGATATTTGGAGTGTAGTCTGGTAGCTCAGCAAACATAGAAAACCAGAATATTAGCAGTTCTGTAAGCGTGGAAGGCTTCCTTCTGGACCAAATGGTCTTTCTGCTCCAATTTGTTAATCTGAAAAACACTATGTATCTCTGCGGAGCCTAATAAAGATTAGCAGGTGCTCATGTATATCAGTTTCTCTAATCAGAGGCAGGTGAGGCTAAAGGGCCAGGCTTGCCAGACTTGACAGAGAAATGGAGTTATCCCACAGCTGATTGTAGTGGGCAGTTCCATTTTAGCGAGGTTACAGGAGCTGAAAAGAAAATAGTAAATTAGTACTGAGAAACTATTGACATCATCTTGGAGCTGTTCAGTCATACACATTTAACTTGTATGCACTTCCAGACCCCTGGAAGGAGAAACATTTTGGCTATACATGTCAAATAAAAGGTGTTCTAAAGGCTTCAGCCCTTACTTTGCTGGAAGTTACACAATGTCCCTTTCAGACAGTTCATCTCTTGCACTAATGCTACTAGAATGATGTCCAGTCATAGTTCTAACTAGAAACAGCATTGCTTTCTGCTACAATACATCTAGTTAGCACCCATGCCATCTTACAACTTCTAATTGGGAGCAAAGGGTGTAATGGTCAGCTGGAAGAAGAAACAGACAGAATCAATACAAGACAGAGACAGGTCTTCTTTTTTTTTTTTTTTTTCACCCTTCTTAGAAAACACCAAAAGTCTGCTTAATCAATTTCTTCTGTCTGCTGACCCCTCTCTGAGTTGTTCAGAAAATTGTAGTGGTAATATTTTTGCAGGTCTCTGTGCAGCTTTTCTTTCCCTTTCCACTTGTTCCCTCGTGTTTCAGAAAAGCGATATTTCGTCACTCTGGCAACATCTGGTTTTCCTTCGCAAAGGAACTATATGGATATGATGAAGAACTTCTACTTACGTGTGAAAGGTCCCATATGGAGACAATCGAAAGGCATTAACTATGAAATGTGTGTGTATAGTGATATATAATATGAAGTGTATGATGTGATACATGAGTCACTGATACTTCACTGGGTGTGCAGGGAAAAATATAGTCCTCTGACTAATAATTGATACCTTTGAGGTGATTATAGCTAATGGTGGTTGTTAAATTATGCGTGGACTTTAAAGAGAAATAAATCCTCCAAGACCAGGAATTGTTTTAAATGTAGATTATAATTAGAGTGAGGGAGAACAAGACAACTGGTCAATTAAGAAAAACTTCTGGAATCAAAGATGAACAGATATTTAGAAAAGGCACTATAAGACAGTTGGCGAGTGATATGCAATGAGAGGTAGTACTGCAGTGTGAATTAAAACACCTGAAATTTTCTGTAATGAAGCATGCAGGCAGCTTCATATGAAACCAGAAATGCCCACCGTGACTAATACGTTGGGCTGAAAGAACATTTGCTCAAGAGAAATCTAGCACCTAACCAAGAGGATTGTTCAGAGTTAAGAAGTAAAAGTAGCTGACATAATACATTTTGAAGTGTAATGGTTCCAGGATGCTTTCCAGGCAGCCAGATCTGGTGTTTGACCACCCTTCCTGTGAAGAATGTTCTCCTTGTGTCTAACTGGAATATCCCTTGCTGCGGTTTGTGGCAGCAGTGCTTTTGTGTTCGCTGAACATGTCAGGCTGTTTCTTCAGCCTGTCTCCATCCCTCTGAATGACCTCCCATTTACCAGCTGCTCCTCTCAATTTAGGTGTCATCTGCAGACTGGCTGAAAGCGTATTCTGTCCCATCATGCCGCTTCAGGAAGATGCTAAACTATATCAGTCACTGTAAAGGTGCGTGAGGAGCACTGCTAGCAGCAGGTGACCCACTGGGCATCGGGTCTGTGACCACTGGGCTTTAAGCCTGGTAGTCTAGCAGGTTATTCATTCACCTTGTGGTCGACCTGTCCAGTCCATTTCTTGCTTGTGTGGTTTGCAAAGATGTTATGGTGGGGGACCCATGTTGAAAGCAATGTTAAAGTCAAGGTAGATAACATCCACTGCTCTCCCCTCATCCACCAAACCAATCAGTTTGTTGTAGGGAGTGATTAGGCATAGTTCAATCAATGGTGGCTGTTCCCAGTCATCTACTTCATGTACCTAGAAGTGGCTTCCACAATGACTTGCCCGTATTTGTCTTGTGGACTGAGGAATTCTGTGTGCCCAGTTTGCTCTTAGCTGTCTCCAGCTTTGTCTTTCTCAACCCTGAGACAGTCCTTCATCCTCACGAATACGCAGCGGCAGAGACCCGGGAGGGCTGACAGTAAACCTTAGCAGGAAGGACCGAGGCAAAGGAGACAGAGTGAATCAGCTTTCCCTGTATGTTTTTATTGCTACGTTCTCCGTCCACTGGGCAGCTTACCTTGCTTTCCTTAATATTCCTTTTGCTGCCAGAGCAGCCTGCAGAAGTCCTTGTGGCTTTTGCCCCCACTATCAGTTTCAAATCCAGCCTGACTTTGACTTTCTTAATTTCAGCCTTGTGTGTCTGAACAGTGTCTCCATATTTCTCCTGAGTAGCCCAACTCCACTTACACTTTATTTTGAGTTTGCACACAGTCAGGAATTCCTCATTCAGAAAGTGTCTGGGAAAGGTTGGATTTGTTTTAGCTGTTCACAAATTTGGGCTATTGTATAGTGAATATAACTCTGCAGACTAAAAAAAAGCTTGACCCTTGCTACAAGGACAACAGATTTTAAGAAATAGTTTGCAGGAGTGGGTTTAACTATCTTTCAGGTACACAAGAAGCAGGAAAGAGGCTTTTCTGAAAATCAGCTTTAAAAATTAAATGAAAAGCATCATTGTTGTCTGACCTTGTTCCCAAGATATGAAGTGATACATTCTCTTCCTTCATGAAATTGTATGGGAAAAAAAAAATTATGATTGAAGTACAGATAAAAGCTTTAGAAAACCATCATTTAATTGTAAAACTTTAAAAAAAAATAAGAAGTCCAGATAATGAGAATTTGGGAGTTACTTGCTAATAGCAGTCCTAATTTGGGGTTTTTTTGCACCGAGGAGAAATCAGTTTTATTCCATTACAGTAATGAAAATCTACGAAAGAAAATGAGAATAATTGTCTATAACTTTAAGTCTCTTTTCATGCTTTCCTAGTAAATTTAAACATTCAGAAAGTTTTAATATCAATGTTTTGTGTAGAAGATGTGCTGTACAGGATGAAGGCAAGCAAGAGAGTGACCTTGTGCCTGGGCCTGTGACCAATAACCAATGCAGGGCAGAGCAGCACTTCCCACAGTCAGTTCCTCAGCAGAAGGTCCTGATCAGAAGCATCTTTGTGAGGCTTCCCCCGGAGAGATTTCCCACCTTGTGTGTACACTTGAGGAAAGGATTTTGTGCTTTGTAGGGCTTCTGCCCTTTGATGTTTGCATTGACTTGGTGATCTATAGCCTCCTTGTTTTTGTTGGCTATAATTTACGAGAAAAATTTCACATTTTTCATATTTACTGTATTAAGTAGGTGATGGGAGTTGTATAGGTGGTTAGTGAATTCTACAATGTTAAGCAGGATAGGAAAGAATGGGTGGAAAGAAGCTTGAGTATGTTTTCTCTAGTCTTGGTGTTTTTATGATCTTGTCAGTTATTCACTTTGTTCTTGAGGAATATTGAGGAATTAATAAGTCTACTTTAAGTAAGTGTTAATGTAGTAGAGTAGCATTTCAGATGCACCTGAAGCTGCAATACCCACACGTACTGTAAAGCAGCATAAGTATAGTGAAGGGCAATAATACATGCTAGAATATTGAATATGAGAGTACCTGTATGTTAGGGTACTGCACTATGTTGTTAGAATATGTTTTTCTGTTGTCAATCGATGTTCTGAGGTGGTAATAAACAATGTATGTATTAGAGCTTCCACATGATTATGACTTGAATAACTGTGCAAGAGGTAAAGTATGTTATATGTATCCAGTAAACTAGAAATATATAACAAGTTCTTCACTGAAATTTTCTGTCCATGCTGTTTATATGTTAAAGGAAGCAAAAGAGAGGAAGAAATTTGAAATAATTACTAGGGGAAAAAAAAAAAAAAAACCCAAACCAAACTGATCATTTAAAGAACCATGTAATGACTGAAACTCTGTTGGGATACAGCTGCAAGGACATACTGTAATCAGGTTGTTTCATGATCTGTTTAAATAGCTGTTACTTACTGGAGAAGGAACAAGAGAGCTTCCCTAAAGCTCTGCAGAGAATCCCTGTCTTTGTCATCTTCCTTCCTTCACTAGTTTTTCCTACTTCAAATATTTATACCTTGCATTTATTAGTATTGAGATTTCATAAATGGAAATTTTAGGTCTGGTAGCTCATAACTGTTGAAACTTCATTTATCTCCTACTTTTTATAAGTCTCTGTTGTAGTGATTTCTGCGCGCAGACTAATGCAATTTCAGAACTCCCTGTATTTCTTGTTTCTACAACAGGCATGTGTGAAAGTAGGTATTAGTCATATCTTTAGGGCGAAAAGGAACTGTTTACGCCTCTTAAAACTTTGACTCAGACTGTAAAGTAGTCAGATCTAGCAGTGACTTACAGTGAAAGAACATCCTGGAAACTGCATAATTTTTGGAAATTTGCCACTTTATTTTTACTGCGTCCTTAAAATTTGGTTTTTCATGCAACTCTTGTTCATTAATTATAAATTCTTACTTCTGTAGTTTCTGAATAGGAGCTATTAGTTTAATTGATAATTCATCATCTGAAAGTCATACCCCAATTTTTAGTTTCAGAATTTTTTAGTAGAATATTCAGGAATGAAAGGAGAAATATTTTCAGCAGCGAAGTGGAATGTTTTTCGGAAGACAAGCCAAGAAGCAATGGAGAAAATGCTTAGGACTAATTTGAAGGATTCTCCCACTAAGTTGCTAAATCATGTCAGCTTTCAACTTGTGCTACAGTACATCGTGGAGAGTATAGTACTACCTATAATGGGTTTGACTGTGGAATAGTAGAAATTAATGAAATACAGGCATCTGTTCCCTGGATATTTCTCTAAGAGGATTGCAATGTTTAAAAGGCAATTCTGAAAGGTCTTAAATTTGGAGTCGTAGTTCCAGTAGGCTTATTAATTACTCCTGATCTCATAAGTAATTTTAGTATGTAGAATTCGGTGTACTTCTGGGTGACAGCATTTTCAGACACCAAATTCTTGTAGTTTAACCCAGAAGGTACCATCCAATCTGACCTCCAGTTTAAAATGACAATTTTACCCAGAGAAACTTAATTGTAAAGATTAATAGCAAGATGATACATGTGCAATAACCAGTGAAAATAATCAAATGCAGTACACACCTTAAACCATAGCACTCATTCTTTCCGAAAGAAACTTTAAATTGAAATTCAGACCTTACAGTAAGATGAGAATGGGCATTCAGCCTAGTTGTTTTCAGAACATGTAATAAAAACAAGCACACTGAGTAAAGAATTGCTTGTATACAACATCAGAATTTTTCCTGAGCATACTTTTCAACATTTTAGAAAGAGAAGCAAAGATCCTTTTTGTATTTGTTGTGGTGGCTTTGCTGGTTTGGATGCCTTGAGGTAGAACTGTCCTGCTCCGTGCTTTCAGTGAGTCTCCCAAAATACCTGTTTTCCCTTTAAGAACAGGTTATATAAGAGTACAAAATAGTAACTTAAGTCAACCTGTGTACCGTAGGAACTCACGTCTGCTTGGTGAAATGTTAAGATTAATGGCTTAAAGTCAAAATGATCTATCTGGCCTGCAGAGTTTCGCTTTCCAACCAGGCAGTGTTCACAGGCTTGCTGCGTCACGGCAGACCTTTCCAAAGCCCCACCTAGACCATGGGAAGACTCTGTGGTCTTTCTCGCATCTGTGGCTTGTCTGTTCACCTGTTCTTTGCTTTCTCAGGGGTCTCCTGTGCGTTGGGATCCTGGCTTGCTGTGTCTCTGCCTGCCTGCTGTCTCTTCCCAGGACAGTGGCAGCTTCCCCTGCCTGGGTATGGTTACCTGCCTCCAGGAAAAGGGGCACTTCTCCCTGCTTTCATAAGATATCACCTGAAAGAGTTCAACAGGCTGGACAAAGTAAACAGGCAACCTTCCTCGTGGCTATTCCACCGTACTCGGTGTTTACCTAACCAAAGGATGACATACTTGACACTGAGTGCTAAATGTCTGCCCCGAGTACAGTGCACTGCTGTGGGATACCCACACATGCTCTGAAATACCCGGGTGGGATACTGGAAGAGCGTAGCTGTCTCACTGAACACTTGACAAGTTAATCCGTGGTTTGTCGTCTCTGCTTTCTCTCTGATGTGTCGGTCTGGGAAACTGGCAGAACTCCCCAGCACCCGGCGGTCTGCTGTGGATTGCTGCGGCAGCCCCACAGCCCTCCAACTTACGCTTCACCCCAGGGTAGTTGCTTTGTGGTGAACCATGGGAAGCCTGACGTGAGATCATCGCCAGCTGCTGTTCCCAGAGTTGGTCCAGCTCCAGAGGCGGGAGAGAGGCAGAGCTAACGCAGGGGGTACAACTAGTTAAGGCCAAGGCAACGATGTAAATCTAAAAATCAGATATTTAAAATGAAACTTTTTTTTTCTCCATCCTGATTTTTATCTAAGGCTTTGTAATAATAATAACCCACTCTGTTGTATTTCTGGAGGAAATTTTCCTTTCACAAGGAATCATCATCTCCACCAAAGCTTGAATTGTCCCTGTGGCTGTTAAACGTGAGATGAACCCCCCACCAGTCTCCTGTGCTGAGGACTTTGTTCTTTTTCAGTTGGACATAGTCAGCAATTCTGGTCTCCCACCCTGTCATTTATTATACCGTATCAAAATGCATACTTACTGGCTGGCTTGGGTTGACAGCTTCATTTGTATTGAGATTTAGCTGATACGACTAGACATGAATCTTGAATTTCAGAAGGTAACAATTTTAATATTATATCACCAACATAATCTTGTACTGCAGTCATATCCTCATGAATAGTTCTTTCACTGTGTTTTCTCCACAGTATGTATTAAAATGGATATTTATTCTTTGTTGTGAATTGTAGTAATCAAGTGTAGCAGTTAAATAGAATGATCAATGTGGCTGGTAATATAGGCAGACTGGGTTTGGTTTTTGCTTGGTTTTTTTTGTTGGGTTTTCTTAATGACATTACCATAATGTGTACCTGGCAGAGTGGCTCAGATTGCATTAGGGGTTATACAGATTCAAACCAAAAATATTTTTCTGTCCAACTTGCACAGAAAGTAAGCAATGGACACCAACAAATGTGTGACTCTAAGGAATCAGTGAAAATTTGGCTAGCGTGAAGGCTAGCATTGGAAATGTAGTGCTGTCAAGATTTGTATTTGGTATCTTAGCAGGAGCTTAATAAGGATCTAGGGATAACGACGCTGTGGGACAGTCTAGTAATTTGAAGGTGGCAGCTGCACTTTGGTTCGGAATGGCAAGTGTCCATTGGTCACCTTTACTGTCAACTTTACTTTCTCTGTTTTTCTTTAGATAATTGTTATAGTGAAAGAGGACTAACGTATCTGGATAATTATGCTACTTCAATATTCACCACTTGATTATTAAGGAGTGAGCAAATACAGGTCATTTTAAAGCCTAGGTTGTTTTTTTTAGGGCACTGAACTAAACCTTGCTTTAGGTATTGTTGTTAAGTGTGCACTCTACTTGTTTTATGTTTCTTTTTTTCACTTGCTCTATATGCATAGCTCTTCAGTACTGTGAATACAATTCAGGGAAATGAAAATCAAATAATACTGTTTCAGAGCTCTCCTGTTATTTTTTTTTTTGTGAATCTGTTCAAGAATCTTACCAATGATAACTAGCTTGTGCTCTTAGGAAAAGCTTTCTAGATGTATTTGGAACTTATTTTTAGAACTGGAAAAGTTCATTCTACCTTGTAAGGCAACTTCAGTGTGTTTAGTGTATAAAGAGAAGTCTTATTGGTTGTTTTACTTACAATTCTGTAACCGGAGAAAAGATGCCTTTAAATGAGGTCGGCGTGTGGATTTGGAAGATGAAGGTGCAACAGATCTAGAACCTGCAAGCTAAAGCTTAGAAAAAAATCTCATTCGTGTTAGGGCTGATTAAGCTGTAGATACTTCCCCCCCTCCCACTTGCAGTTTCAAAGTCAAGATCTGAGTATCTTTCAAAAAGATTCGTGATCTTAATTGAAGACAATAGCTGCTGTGTGTGTTACACAGGTCAGTTTATATAATACTGATTCTTCCTCTTGATATCAAAACAGTTTAGGGGGCCATATGCATGAAACACTATAAAATTTATTTGAATGGAGCATAAAGCGAGGGAGTAATGTACGTGGGCTGCATTAGGAAAGACAAGAAAGTCATCTGGACTAGTCAGCATGGATTCACCAAGGTGGAGTCATGCTTGACCAACTTGATAACTGTCTATGATGAAATGACTGGCTTGGTAATGAGAGGAGAGCAGTGGACAGTTGTCTACCTTGATTTCAGTATGGCTTTTGGCACTGCCTCCAATAAGATCCTCATAGAGAAGCTGAAGAAGTATGGGCTGGATTGAGTAGACAGTGAGGTGAAAACTGGCTGAATGTCCAGGTTCAGAGAGTGGTGATCAGCAGTGCAAAGTCCGGTTGGAGGCTCATAACTGGTGGTGTATCCCAGAGGTTAGTACTGGGTCCAGTTCTGTTAAACATCTTTGTTAATGATCTGGATAGTGGGGCAGAGTGTACCCTTGGCAGATTTTCTGATGATGCAGAACTGGGTGGAATGGCTGACAGAGCAGAGGGTCGTGCTGCCATCCAGAAGGACTTCAATAGGCTGGAGAAATGAGCTGGCAGGAACCTCATGAAGCTCAACAAAGAGGAGTGCCAAGTCCTGCGTCTGAGGAGGAAAAACCTCATGCACCAGTATATGCTGGGGGCTGTCCAGCTGAGAAGCAGCTTGGCAGAAAAGACTCTGGCTGTCCTGGTGGACACCAAGTTCACCGTGAGCTAGTAATACAAGCTTGTGGCAAAGAAGTCCAACAGTATTCTGGGCTGCATTAGGAGGAGTGTTGCCTGCAGGTGAAGGGAGATGATCTTTCCCAATGACTCAGAAATGAGGAGGCCATGTCGAGATCTGGGCTCCCGAGTGCGAGAGAGACATGGACATACCAGATTGCATCCAATGAAGGGCGCAAAGATGATTAACGACTGGAGCATCTCTCCTATGAGGAAAGGCTTGAGGGAGCTGGGACTATTCAGCCTGGAGAAGAGAAGGCTCAAGGGAGATTTCTACAATGTATAGAAGAAATACTGAAGAGAGGAGGTAAAGACGACAGAGCCAGGCTCTTTTCAGTGGTCCCTAGCGACAGGACAAAAAGCAGTGGGCACAAACTGATACACAGGAGGTTCCCTCTGAAGATCAGTAAACACTTTTTCACTGTGAGGGTGACCGAGAGCTGGCACACGTTGCCAGAAGAGGTGGTGGAGTGTCCGTCCTTAGAGGTACTCGAAAGCCATCTAGACGTGGTCCTGAGCAGTTTGCTCAGGATGGCCCTGTTTGAGCAGGGAGGTTGGACCAGGTGACCTCCACAGGTCCTGTCCTGCCTCAACTACTCTGTGATTCTGTGAACTAGGACACTGCAATTTCATAAAAACTTTTTTATATAAAATTATAAATAAGCCTTTTAGAATAGTACTTAACTGTGTCACAACTTGTTACTTTTTTCACCAAATTGAAGATATTTTTAGTATATGTATGGAATAGTTAAGTAAAACTCTGGGGCTTGAATTGTTAAGGCTTGAAATCGGTGCTTGTGTATTTCTGCCTTCCTGTTGTAGACAGAACAGTACCACTTGTCAATGTCTGTAAGCAAGTTGTGTGCTCCAAATATAACTTCTGCTTGTATGGTAATATTTCAGCACTGCACACCCCTGCCTTACTCACAAAACTGTTGACTTTGTTTTATGGAAGAAAAAAAGAATTTCCTTCCTTTAAAAAGAAAAAAAAAAAAGCCTACTTGCAAGGGCTTTTATGCCCTCTTCCACAACTGTGAGCTTCTGTGTAGGTCTTAGACGAAGAGGATGTGTTTACTGCAGGGTGGGCTCATGATGCTGTGTGAGACAGGAAGGCACTACCTGGATCGTGCTGTTCTCTCCTTTGAACATCAAGACTAATCATTGCTATCAGTATTACTTTTAAAATAAAGCCTCAACGGTTTTGCTTCTTTCAAAGAATTGTAGGCTGATAGAAATAACATCCAATTCAGAAATAGTGATAATCATGAACTAAATGTTTGAATTTCATCTTCTATTTTCTTAGTATGCTTCCATCTTAATGTCTTCAAATTCTGTTCTGTTATATAAAAATATTAATGATACATTCTGCAGTAAGTGATAGCTTTAATAGCGGTGTTACAATGCCATGGTATTGCAGGAAAATGACAATTTTTAAAAGTATCTTTCATATATTTTGAAAGTTTATTGCACTCTTCTGCTCTCAAACCTTAGAAGAGGAAGATATAATTACTAATGAGGAAGATATAATTACTAATCCTTAGTGTGTGGCTTGATTTTTCATACTACTGCCATTCTAATTTGGAAGAAAATTGTTCTTGGTAGTGTGTCTTGCCTTGTATACAGCATTCATTAGCATATACTCGCCCTTCATCCTGGTCAGATTTTAATTTCAAAGTCCAGGTTTTAATTTCAAAGTCCAATTAAGACATTCTTGTCTTGTTTCAGAACTGTAGAAAAAGTAACCATGAAGTTCTGTTTGAAGAAATGCAGTCTTTAAAACAAAATGTTTGAAAATACAGATGAAAACTTTCTCTGCATGTATTTACATTTTGGGGAAGGAAAAAGTCCAACGAATGTTGGCATCCAAAATTAATTTTCCTAAGTAATTATACTGCAAATAAATATGGAGTAAGAGCAAGAGCTTTTTTTGTCATTCTGCTTTTGGGGTTTTGTACCTCTCTCCCCGCTGCTTTCTGTCAATGTCCTGCTTTGCCTCAGCAATCTTCTGGTGTTCTTCTGGTTCACTGGAAGTGTTATATAGAGTTTAGCATTTTGACAGTGTGAAAATCCTGACTTGCACAGTAGACTAAAACTTAACTTTCTGTTAATGTAATGATAGCTGCTTTAAATTCAAAAATATAAAAGCTTTTTTAGGCTGATCTCCGTTGCCCCATGAAATGCTTAATCCTTTAATTCATGGAGCTAATTTAAAGCTAAGAAAACCTTGCAAAAATACAGTATTTCTAATTTTAAAAATGCTTTCCATGTCACACTAGCTTGCTCTATCAAGAGAACTTCAGGAGGACGAAAATAATGTTTGAACACGTGGGAGGTTTCCCAGACACAGTCATTTCCTAACTGTCCTCCCTGAAGCCTCGCTGAAGAAGGTGTGCAAATGAAGTTGTGCTGTTCGCAGTAGAACTGTAAAGCGTATGGTTGAGTAATCATCTGCCACTTGTATGTGTTACAGTATTTGGAGATTGACAAAGCTGCTGCTTGAGTTCATGAGCACACTTGAGCTTATATCCCTGAAGTAAAAGACCTTCAAAAAGCAGCCATGAAGAGTTTAAGCTGCCCTTTGAACAGCAGCAGGAGCTGTTTAAGCCACCTGAGGATGACTGATGGGTGCTCCCAGCGTGGAGGGTTCCTCCTCTCGGCTGCCTCAACAGCTCCAGCTCCTCTCAGCCCTTTCCCACTGGAACTTCACATCAATCTCTCCCAGCCCCTCGACAAGTGTCTCTTACACACTTTCAGGATTCACCTTCTTCAGTGCTCTTCTGTATGAGTTGTGGCACTAACAAAGTTCATAAATAATAAATATAATTATGACTATATCTCTGCTCCTTACTTCTGGCCTACTTAAAACAGTCTTTTTCATAGTGGAAGTTTTGTACAGTGTCTAGCAGCACTGCGGCATACTCTCAGCCTTGGCATCGTTATGAGCCTATAAGCATAGAATTAGTATAAAAATTACTCGTAATATTAAAAAAAAGAGCAACAGGTTCAACTTTTTCTTTCTGGAGTATTTTGTCCTTGCATCACACTGTATTTTCCCATGTCACTATCTGAAGAAAAGCCCCCCAAACTTTGCGTGTTTGTTGTCAGTTCTGTACTTGTCCTCCTCATTTTTCTCAAATGTGAAACAATGTTTTAAGTTCTTCACATTTTATACTGTACCAAAGTACTAGTATACATAGTAAAGTACAGTAGTACACCTGTTCTTTGAAAGCGTTGAAGATTTTACTGGGCTATTTAGAATAGATTAGTTTCTGGTAGGTGTAAGTCTGATACATTCTACCCTTTTTTTAATGTGTCAACATTATGGAGTCATTGCATTGTGGTTAATATACTGCTCTGCTCTGGTGAGACCTCACCTGGAGTACTGTGTCCAGCTCTGGAGCCCTCAGCACAAGAAGGGCATGGACCTGTTGGAGCGGGTCCAGAGAAGGGCCATGAAGATGATCCGAGGGCTGGAACACCTCTCTTGTGAGGTCAGGCTGAGAGAGTTGGGGCTGTTCAGCCTGGAGAAGCAGAGAAGACTGCGGGGAGACCTCACAGCAGCCTTCCAGTACCTGAAGGGGGCCTATAGGAAAGATGGGGACAATCTTTTTAGCAAGGCCTGTTGTGACAGGACAAGGGCTAATGATTTTAAATTAAGGGAGGGTAGATTTAGACTGGATAAACGGAAGAAATTTTTTACAACAGGGTTGGTGAAACACTGGTTGCCCAGAGAGGTGGTAGATGCCCCATCCCTGGAAACATTCAAGGCCAGGTTGGACAGGGCTCTGCACAACCTAGTCTAGTTGAAGATGTCCCTGCTTACTGCAGGGAGGTTGCGCTAGATGACCTTTAAAGGCCCCTTCCAACCCAAAGCATTCTATGAATAGGGAAGCCAAGGAAGAAGGTCCAGGCAAACATAAGTCTGAATTGCCTTTGCATGTATCCAGGCCTGTCCGTAGCATTATGTCAGAGTGGGGAAATTGGGTTCATGGTTTAGATACGTCAGCTGGATGCCTCAAGTTGAGTGGGTTTAGTGGTACAAAGCTCCTGGTCATTGTTACACAAGCTTGTGTTTTATTTTATGTTTTCTTTACTCTTTCTGCATCTTTCATGGCATCTGCACTAGGCAAAGAAAGATGCACAGTATGTAATTAACAGCTAAACATACGATGATTGTCTGCCAGCTATTTTTAAAAGGCATAACAGTACTGAATTTAAAAAAAATAAACACCAAAAAAATCACCTTTTCTATACTTTTATGTCTCTTCGGTCACTAGTTAATGGCAATAATTGGATAGTGGCTTTACTCTTCCTTACCCCTTACCTTTTAGGAACTGTTTTTCTGTTTAGACTCTGTGCTTATTTAACTGGAACTGGCAACAAGTTTAAAACCTCTCAGGCAGATTATATAAGCTTGTGAAACTGGAATAAAAAAAGATCAGCTTGCTTTCAGCCCTGCAAGAAATGCCAGTATTACTTCTCTCCTCTCGTTTCCTTTAAGAAATTCAAGTTGGCATTGGTGAAATGTGGTGGTTTTTCTCCGTAATAGTAAAGCCCGGGGATGAAATACATAGAATTCAGGGTTAAAGGGCTTGGTTTGCCCTTTAGAAGCAACCAAGATATGATTTCAAAGGGAAATATGGTAAATAGTGTTAATTACACTTCATCATTAGAATTTGTGACCAAACCAGAGACTTTTGATGCTATGTTGGTTTGGGTTTTGGGGAT
>Ga0065711_1042760_pt1 | contig 15160 bp, 5 predicted proteins | sample Hoacrofraction12_FD_59098 | JGI IMG/M metagenome (GOLD analysis project Ga0065711, IMG submission 59098) | Hoatzin crop microbial communities from Cojedes, Venezuela - Epithelial fraction 12 v2 (version 2) | ecosystem: Host-associated > Birds > Digestive system > Esophagus > Crop | place... | reverse complement strand
GAACATGAGGAAGAACTTCTTCCCTCTGAGGGTGACGGAGCCCTGGAACAGGCTGCCCAGGGAGGTTGTGGAGTCTCCTTCTCTGGAGATATTCAAGACCCGCCTGGACAAGGTCCTCTACAACGTACTGTAGGTGACCCTGCTTTGGCAGGAGGGTTGGACTAGATGACCCACAGAGGTCCCTTCCAACCCCTACCATTCTGTGATTCTGTGATTCTGACTCATTTTCCCCCTTCTGGGCCTGTATTTCCTCTGGTTTTGAAGGATTACATTAATGATCGCAAAGTACTTTACAGGATGCTTTAAGTGTTAATCATTAAGGATAACTGAATGGGCTGTGTGCGGCTGGTCATAGTGGGTGCCCTATTCAACAGGTAGTAATTTTGGTGTTTTAGACAGAATCCTTGAAAGTGCCCTATAAACGGTGTAGCTATTGACATGGTCGTCAGCCTTGGTTAAAGATTCATTTCTCACACCCCTTCCACACTGTGAAAATTACCTGCTTAAAGAAGAATGTACTAATGGCATGTATGGATACTGGATGGTGGGTTTTAATCCCCTCAGAGTCTCATCCTGGGCCAAATTTGCCAATTTCTACTAGAGGGAAAAGAACACAACAGTGATTTTATTCCTTGTTACTCTTACGAAATTCTCTCAAAATTTCTCCCTCACATTTTTACTTCTGTTCTGAAGTGAGTCTGAATGGGCCACAGAGTCATGTTGTGTAAAAAAAGCAGAATCCCTTGAGGTGGTGAAGTGAGAGGTGTGGAGGACGAGGAGGTATCTGGACCAAGCCCTCCTCCATTGTTCTGCTCTTCCTCACAGGCTTTCTTGAGAGGCGTCTTTTAATGTCCTGCCCCCAGGTAGCTTTTCAGCACATCAGCTCTCCTGTGCTGGGAGTGCTTCCTAACATCTGTTTCAGATTTGTTGTTCCTTTGTTTCCATTTATGTCCCTTCTCAACCATTATTGGTTTTAGGCCAAAAATATTAAATTGTATAGAGAATGTCCAGATAGGGTAAGACTGGTGTGTGTGTGAGGTAAATTTAATTTTAATTGTTGTTTTCTATCATATTAAGCACAGGAGGTTCAGCTGCTTTGTTGGCAAGAGAGGGAAGATTTTTATCTGTCTTCATTTAACAAAGCAAATCTTGTAGATAGGCTCCATCTTTTATAGACCAGCTATTGCAGCCAGAAAAACATGACAAGGTTTTGAGCTCAGAGCCCTCATCAAATCACACTTCTACTGTCAAATCAGCACTGCTACAGCAAAATGAACTGATTTAGAAACAAAGTAATTTCTTATTGTAATGAGTCTCTTGATTACTGCAGTCCTCACAGGGTGACAGTGCCGTGGGAACCGCACCTTAAGGAGGCCCTGGTACGCATCCTTGGGTCTGGTTTTCAGGTTATACTGGGGCTCCCATTAGTGCAGGACTGATCAGTGAGTACCCAGATGCTAAATGAAAATGTCGTAATTTTTTTTTGGCTCCTCATGATTACCAAAACACAGAACTATTGTGCATGGTGTTAAAAAAACAAGATGAAAATAGAAGTGCTTACTTGTTACAGGTTATGGAAGCAATTCAGTCAGTGCAAAATGGGAGCTTAATCTTGATTCAGTATGGTAAATGATTAAAAAGTAAAGATTTAGATACGGTACCCAACAGATAAACGTTGTACAAAATAACCTATATAGTGCAAAGTAAGACAGCAAAATAAATGCAAGTGTACATCTAACAGATCTCTTCAATTTCTGTTCATGTTCACCCTTTATTGACGATGATAATTCCTTTTTCCTTTTCCCGTTCTCTATCCTTCAAGCATCCGTCCCTAGCTCAGTCACCTACGCTTGCCAAGATGAGAGGTAGGTGGCAGAAGTTAAAAGTGGAATGGCTCTCTTGCCATTTCCCAGTCCAAAACATTCAATGTAACCTAGGTAGTGCATGAAAGTTTAGTGTATGGCTTATGCTTTGGGAAGCAGAATTCATCTGACAACCGAGAGGAGTAGGCATCTCACTGTTTGCAAGGCCGTACTGTGTTTTTCCAGTGTAGCACGACCAGTATTTAAGCTTTGCCCTGATTCCGTGCATTGCTCCAAGCCACATCCCATTCAATGGAGTTAGCAGAGCCTCTGTGTAACTTCTCTGTGGGGCCATTTTTATATTCCACGCTGGTAGGACATCAGTGGTTCCCTACCACAGACGTGGTTTTGGCTGGGGTGTGGAGTTCGGAGGCAGCCTCCAAAGCAACTTGCTGCATTCTTTGGCAGTCAAACTACAGAAGCATATGGCACTGAGTTACTTACTGGATAATATTAAAAATAGTATAAGGCTCTGCATTTTAACTGAGCAACTATATTGCTGCTCATTAAACACTTCAGAAATGTCCATCTTCATAAATATAATATATAGAATTACATATGCCAAAGAAAGGCATTATTACAGTTCCTTAAAATGAAATCTTCCAGGTTTTAAAATGCTTAGTAATACTGGCCTGCTGACATCCTTCTTGTGACCTTAAAACAATTTTTTTGTTGTTTCCTTTAAATAATTTAGTGAGTGATTGCTCAGTGATGATGTTTAAATAAAAACACAACGTGATAGTTAATCTGCGAGACAGATGCTATTAATATTGGATGGATGTAGTTTCAGAAATATTCTGCCTGAATCTGAAGTACTAAGCTTGATATAAATAGTGGTGGATTTCCCTTATGTGGAAAATATAGTGGCCCTGTTAAGCACGTCTTCACTGCAGAGTCAGGCAGTATATTGGCCCTCGGCTTTGCGTACCAGCTTTAGCCAAGACAAGGTGTGAGGAGCCAGGCTGCCAAGCTACACCAGGCTAATGAATCCTCATTAGCTCGGTGCCCCCCAAGATACTTCTGTTGGCCTTCGCAGGGCATCTCCCCTAATCCTTTCTCGCTCCAGTAAACACAGTTGTTCCAAACCTAACTCTTTGGGGGAACAGTGTATTTCGGGCACAGGGAGGGAGGCGGGAGGTGATGGGATGACCCTGAGAACTTTTGAATAGCATAGTTACGTAACCTAACCATAATCATTCAAATGAAGTAAACTGGATCTGTAGCAACAAATCGTGGGTAGTGATGTGCATGGCATGGCCTTGGAGAAGGGTTCTCTAGGCTAAGGTCACTAACCAATGGCCAAGGAACAAACATGATGCCTTCATGAGCTCTAGCTTTTTCTGAAAAGCCTCTGTGCCTGTGGGCTAGGTCTTCACCAGTAAACTGGGACAATGAGAAAGCTGAATGAAGGTGAAAAGCTTCCTCTAACCTGTCTTTTCAACCCCATCATCCCACAGAGACTGACAGCATCAGAGTTTGTGTGTAGGCATGATAAATGGACCAAAATGCAGAGCTGAAATAAGAGTCAGAAAACAACTCAACTCTAAGACGTACTGTTACAGGGGGCTGTTATATGGTCACGTCACTGTCCCCAAATGCCCACAATTTCAATGTAAGGTAGAAGAGAAGAGATGCTACTGTGTGTTTATGTGCCAACAAAATTCTGGCAGGTATGTACTGCCTTTGTTCCAGCCCACTCTTCTTTCTGCCCTAGAGAGAAGAAATGTTATATACTTTACATTGTAGGTTGTACCCGCAGCTACACATTCAATTATTTTTAAACAGTTCCAGTTACAATTCCTGTAATGGGCTCCGTTTTTCCCTTTGTCCTTTGTTTTTTGACTTTTACTAACAAAATAAAAGACAGATCAGCTAAGGATCTTTGTTAAATATTATTGGCATACAGTAAATTTAGTAATGCTAGAGTTAGTCCTGGAAGGACGTTAATAAGATTACTCACATTACCTATGCACTTAATAAATTTTTGCTGGCTACTGCTGGGTGCTCTATAGCTGTAGAAACTTATACTTTAAGCTAGGGAGGTTCCCAGGTTGGTAGTGAGGGGAAGGCTGATCCAGCCTGGCTCAAGTTTGGGATATGCAGCTGCAGTTTCTTTGCTTTGCCAGAGACATCTTTGCACTAAGCACATGGGCTAAAGTCTCACAGAGGCTTTAGCACAGGTTTTTCTGTGCTAAGGAAGTCCAGAGTGGCCACCAAAAGCAGGAGTGCAGTCAGCAGAGGTGCCACTCGGGGACCCAAGGCAGGGCACACGTGCTGGAACTGCCCCAGCTGTCTCCCACTCCACAAAAGGAGAATGTATTTCATTTTTAACACAGGAAGGTGTCTGTTTTAGGGTTTGATTGGTGGTGGCACAAATCCTTCTGCTGGCACACAGAGCAGGGCAATGCTGGGGTGGGATGAGAGGAAGGACGAACGGATGCTTTTCCATCAGTGGCAGTGTTTGTGAACCAGGAGCGCCTGTCCCCCTCTTCCCCACCATCCCATCTGTAAAATGGGGCAGTAATACTCCTCTTTCCCATAGGACATTTGAAGATCAACACATTCCTGCTGCTGAGGAACTCAGGTGTAAGAGATATATGACCATAGGCTAGATCAGGCCTCCGTCAGGAACCTGGGGAATGTATTTCAGCTGTTTGTCTTGAATGACTCAAATCAGAAACCCTAGAAGTTTTCTTCAGCCCCCTCCTGTGTAATTTTCAGGATAATTTAATCTTTTCTCTTCTTCTTTGCAGTTACTCTTAGATATTGGGTCAATTCAGAAAATTAAAATACTGTGCAGAAGACAACTTTTGGGTACTTTAACATATTCTATTATTCCCAAAATTTTGGCCAAAAGCAGTCTTATAACTTGATGCTAATCTTCTCCTCACCGTATAAAAAATCTGACAAATTTCACTGAATTTATTGTCTGCTAAAAAGTATTCTGTGAATCATGTAGGATGGAAAATCTCTGTTTAAAGGCTTCATTTTTTATCATTATGAATAATGATGGTGGTATTTACAATAGGTATTTGTACTACTGAAAGTTGGGACAGCTTTCCCAAGTGGTTTTGGAAGCCAAGTTCAGCGGTAACACCTGAAGCGTTTTTCTTGGTGAAGGAAGCTGGGAGCATTCCTGCAGTAAGAAACTCTGAACTCTCCTAAAAGAGAGCATGTCTAGGTAATCATTACTGAGGGGACATGATAACGTAATGCAAATGCTGGAAAAAATTCTAACACTAAAGAAAGTAGGGATACTGTGATGATGCAAGAGGGAACAAACAGGAAGAGGAAGAATGGTAGAATTCACTTTGTAAGGAAAGTATCTTTGAGGCATATTGCTTGGAAGAGAAGTATCCAGAGTTCTTGTGGTGAAACTATCCATGTTGAGTTTCTAAAATTAATCTTGTATTTTCATAATGAACTGCACTATGATCCGAATAAATTTTCTGTCTTACTGATACAGAAAGAGTTATCCCACTGTTTTCTGGTACTCGGATCTTTTATCAAAATCTTCTAATACAGAGCTTCTGCACGGGGAAATTAATTCTTCTGCCAATAGATTTGCTTTTCTTAGAAACTGTTCACAGTCTCTCAAACCCTGGTCTGAAAATCACTGTTGTAGGGGAGCAGGCTGCGTGAAGCCACACATTTCTACTGGAAGAGCTGGAGCTTAAAATGCGTGAATCACATTTAGTAATTTGACAGAGAAAACTAAATAACAAATGTGTTCTAAAACTTCATTTTTCCCCAGAGTACATCTCATTGCTATATGCAAACATTAGCGATATACATTAATATTGAATATGTACATGGTACAGCTGGTTGAATGATTCTTTGCAATACCTACAAATGTAATCTATCTTTCTGCCAGTAAGTCAGCTTCATTTCTACAAATGTTTCTTGTTTATAATATTTACCAAACAGTTTCTAGCAGTTGATTCTACATGGTATTCACAAACTATTCGGTATGACTAATGACTTGCATTTTGTCATCATTCAATGCTGCTCAGTGAAGGACCTGTAATTTCTAGTAAGTCAATGTAGGTAAAGTGCTTGGCATTTATTTTCCTGCTGTAGCTTTTGTAGCTAAAAATCATTAATGTGGCAACAATCTTCATTTATTCCTTTATGTTGTTTCTTAACTGAATACTCTGAAAAAATGCATATTTTTTGTATTAAAAATATTAGTTCTTCATGCACACATGGTCTTTACCTCCATTTTGTAGCAGATATTTTTTTTTAAAAAGAGGTATGTACTTGTTGTAGAGGTTGGTATTTGTGTCACTCATACAAAAAAGATTAAAATATTCAAGGCTTTTTTTTTCAGAAGTTGTTTGCCAGAAAGTACCAGACTAACATAAGCAACAAGTCAGTCTCCTGAAATGTTTTTTTCCACTCCTATGATACATTTCAAAGCCATTAGAAGCTAATCTGACAATATTTTTATGTGACATGGTTGTCAACAGGGAAAAAAAGTAAGGCATGGGAAAGCAGTGGGAAAAACCTGAAAATAAGAGACACCCATATATTTGGGAACAGCTGCTAGTGAGATACGTGTGTGTACAGGAAATACACTGCCCTAAAGGATCAGGATTTCAATAGAGGTTGGAAAATGTTGTAAGGTATACTATATGGTGTCTTTACTGTTACTGTATTTACAAAGAGAAACACAGAAGACAACAGCTTGATGAAGCAGATTGAAAATGATAAGAAAATGACAACTTTCGCTAAGAACATTGAATTAGGAGTCCGCAAACAATTAAGAAATTAAAGCCCTGTTTCAAGAGGGTAATTAAGGTTGCAAGTAACACCACCCATTCTGAAGCAATGGTTAACATGCAGCCAAAGCACATCGTGGAAGCTTGCCCAGAACTCTGAAAAGTCATGTTGTAGAGCTCTGAAAATTCATTTTGAAATTTCACAACCCACTTTGAGCGCTTCCCTGGGCAAAAGCTAGTGACTGACATTGTATAATGGGTCAGTGACAATGTTAAGCCCAAGATCACAAAAACCTTTCCAGTTCTGCCCTAATTAATATATCTGCTATCTGGTTTTGCTTCTAATTTTCACTAAACTCTCCACTGTGGTAGAATTCTTATTACTACACTGAATTGTTTAGTTGTATGGAGGAATTTTCTTAGTTTAGTTACATGGTCTTTCTACAATTGATCAAAATGCTCAGTTTGCAGATGCATCACAAGTTGTCACACATTTTGGGCAAACTAGAAGTAAGATGTTGGCTGTTTGTTATTAGATTATTACTATCATATTATTATTATTAGATTATTACTATCATATTATTATTATTAGAGTTGCAGAAGTAGTACAGACTTCTCAATAGCCTGGAGATAGTGCTTAATGTGACATGAAAAGCACTGAGAATTTGTGCACCAGGACTGTTACTTACAAAGCTGAAACTGTCAATAGCTTCCTACAGAAAGTCTATTTTTAGAATAAAAAGTCTGAGTTAAAAAGGTTGCGTGTGTCTTAGTGCTACAAGTTACATTTCGAAAATCCACTGAAGGAATTTAGTTGCTCCACTCTCCAACCCTGATGACAGTGCACACCTCTGAAAAATCACTCTCTGTGCTTTGCATATGTTAGAGTCCTCCAGCTCCATAATCTCCCAGAGTCTACTGTTATTGCATTTTTGACAGCTGGTTCACATACCAATAGTGATGTAACCCAGCTGACCTTATACCCTTTGCAGGTCATGCATGATTCTTGTATTCACAGTTTAATAAAGCTAGGAAACAAGACTTACAGAGAAATACATCCTTCCTTGGGCAAAGTGGGTTGCAGCAGTCTAAACTGATTTAATGATATAATGTAAACAGAGAAGTATCTATCTGTGTCAAAAAAATTTATTTTTTTTTTTGGTGGTAAATCACCATGTGGATTTTGGTTCCTTCTCAGAAGGGAATATCTAGGGAGTCACAATGGACGTGGCAGGTAGAAAGTGAGTCCTTCTTATTTCATCACTGGCTCATTTATTTTTACATCATTTGCAGTGCATGATTTTGTTGTATCTTTGGCTTCCCATCTCCCAAAACACGGTAACTCTCCACATCTAAAAATTACAGAACAGAATTTGTTTTGCTGCTGTTAAATGACTCTAGAGTGACCAAAAATTCCTTTAGATAGTTCTTCTCCTCATCTTTTTAAATCTTTTTTTTTTATTATTTTAGTGCTGTGCTTTCTGTTGGCTGTTTCTCAAAATTTCCTCTGTTAATCTTAATTAGATTTGTAGAAAGTTTGCACAGACGATTATGTAAAGTTGCATACAAATGTGTTGCCTTACTTTGCTCTCAATAAAAAGATAAATTTAAGATTGTGTTGATAAAGCTAGTTTCAGATGTGCCTTTGTGCATTACAGAATATCATAAGAGGCTATGCCTGTTCTAGATCAGCTTTTGAATAAGTGAGAATTGTGGACTGTAGGCATGTGAGGTTTTCTTTTACTTCTCTCTGCTGTATGATCATGTTTTTATTTATCCACTTCAATGACTGAGATGATGGAAGATGTTAAACATTCCAGTAGCACAGCTGGAGTCTGTGAGACAGCTTTTACCTTGAGTTGCCCTGACTGTTGGAGCGGAAGGGAAGTTGGAAGACACAAAAGACTAGTGACAAAGGAAAACAGAGAGAATCAAGAGCCACCAGACAACTTCTGACAGCTCAGTACATGGCACCAGGCACTGACGACTTCATTACTGACTAACTTTCTTCTAAGTGGAACCGATATGCCTGCACTCTCAGTGCAGGAAAGTAGATTAAATGCCAAAAGAATTCAGCAGGCTCTGCCTAATTTATTTTTCCTCAGCTATCTTGTTGTGAAGGTGTAAATACTGTAACCCCAAAGGAATTTTAGGGATCATTAGTGGCGTAGAAGTCTGAAGAAATGAGTGACGCTTGGCTGAAAGCCTGCAACTGATTGGTAGCCACAAATGTGGTTTTGAACTACAGTAGAGGAGTGAGATCACCATGATTAGGAAGGAAAAGAAAGATGGAAACAAGATGACTTTTTCACAGGGAATTCAAAGATTTGTACCTTTGCCTTCAGCTTGTGTTGCTCGAAGAAAATTTGATAAGATAAGGGAAAGAAAATAACCATATCAAGAATAAAATTTTAAAAACCCCAAAGACTAGAAAGATTGGCAAGGCCATGGGTAACACAGTGAAACTTCACTAACATTCAGTTAATTTGTTCTTATGTTCCTATTAGTGAAGCCAAAAAGATGTTTTTTCAGCAGTATTAATTTCACTAAACTTATAAAGTATAAATGAGAGCAGGAGGGAGAAAGTAGCTAGTAGTTGACTTCTAGAAATAATTTCCGGTCACAACACAGTCACTTTATGAACTGTTTAAAAAAATAACCTTCACCAAAATCACAGTATATAAAATACTTGTCTATATGCTGAAAAAATCCTCACTTTACATTTCATTCTACAGGGTAAGCTGCTTAAGTCCAACTTTAACCTTCAGAGCATGACAAACAGCTGTCCTTTAAAAAAAAGTTAAAAGTACTCTAAAGTAGGAACAAGGAAGAAAGAAATTACTTCTTTTATTTGATGAAACAAGAAAAAGAGAGGGAGTGGGGGAGCAAATGAAGTTTCTTTGAGGCCGTGTAAGGGTTTTCTTTATTAGTTTGCTTTATCTACAGCTTCATTCTCTCGGTTTTCATGCATTTCACTGGTGAAACTTTGCAGGAAAAACAAAAATGAAACTCATTTTCCCCAAAATAATAGCCACAAGAAAGGGAACCGTGACAGAAGGAAATTATTGTTACATCAGGCACAAGGGTCTTGCCTGAAGTCAAAGGGAAGCTGCACTAAATGAAAGGCAATTGTCTACACTAGACACTGGACCAAGCACTGTACGCTGTTGTGTTAAAACAATGTATTTTCATCATAAATCTGAAGCCTAACCTGGCCTTTCCAATATTTTGGAAATATTTAACAGACTGATCCTGAGTAAGGGTTTTGGGAAAGACGTCGCTGAAAGCCAAGGTTTCTTTTACTTTCTTCTCTTTTATCTTCTTTTCCATTGCAGCCTCTGTCAAAACTAAAATGACACAAAACAATGCAGATGAAGCCTACAGGTCGCTTACTGAACCCCCCAAAGTCGAGCTGCTGCATTTTGCCCTGTCCTGCTTAGCTGACCCCAGTGCTGGGAGGGCAGTGGGAAGGATTATGGGGACACAGGGAAGGGATGTTTTCTGCACCTAAGGACTTAGTTTTTCAAAGAGAAAAGTATAGAGTCTTTTGATGTGCAATTGGAAGCTGAAATGAGGGTGTATTTGGATGAGAAAATGGCTTTGATTTTTGACTTTGGACATTGTCCAGAACTTCAAAATGAAAGCGCGGAATTGTAAACTATTCTAGAATTTGCTAATGAATTTCATAAGTGTTCTGAATTAGAGCAGGATGGTGTCCTCTTTATGTCATTGTCTTGTAATTTAATTGAAATCGCCTCCTTTGGAAGTACTCATTAGGACATGGCAGAAGTTACTGGGTCCATTCACCACAGCACCTGAGGATGATAACAGAACTCCAGAGACTCAGGAGAATAAAGAAAGCGGTAATACCATCTGACCTTTCTCACTTTTTTCTTTCCCGGTTTGAATCACTGAACTCATTGGGAATCACCAGCACAAGCCCAAGAGCTCCTTCTTGTTCAAGTGAGCAAAGAGGCAGCACGAGCATGTGTATGGATTTCGGGGCAAGTAAGTAGGGGAGGGAAAGCCAGCTTCACGGCATGCATGTCTTTCCTCCAGCCATGCCAAATTATCTCTGACCTACCTGAAGGGATCTGGAAAGCCAAGGGGGGGGAGAGCATCTACTGCCACCTTCTCAGGTTAGAGGCACAGATACGCAGATACTGTCTGGATGATTGCAGCAGACTTTCTTGTCTCCTTTGCCCTCTGTGTGACACTGGTGTGATATAGGTGACATGACTGGTTCCCGGGGCTGTGTAAACAGAGAAGTTTTGCATGCCGGCACTGGGCAAGCATTCAGAACAATTTAAAAAACCTTTAGCATACATGAGATTCAGTTGATGATGGTTAAATTCCGTATCAGACTCATCTGTCCAGCTGATGTGTATTTGGGATGATCATCCCTCCTGCACACATCACCTGTAAAAATGAGCCACAAAGAGATATCTGCATAACCCCCACATTTGCACAACCCCTTGCCTAAGCTTTGTAACACTGTCAACCTGAGGATGCTCATCCCAGTGAGCTGGGCTGTCAGAATGAGCTAAACTGCAGTCCTTGCTGAGTGTTGGTGCCCTGATGAGAGGAAGTCTTCTAGCAATAAATTGCAGCATTGCCTCAGATGATTGGCACAGGTCTTCCCTGAAGCCATTCTCAAACAAAGCATAAGGTCTCACTGTAATAAAATAGCAGGGCTACGTGTTTCATTGCCTTGAAGTCAGCTAATGACTGTAACCTCCCTGGCCAGTAATAAAAAAAGGATGAAATGTCTTTTGAACCTGACTGCAATTTTGTATCCTAGAATAAGCCAAGATAATGACATGCAAAGCAGCAGGTAATTAATACTGAGGAAGGGGTGAAGGAAAATTCTGTGTAACAGGGGAAAAGCCACACTAAGACAGCAAAAATTTCTCCTCTTTCGGAGTTGTCTTGGTCAAAAAATGTAAACATGTAAATAATGAATGAATCCTGCAGGGGGGACTGCTGATGCTATGATATCATGGAGTTTTGTCATGTCCAGAACTGCCACTGTCAGCACCGACAGTGAAGAGATTGATTTACATCCAGTGAATGCACTAGCAACCTAATAGTAACAATGTGTTTTCCAAATAGGTCACTCTGGAAAACCTGGCTTTATTATAATTACATATGCTTGTTGGACCTACTGGTGTCTTGAATCACGGGATCATAGGCTATAGTGTCATAAATCACATTGTATTGCTGATTTTATACATATATTGTGGTTGTAATTTATATGCCAGTTTATATTTCTTCCCCCACTTGACATTATTCTTCAGTTTAAGAATGATTTATATATTTTCTTCCAGTGTTACTTTGACCTTAATAAAGATTGTTTTACTACAAAGTGAATTACTAGTATATGGAGCTCTTGGGCAAAGGTTGGTGCTCAGAGGAATATGACCCACATTTTTCAGATGCCCGCATCTTTTGGGTTCTTTGTTTTCCGAGTTCACCATGGAGGCTAAACCATACCGATCAGGTCTCATGGCCAAAGCAGTGGCAGAAAACATACCTTTGAGGAAACTCAAACTTTGGGGAATTGCCTTCCCCAGAGACACAGGGCACAGCCCTTTTGGGGTTTGTCCGCTAGACTAAAGTGGTGCCCATCTGAGCCTTGCTCCCACAAACCTCTCTATCCACCTGCCTTTTTCTTTGCTTCTGATGGGGTTCTCAGCAAGCAGCTTTACAGTTCCTGACAGAAATCCTTCACTCTCTAGTATCGTGGTATTTCAGGACCTCTTTTACTGCTGCTGGCACTGAAGGGAACTGAGGAACTCAGTCATTGATGATGATTCTTCTCATTAAATTAATCCATTTATAAGTTTCCATTTTTAGGCAGGGAGTTTGCGTGCCTGACTGTTGAAGATGGCTTAATTCACACATGATCCTCAGAGCCTGCATTTTGGAGGTGTTGAGTGCTACAACTTGAAGTCAGTGGGAAGTTCTACAAGGTCAACTCACTTGAACAAGACCTATGAATATTGGCTTTAACTGTTCCACAACAGGCTGACAATACAGAAATACACATGTGAAAAAAGAGAGGAAGTTTTGTGTTTGAATTTAATTCTAGCAGGGTTTCAATACTTTGAGAAATAAATTCCACAGGCAGTCAAGTCTATTATTCAAGCAGAATTTGAAATTTCTCTCTGCTCTCGGCAACCAAATGCTTGTTCAGCCATGCACATAAACTGCTGATATCCTTAAGGCTTAAATGAAAACTACAAAAATGATTGCTTAAAGTGTTTTAGTCTATGTTTAAAATGGATTTTCCTATTTTTAATTACTTTTACTATGTAACTCTCAAAAATCAGTTTATTCATATGTATTTTTCTTTTAATGAAACCTGAAAAAGGCAAAAAATATCTAGAAGTATTACAGTAAGCCTCACAATGACATAACATCATTCATTTATGTTGTGATCTTTTTAATACACTTCTTTCCTGTGGTGCCCCTTTTTCAGCTTTCTCTGTACTTTGTCATTACCTTCTGGATTATTGTAGATTGCAATTGTTGTGTATGATGTCTTGATGTTGCCTATTTAATGTGTTAAACATCTTATTCTGTGTAGCAAAGAATGTGACAAAATAATTAAAAAATATGATTGACTGTTCTCTATATATCTTCAAGGGAAATATTTTCTTAAAGCTGGAGTATTTGCAATAAATTTCTAGATATTTTTCTGGAATCTAAATGCAATATCTGAGCTGAAAATTTGGATCTATCAATCTTATTGCATATTAGTCATTATTATAGATTGCGTCTAATGTCTCAGAACTTTCTTTTATCTTGAAATTGCCTAAATAGACGTGCATCAGTTATCCAGCAGGTCATTTTTTTCCCTAGTTGTACTAATAAAGCAAATCCATTGATTTCAGAGAATTTAATCCAGATTTATATAATAATTATTGAGTACATTGGAATTTGACCCTGTAAGCCTTTGTGCTGAGAGATTTCCATCTTTACAATATGAGGGTTTTTTTCAGCTTTTATTAAGACTCCAGCTTTCTTTTTCTAAAACTCATGTCATTTAACATGGATATATTTCTTCACAGAAATACCCCACTGTAAATCTGCATTCCACAGAGTCTTAATTCCTAGTACTATGCATATTCTGTCTATAACCTCTGTTTAGATTTGTTTTATTGTATCAGATTCACACCTTTCAACTCAACATGACTACCTATATAGGATAGAGAGCCAAAGGCTGCTGATCCAGAATAAAGAATAGCAAGCTACCATGCAGAAATTGAGGCTAAGCCTCTTGGAAGCAGGAACCTAAATTAATCTTGTGCTTGATTTTGAACTTTGTATGCAACACTGGTCAGCAGAGTCATAAAGCAAGATGTTCATCTCCACTCCAAAGGTGTGAGAGGACTTAGGACACTTAATACTAACTCCATTTTGATAGACAAGAATCTACCTCTGGCCAATATTTTTGTATATGTTCTGCCAAGATTTTTAGTACATAATTTATGTCTACAGACAAACAGGAGCCTGTCATTGCACAGTCTGTCTCCATCGATAGCCCCATGGTGGCTGTCTAATGTGGATGGGCTCCTTCATTGTGCTTACCATGACATATATCATAACAGTCTCATTAGTATGCTCTGAAGTTAGTTAAAAAATATTTTATTGACTCCATTCATCTTTGGATCAAACCTCAATAGTAAAACTAAATGATCTTTAGTAAGCTACACAAGCTTGAGCTAGAAGCACGGAGTAGCTCCAGCCATGTTTGTTCAGGAAATATAGCCATCTACTATTGGTTCCTGCTTCTCATTCCCTGTTCATGACTAGTCAAAGAAAAAAATGCATCTAGCCAGTAATGCAGTGATACTCACTCATGATGTCCATTTTTTCAGCTTTGGTGGCATGTTCTAAGCATCTGAGGGAAACTCACAGGCATTATGGATGTCATCTATCTGGATTTTTGTAAAGCCTTTGACACGATCCCCCACAACATCCTTCTCTCCAAATTGGAGAGCCATGGATTTGATGGGTGGACCGTTCGGTGGATAAAGTATTGGTTGGATGGTGGCAGCCAAAGGGTAGTGGTCAACGGCTCAATGTCCGGATGGAGACCAGTGATGAGTGGAGTCCCTCAGGGGTCCGTACTGGGACCAGTGCTGTTCAATATATTTATCAATGACATGGACAGCGACATCGAGTGTACCCTCAGCAAGTTTGCAGATGACACCAAGCTGAGAGGTACGGTTGAGACACCAGAAGGATGGGATGCCATCCAGAGGGACCTGGACAAGCTGGAGAGGTGGGCCTGTGTGAACCTCATGAGGTTCAACACGGCCAACTGCAAGGTCCTACACCTGGGTCGGGGTAATCCCCGGTATCAATACAGGCTGGGAGACGAAAGGATCGAGAGCAGCCCTGCTGAGAGGGACTTGGGGGTACTGATATACGAAAGGCTCGACATGAGCCGGCAATGTGCGCTGGCAGCCCAGAGGGCCAACCATGTCCTGGGCTGCATCAAGAGAAGCGTGGCCAGCAGGTCAAGAGAGGTGATTCTGCCCCTCTACTCTGCTCTGGTGAGACCTCACC
>Ga0065711_1042759_pt1 | contig 15161 bp, 8 predicted proteins | sample Hoacrofraction12_FD_59098 | JGI IMG/M metagenome (GOLD analysis project Ga0065711, IMG submission 59098) | Hoatzin crop microbial communities from Cojedes, Venezuela - Epithelial fraction 12 v2 (version 2) | ecosystem: Host-associated > Birds > Digestive system > Esophagus > Crop | place... | reverse complement strand
CTCTCTGCCCAACTTTCCAGCCTGTCCAGGTCATGCTGAATGGCAGCACAGCCTTCTGGTGTATCTACCACTCCTCCCAGTTTGGTGTCATCAGCAAACTTGCTGAGGGTACATTCTAACTCTTCATCCACGTCGTTGATGAAGAAATTAAACAAGACCGGGCCCAGTACTGACCCCTGAGGGACACCACTAGTTACCAGCCTCCAACTAGATTCAGCGCCGCTGATGACAACCATTCATCTGAGTTCTGCCATTCAGCCAGTTCTCAATCCACTTCACCGACCACTCATCCAGCCCATACTTCCTGAGCTTCCCTCGTCTCATCTGTTTGAGGTGATGCCTGTCCCTTAGACTGTGGCATTAGTCAGTAGACAAAACAGAGTGCAACACATCTCTCACTTCAGTGAAACACCCATGTTCATTATAATGTGTTACGTTCAGCAGTTACCACTCAGTTGCATTTTTAAGTGGTTCAAAACTAGTCACTCTGGGCTGGATGTGGTTTTAAGAGCAAGGAATTGCTATGCTCAGCCCTGAGGTAATCCCCTTGGAGTTCATCTCCTATTTCTGTTTGCCCATTGGCTACTTTTCCATTTTCTTCTGTTTCCCACACAAAAATAAACCTCTGGATCTGACAAGATGTTGTCAAATTCTTGCCACCAGTCACCACGAGGGAAGTCAGGTGGTTGTACCTGTCTCTGAGCCAACCTTGCTGTTACATTTCTAAAACAGAGATTTGGGCAGGGGAGGTTGGAAAGTGGAAATAAGACTTCTGCCTGGCTGCCTGGAAAGTCAGTAGTTTTTTTCAAAAATATGATCTTGAAACAAATGTGGAGAGAAGGCAGCATCTGTAGGTGACAAGGAAGGATCTTGCACAGTCTGAGTCACTCAGCAGTTTGCCCCATGGGAAAGGAAACCGTTGAGTCCAGGGAAGCACTGGTGATGGCATCCTTGACAGAGCTACCTTTGAAGTCAGCTTTGATATCACAACCGGGCAAAGGGAGTGAATGTGAGTGACAGCAAACTTGGCTTCCTGTGTAAAATGATCTGACTTGCAAGTGACCTCTCATTTTGTATCCGGATAGCTCATCAAGCTCTGACACAGTCATACCACACTTTTTCCACAGTGGGAATCCCACAACTGTGGGATACTGCCATAGCTACAATCAGCAGAGACTGGTCAGTCCTCATCACTTGGAGTCTGCAGGTGTTTTGCAAGTCCAGCTTCTCACACAGACACAAAGGTTTTTGATCCTTCTGGATCTATTCAGTCAAATTTGACATAGATGCAGAGGTCTCAAAGGTAATTAATATCTATAAAGAATACGAGCATTTAAAAAGGGAGAGACTATACAAGACACTCACGTGAAAGCCACCAAAGAATCTACTGTGGAGAGAGACTTCTTGATTTTCTCACTACAGGGGAAAAAAGGGGGGAAAAAACCCCAACAAACAAGGAAAAGTTTTTCCCAAAATGTTAATCACAATTGTGCCTTCTCAGACACTGAAGTCAATCCCAAGACACAGCTTAGTAGAAACTCTGACTCCGGTAGTTCAGATGTTCACAGAATAATTTATTCTCTGTAGGAAGCCTTCTCCTTTGAACCTGCTTCCTCCACTTGGTCAAAAAAAAAAAAAAAAGGTTTTAATGATCTTCCCAGTGCAGTGCTTGCCTTTAAAGACTTGGGGATTGTTGCAGGGAAGGCCTTGAACGAATGAAAGAAAGATATTTCTTGCTGATGGTTGAAATTAGTTAGGTTTTAGGTTGATTTTATTTTAGATTTATGCCAAAGAAGTCTGGAGTACAAGATGTATGTTCTTGTACATTTGTACTAGAAAATGAAATATAATAAATCTAAGAATAAGCATTATCCAATCCTTGTTTTATGAGCCCATAGAGATCTAGCCCATAAAATAAATGAGCACAATATCACTGAGTGCTGGACTTTGTTCAGAGTTAGAAGAAAGTTATGCAAAATCATAATGAGACCTGCTAGCTTAAGCAAGAAGGACATTAGTCTCCAGCCACTCATTTTCTGCCCTTCTCTTCTGCACTCTGTTTATTTCAGAAAGCCTTGAGGTTCTGATCTTCAAAAATGTAGACTGTGTACTTCTGAGTGGAGAAAAATATGAGAAATCATTGATGTGGCTTCACCACAGGTTTTGAAGTGAACCGAGGTGTTCACTCTGTTCTTGTTGCTAATTGTCTCCAGTTTAGAACAGATCTCATTCAGCACAATAAAAATAGCATTTTTCAGTGGTTCAGATGGATTTAAACAGGAACCAGGTTTTTTTAAGACATCACTGATCCAATATAATCTTGATGTTGGAGAAAAAGGAGATGGGAAAGATTATTCATGAAATTTTTAGTTATAGGCGGAATCATGAAGGGGTTTGGCACCTGTCTCTACTCCTTTAGACTTACTCTCCTCATTTGCTGCTTTATCCTAGAGGTGCCTGAGGTACTGAGACTACTAAGTCTCTGACACTGGGAATTGCCAACATGCCATCAGTACCAAACAGATTTTCTGTCTCTGAAGTTCTGTCAGAACTCCCCAAGGAGGCAGCAATCAAGCACCTCTAGCCTCCAAGTGTTGGTACCACTGCTCCAGCTGCACAAAACGTGTTTGTCCTTCCAATTTCTGCAACTTAAACCCCCATGCAATTTTTTTTCCCAGACATTATGCTTAGCTAGACTACGAGTTAAATTTAGGGTTTTCCATCCAAGCTCTTAATTTGCTTCACCACCGAAATGATATGTGTATGACTTAGAAAGCACAAAGTACATGGCTTCAGATACTCTCTTACTGATGAAGACCCCACATCTACTATGGTCTGATCCCACAGAGGGATACATGGCACAGCTGCGCACAGATCTCTGCTGGGATCTGCTACTGCAGCCGTAACTCTTCAAAAAACCGTATAAAAATGTCCCTTCAAATCAGAACGGCTTTTCACAAATCCCTAAGATTATCAAAACCAGAACTCATTGGATCTGAAAGCACTTCGGGTGTCCGTCTGTCCACATTTGGAGAGTTTTTGAGTGTTGCAGCTCAGTATTGACTGAAGCTGTGACTGTCTGGACAACAGAGGACTGAGAAGATATTAAAGGGAACAGCCTTGTACGAAAAAGGTAACATTTCAAAAACACCTTATTTTTGCTGGAAGTCAAGTACATTTCCTCCACACTCATCTCCGGTGAGAAATATTCTGGAATTTTTCCCCCTGAGATGCTAACTACGCTGCTGTAAGCAAAAGCCCAGTTCACTTTGAAGTGGTGTGTATGCTTAAATTTGCTGCAGGCTTCAGTATCCCTTAGGGTCCTAAGGCCTACAAATTATTATTATTCATTTAAAATGAAATAGAAATTGGAAACAAAATTCAGTACAGACAAAAAGAAGACACTGGAGAGCTTTGTAACCCACTCTCTTTCCCTACAGTGTTCTGTCTTCTATCTAATAGGATCTCCCCTATCTTTTCTTCTTCTCATTTTATTCAGAGCAAAGTAAAAATATACATGTGGTCCAGAAAAGGCAATATTTTTTATTGCTACCATAACTGGACTGTCTGGTGTGAATTAGGGCTGTTGGTGTGTTTGTCTGCATATTCTGCCAACAGTGCTTATGGAGAGAAGCTCCAATGAAGTGCTGTCACAGAGCAACTTACTACTGCACCCAAAGGCATGACTGCAGAGAAGATACTGTGTTTTAACCAGTCCCTGTAATACTGCAGTGAACATTATGACATACAAGAAGAGTGCTTAGCTGGTGGTCTATGCAAATACCTGGGCTGCTGCACCTTCCTTTCTGCTGCTTCACATTTTAGCCTTGCTGAGGAGATTGAAGATGTGTCTGTCCATACCACTGTCAGACTCCCAGTGACTCTGCGAGAGTCGCACAAGTTGACCCAGGGGGAGCACAGATAAAGTGTTTGGAGGCAGTTTTCATTGCAGTTTGTGGAAACAAGAAACTTAAGGAAGAAATGCGTCATCCAGCCAACTCATATCAATAGATAAAATACCACATCCCTGTCCTCCAGCCTATGGACAGCTCTGCCTAATTCAGCTAAATATTCCCCCAAACAGTTGAAATTTTTCTGGGAAATGCTTATCACCACATATATGTCTTAGGTATCTGTCCTGCAAACCCTGCTTAAGATCCACACATTTGCCCTGACTTTCAAGTACGTTAGTTCCTATGGCAACAAGGATACCATTGTCATGGGAGAGCTCAGTGGGATTCATAATTCCTCTTTAAAGTCCATTTAGAAAATAGAAAGTAATTTATACTATGGTTTGTCAAATAAAGAAAGTGTTTATGGGCCGCGTTCGGATCAGCTGATGTGGGTGGAAATTTTGCTACTACCTTCAGTTGCATCCAGTATGGTCCTTATGCTGCACACCATATGTCTTGCTAACCACCACACAATCCCCCTCCCCAAACTGCTAGCTCCTCTCTTTTTCGGAAGGAGAACTAGTGAGACTGATTCATGCAAAGTACCCTCATTGTTTGTAATGAAGTTTAAAAGCATGATTATTTTTAGGATCTCCTCAGTGATAGGAAATTTTAGACTTTGGAGAGGGATGCCAGAGGATCTAGTCCTTGACTTCAGAAAAAAGATTTCCTCAGGTACTGCACTTTCATCTGCTTCATGTCACTGCACCCACCTCTCACTGACTCCTGGCTGCCATTTTAAAGAATAGCATGGGAATTATTTCAGACGTGTAGAAGATGGGGTGTGATTCAAGTTTAAGATCTCAGTGGGTTGCAGGGAGGAAACTGGAGATTGTGGAATATCTTCCTACACATTTTTCATGTATTTCACATGTCATCCCACAAAAAGAATGAAAATAGCAGAGTCCCTTTTACTGAAGTTGTGAGAAGAGGAGGATAGAAATTAGTGAAGTGAGTAAAGTGTGCCAGAATTTCTCCATTTTACACAAGCCATTCCAGAAAAACTGGGGAGCAGTCGTCTCCCACAGACAATCTTTCTTAAAACCTATGCCACTAGACCTTACAGTACAAGAAAAATCAATGACACTAATACAATGCCTTCACTATTTATCGTGTGCAAGCAGTATGCTCAGGATAGAGAATAAATTCAGAAAGAAGACGACCATCACTCAAGAAAGCCAAGAAATCTCAAAGTGGAATTAACAGCCAACAGGAAACAAATAAACAGCATTTTGGCTTGTGTGAACTGGCAGATCGTTACTACTGGAGTTCTGCACGAGGTACTTTGGAAGGAGATTTGGAAAGAGTGAGGGAGTTCCCTCATGTACTCCAATAAGGAAAGAATTCCATGTGTAAAAGCAAACATCAAGATGACCGCCTGGAAAGGACTTTATTCTGCAATGCCCTTGGAGACTCCTGAAAAACACTGCCTGAAGCAGACCGACTTCTTAAATACTCATTAAGATAGTTTCCAGCATCCCACTGGGGCATCTAGGATGGGCAACCCTGCATACGAAGGCAACCAAGGATCACGTAGAGGGATCATGTTAAATCTCAAGAAGCAGCATGTGTTTGTCAAGATCCAGCTTTGTGGTAGCAGAGAGTGATAAATTTTAGAAATTCAGTGCTAAATAGGGAAGGCTACAAGAAGTTTTAGTGTCTTACATCAACTTTCTCTTGAACTCTATTCAGCTCTGCCTGACTCTTTATGCAATATGGGACATATTGATATGTGTCAGTTCTGTCTGGAGGGATGTACCAAAAATATATCAATCTTGGTACATTATGAGACTGAATTGAATATTAAATTGTTATTCTACACAGGCAACACATTGCCTAGGTTGACTCACACATACAAAAGGAAATGTCTGACTTAATTTCTGTGCTTTTTATGTCATTTCTGTGTATTTCTGTCATTTTAAGAAGAATCTGGTCTACTTTTACATCTGAAGCTTGTTTCTTGTGAAAGAGAAACAGTGACATCCTGTGGTTCAGCTGCAGGAAAAGAAAAAAAAAATTGCCCTTTCTCAGAGGTAATTTCTCTTCTGTATAACTTAGCAAGAACAATCTCAATTTTGGCTATGAAAATAATTATTGATTAGATACTCCCAAGCAGCACTTTACAAGTGCAATAAGCTTTCTGTATACATAGGATAACAGGTGTCAGAAAATTGAAGACATTTAATAAATGTGACATTTTATTTTTAGTTTCACACTAATCAAATTAGACTAAGGTTACTTTTAAATAGATAATAATAATAGAAAATAATTTCAATAATAATAATTTTAAAACAGATGCGAAAAGTGGCTTTTGAAATACAAAGTCACTTCAGGCCTAGAATCTAGCCCTTTCTTTCGTAAATGTCTTTAGGATTTATCACCTCTGGAAATACTTTGATTGCCACTGTTACCAGCATGTATTTGAAGGAATAGACCTTAATCAGAATACGATGGCGTATCTCCTGGGTAACCTGAGAGCACCAGCAAATGTCATAATTGAGCGAAGAATGGTCATATTCATGAAGGAAAAAAAAAAAAAAGAAATTATTCTGCTATATTGATTTAAAAAGTAATTTCTTCACGTAAGACCCTTTTAAACTGTATTACTTTGGTCATTATGGAACTTCTGATGATCCTGTACTGATAGAAATAGTATCTTTACACAGAGCTGTAACAATTTAAGACAATGTATCAAAAATGATTCCAACAGAACTCCAGAAAGAACTTGCAATAGTATAAAAAAGATATTTCTATAGGAAAAAAATAGGAATATAGTTCTCCTGTCCCCTGACTTCCCAAATGCAAATAGCCATGTGGATGGGTGACAATGATGAAGAATAAAGTTGGAAAAGAAAACAAACCTGTCCATACAGAAAGGCTGAAAAGTGTTTCTTGAGTGTAAGTGATTTTCTCCAGGGCTTCAGTTTCACGACTTTTCTCCCCTTCAATGCAAATAACTTCCATAGGCAAAAGTGTGTTTACAGAAAAGGGGGCACCTCGACTAGATGTCAATGCTGTGCAGGATGCAGACTTCCCTGATGGAAAGTGAGAAAGCCAAACCATGAGCTCTAAAGAAAGCATTGTTGCCAATTGATTATTTATAATCTTTCTTATGATTAAAAAAATACACACTTGGATAAGCACTTTTTTTTTAATATAAAGCCAAATAAATAAGTAAATCCCCACACAAGGCGTGGAGAGTGTTCACTGAGACTGCGAATTCCAGAGACACAAGAATATGCCATCTAACATTTGCATGTATTTCATTATGTTTGACTGGCATATGGTGATCCATAAGCTTGCTGCTAATATAGTGCCTATGTTTTTTAATTAAATTGATGGTCTTAAAAAAGGTACCTAGCCTCCTGAGTAAGGTATAATCTCTTCAATTTTGATTATTGCCTGGTCTTCCACCAGCACTGCAGTAGTCCTAAAATTGCTTCAGACTCTAGAAGTTGCTTCAGAATAATTTTTAAATACAGGCTTGTGAAATTATAGTAAAGGACAAAGCAAAACTATAACCAGGGATTTCCCCAAAGAGAAATGAAACAAAAAACAGCGCAGGCTATAATTCAAAGTGTCAATTAGATTTGACTCAGAGGAGTTTGAAAATTAAGTTTTTAATTTCTATATACTTCTTCCACTGATCTGTTTGTGAACTTTTGACTGTCAGCTGAGAAACAAAAAGAGAGGAAAACTAGACTCTTTTGAACCAGAGATTTAATAACTCCCCCAGGTCACAGTGCTCATTATAAAGGGAATGAAGTGCTGGTTCTTGGGCAACAGAGCAAACATCTGCATCCTGCAACAAGCCAGGTGCTCTGAATCAGGGCAAAACCAAGGCAGCCCAAGCAGCAAAATCTGAGCATGTCCTCTGTCTCTCCAGCTTGTCTGGGTCCCTGCTATGATTGTGTCTGCAGCTGGAGCAACCTCCCAACCGAATAAGCACACCTGGAAACACTGATGGGCAGCAGCTGTCTGGCACCCACAGCCAAATTCCCAGCAGGCGTCAGGTGTTTGCCTGACTTTTCCTGGGGGAGCTGGATGCATGTGCACTGTGCAAGCTTTAAAATGTCATTGTTAGTTTGCGTGTCAGTGAATAACATTTAGGTCTTGAATTGAAATGACAAGACGCGTTCTTGCAAGAGGTTCTGTTATTGGCAGAAATGCTTACTGCATTTTTATTGTGAATTTCCTTTCTATGAATCTTTCAAGCTTCTCTCACTGTGCACAATAAATTTTAACTTACACACAGCTGAAAGCTGTGCACTCCTATCACTGTGAGCAGTGTAGCATCTCCATTATATTCTCTTTCCTAGACAGTGCTTTACCAAAGTACAGAATTGATTTTCACACATTTCTTCACATAATTCTGTATAATAGCAGTTTATATGAACTGCTTGTTTGCTCTGCTCTTTCAAGTCTGCGTTTGTTCATCAAAACCATATACTGCCTGCTTCCTGACTCCCAAAATGAAGAGAAGCTTTCAAGATAATTGCTATAGTAGATGCCTGTTTACACAGAGGTTTGCATACATATATACTTTTTAATAGCAGCAGTGTACGTGTAGGAGTATTCAGCCCTGCGAATATCCTCATGAACAAAAGCTTTCACACTTGAGTGTTTGCAAGTCAAAGGCAGAGCAAATGCCACCAAAGGCTGCTTTTATGAATGGGGATCATGTGGTTTTATTTTACTCCAAAGGTTTATGCATCTGGGAGCTATGTTATGTTGCTTGAAGGGTGCATTTTTGCTTTGATATGATTTCATTCTCAGCTTGGTCCAGGAGTCACATATTAAACACTTACTTTCTTTCACTATGTGAACAAAGGGTTGGTTTTGCTTAAGCTGTCTGTGTCCCGGTCCGTAAATGCACAACAGGTATCTTCCAACTTCTACAAAATCACCTTGTGGGTAAATCATATGTAAGAAAGAATGTTCTCCATTTGTCTGGGTTGTCCCAGGCATGTCCCCTTCTTACCTTGGTGATGAGTCTTAGGATGTAGGAAGTCCAAAAGCAACCAGAAATCCTACGTTGTGTACTTGTGCCATATGCCTGACTCCCCCAGTAGTTTATAGACTGTGCAGATGACAGTGTAAATGCAGCGTGTGCTGGATCCATCTGACTGACTGCGTGTGCACAGCTGCACAGCACATGCACAGTACATCAGACATGCTGAGGTTGGGATGCACTTCCAGTCCATGTGTAGGCCATCTGCATGGTGCATGCACACATACTTCTGGCCAGGAAACTCTTGTCACAAATATAGCACTCCTAATCTAATCCAGGAGTAGATGTGCAAACAAGTGCCAATCACTGCTGCTCTGCTGCTTCCTCCCTTAGGCAAGTCTTCGTCATTGCAGATCAGAGATGTGCTACCAGTCCACACCACACTGAACTGTAATACTTCTCTTTCTTCTAATGTTGCTATTCAAGACATTTCCCTCCTTTCCCCATTTTTAATTTATAGTGTCTTCAAGGTTTATTTGCTCATATTTTAAAGATGTCTTTATGAAAGGAAATACTTAATGCATTTATTTGCTAGAGACTATATTTGGCATTCTGAGGGTGGGTTTCCAACTCCATGTTCCTAACCATTTGAGAGATAGCAGCAGTCAGAAATCTAACACTTTTATGCAGACAGACATGGCCACTACTCTTGTATGCAGAGAGCAGGATCAGTCGGTGAGAATCACTTACACGCAGCGTCTCCAACAGAGCTTAGCTGTGTACTGGCAAAGACACTCTGAAACCCTTTGCCACACTGTAAGCCTCCTGTAAACGATTTGGCTTGTCTTTGGCCGTTTCACTGGATTACTTGATATAAACACTGAGTGTTTGTTGCTTGCGGTTACAGTGCTCTCCAATTAGTCATCCACAAATGAGTTGTAAAAGTAAACTGATGCATAGCCGCTCTTTTCTGCTTCTCTGGTTTTGTGCTCACTGATGAGAAGAACCTGCTTGTTATGGATGGACGAGTTTTTCCCAGAATTTCTGCTTTTTCTCAGGGTGTTGTCTACAAAACTGGATTGTGGTTTTAATGTGACCTCAGCTCTGCATTTCTGTACTGTGAAAGAGGCTCAGATTTGATTTAACCTTTGCCTACATTTACTTGAGACTTTTGGAAGAGGCATTTTTTTCTTAAAAGGTATTTAACACTTCAGATTACAAAGATGGCTTTCAGCCTTAGAGTCACCTAAGCAAATACATTTGCCACAGTTACAGTTATCTATCAGCCTTTCCAGGAAATAAGTGCCAATGAAGAGTGTGGCACAGTACCTAGATTTATATCAGCTGGCCATCTTACAAATTTAATTTTAAAAAACTGTACATGCACACACACACTTCTAAATATGCAATATATTTCAAGAGAAATCATGCAGTTTGATGTAGCTTAATAAGCACTAAGACAGCTAGTATTACAGTTATTACAATCACATCACTATAACTCATCCTGCAAATTTAAAACCATTGAGAAGCTACAGCTACCAAGGCAATTTTGACTCTGATCCATATCTCCTTAAGTCACCTGGCTGTATTGCAATAGACCATCTGATCACTGTCAGTAAGTTAAAGGTCTGTACTACAGAGATGTGGATTTGCTTTCAGAGATGGTACGTTGTGCCTCTCAGCATGTGCAGCAATGGTAGTAAGTCAAAGGATGAAAATCAAGATGTTTGCTTTCTCCACTTGGCAGCAGAGATTTGAAAGCTTTGGTACAGTTATTTCAATATTAAGGGTATTCTCAATATCTCCACATCTTTAGATTTTCATCATTGTTAGAGTATATTGATCAATGACATGCACATTTTCTGGAAAAGCTGGATCTGGTATAATAGAAGGCAAGATATTTTAATGGCTCTGATAGTGCTGTTGGTAGATACTTAAGCAGTAATGGTTGGTAGAAGATCAAAACTATTTTCTCTAAATTATCTACTATAATTTAAAATAATTTGTGTCTGTCCAACAAAGATTATTATTTGGTAACACATAGTTTTATAAGGAAGTCCCCATGAAGTTTGGCAAGGGCAAGTGCAAAGTCCCGCATCTGGGGAGGAACAATTCCATGCACCACTACATGCTGGGAGAGACTCAGCTAGAAAACAATGCTGCAGAAAGGGACATGGGGGTCCTGGTGGACACCAAGTTGAACGTGAGCCAACAATGTGTCCTTGAGGCATAGAAGGCTAATGATTTCCTGGGCTATATTAGGCAAACCATTACTAGCAGGTCCAGGGAGACGATCCTTCCCCTCTACTTAGCACTGGTGAGGGCCATACCTGGAGTCCTGCACCCAGTTCTGGGCTCACCAGTACAAAGAGACAAGGACATGCTGGAGAGAGTCCAGCAAAGGGCCACAAAGATGATTAAGGCACTGGAGCATCTCTCCGACAAGGAAAGGCTGAGAGAACTAGGGCTGTTGAATCTGGAGAAGAGGAGGCTCTGGTGAGACCTCATCAGTGTATATAAATACCTGAAAGGAGAGCACAAAGAGGATGCAGCCAGGCTCTTTTCAGTGGTGCCCAGTGACAGGACCAGAGTCAACAGGCACAAAATGAAACACAGGAGGTTCCCTCCGAACATCAGGAAACACGTTTGTACTGTGAGAGTGACCAAGCACTGCACAGGTAGACCAGAGAGGCAGTGGAGTCTCCATCTTTGAAGATATTCAAAAGCCATCTAGACATAGTCTTAGGCAACTGGCTCTAGGTGGCCCTGCTTGAGCAGCGGCGATCGGACCAGATGACCTCTAGAGATCCCTGCCAACATCAACCATCCCGTGATTCTGTCATTCTGAAAAAAGCTGGATTTTTCAGCAGTAAAACCTTGCAATTTTTAATATCCCACAGCATTCATTTCAGTCAGCAAGTGGGGTTGTTCATAACAGCTGTTAGCTTCAGAAAGGGACAAGTCAACAGAGGACAATTGTATTTTTGTGGCCTCAGCATGGCCTGATTGTTTCACTGCCACAGCCAGCACTGTAAGAGGGTAAAAGTGAGCACTGCTTGGAAAGTCAAAGGAAACTATAACCATGCCTTTGCAAGAAAGCTCAGGTCTCTGGATCACCACGGCTCACAACCTAGCTGTTAGTCAGGAGCACATAAGGACCACTTCAGTGTTTTCTTCATTGTTGCTTCTAGCCCTCACGTTGCTGGTGCGTGTGCTCTCTCAGAGAAAAGGGCAGCACTTATGCGCCGTGAGCACGACGAGAGTAACCTGAGGGAATGGGACCCCAGCAGAAAGAACATGTTGTTTTACTTAGATGTTTTTTCAGGAAAATGAAAAAAACTTAAAACAACATGTATGACATCGATGCAGTTTCCTTTGGATTAGAAACAGAACATTAGACACATATTTAATCAGTTTTGCTGTCCCTGGGGGTGTTAATATTTGGCATTCTCCCCCTTTCAATTAAGACCTGGTTCTCTAGTTCTTAAATAAAACTGGTCAGGAAATTTCCATGAATGCTTTCTTGTTGAAAATGCATGTTCTGCAAAACTGAACTGTAAGGAAACATTAAGCATATTCCTTGAAGTTTCTGAATCTTCACAGGGCAACACTGGCTCCAAGGGAAACATTTTTGATAGTAAAAATCCTCCAGACCAGATCAGTTAGACTTTACCTCATGGTCACAAAAGTCATAGCAATGCCTCATGGGAGTTTAGTTCAGATAACACATGCCCCCGTTCTTCTTTTTGCAAAAGCTTCCTTGTGTGAGCTACACCATAGAGATTCCTGAAGCTGAAACATCACACAAGACACAGCTGACCTGGAGAACCCAAATCACAGCAGGAAAATGAGAACGCTGCATTTGAACTACAGTTCCCATAAGGAATTAGAGTCCTTCTGACTCCTGAAATAAAATGTTCAAGTTAACAAACAAAAATTAGGCATTTGTGTTTGGAAATGTTAAGGCATTTAACTTCAGCCAAAGGAATTGAAAGAATGTGTTGAAATGCATTGTAACTCGTTCTGTAAACAGATTGATATTCATTGTTGTCCTCCTTTTAAAAGCAAAGACAAACAATCTCTTGGGTTTTTTCCACCTTTATGGGTGAAGAAAGGGGGGATGGAAAAGTGGCCTGACCCAGAAAGTCATCTGCCAGGCTGCTGAAATGTAAGGTCAGGATGCACCAATATCTCTTTTAGTCTGTTCTCCTGCACATCCCTAAATACAATGTTTTGTCCAGTCTTCACATACTGAGTGAGCTCGGTAATATGTGTGACTAAAGTAAAACTTCTGTTGAGTAAACACAAGTCTTCCAGAAAAGCATTCAGGCTTTTTTAGGTAATATCACTGTTTTCTTGGTATTGAGTTGCAGCAGTTACTTGCCCTCACTGCTCAGAGTACATTTCATGTTTTCTTCTGACTTCATCTGGCCAAATCTTCCAGCCATAATTCTTGTTGTGGCCATATCTGTTTGATTAAATATTACTTCAGCATTCATCTTTTCACTTGAATAAACAGCATCAAGTTTGTGAAGGCAAAGTAACTTCTCTAACTCTCAGATAATTTTGTTTATTCTTTTCCCTCCTTTCCTTTACCCTCTTTTTCCAATTGCTCAACATCTTGTTTAAAAATCTGACTGTATACCCGTGTGCCATGTTCTCATGTTAGTCTTACAGTGAACACACAGGAGAAAAGTAAACACACAGGAGAAAAGTAACTCCTCATTTCTACTTAGCACTGACCTGTTGGTATATCTGGGGACTTCAGAAGTCATTTGGCCTCAACATCATAGCAGTAAACTGTCGTGAACTTTAATGAGTTTCCACGTTCTGTATCTTATGTTCCCTGTAGCTACACTTCTTTTCTGTATATTCCATGAACACTACTAGGGCACTCTAACATTTTATAGAGTACTACAATTCTCCCTTCACCAAATTACCATACAGGAATAAACTTAATACATTCTATGCTCCAAAAAGAAATCTGAACTTTGACTTCTTTTTCCATAAAATCTACATTTCTCTTAAGAGAATCATTTTTATGAAGAAGTGCTGATGTCTCCGTTCTTCCTTCCCTCTCCTCCCCATTGTTTTTTTGCAAAACAATACAAAAGCACAACAGCCAGAATGTAGACAGTTTAAAGGGCAGTGGAAGTAAGTTTTAAAATTCTTCTATTTTTTTCCTTTTGTTTTCTTTTTCCCCCCTTTTTTTTCCTAGTCCAAATTTTTCTCTTTTTTTTTCATTTCGACATGCAACCGTGATCAACTTTGGAAGAAGTGAAAGAAGCAAAAAAGGCTGAGATGATTTTCCATAGGGAAAGCAGAATTTCTGTTCTACTTTACACTTTGTAGAAAGGCGGAATAAAAAGGAGTAAAAAGGAGTAAGTACAAAAGATACAGGAGCTCACCAAGAGAATCAAACTGGGGAGACCAAGAAGAAAAAGAGATCTGAAAAGTCAGAGCTACTCAGATGAAAGAAACTCTTATGTATCTTCTCAGAAATAGCTGCACTGGTTTCAGTGAAGGCAGAGGAGTGGAATGCAGTAGGGTCCCGGTCTGGTCTTGTAGATTGAGGCGGGACCAGAAGGGAGCACTTTGAATTCCCTCCAGATGGAGACAAATATCTCAGTGCTCCAGAGAGACTTAAGGCTAGCGAGAGGACAGGAATCCACCCTTGAACTAACCCTTGAAGAATTCACGCCAGTGGTTAGACTTGCAGAGTAGCTCATCTCTGGAAGGGGGCTCTAACACTACAATACCCCCTGATGACATCTCGGTGGCCCCAGGAGCAATCCTGACTTAGGTTGCTGACAGCAAGAACTCTTCCCATCCAAGCTGCTTCTAAACCTCGCTCCTTCAAGCCTTGGCTGTAACAAAGCAACCAACAAAATTCCCATAGATTTCAGTAAACACAGAATTTCACCTGCTGTGCATTTGTGCTGTACCATTGTTAATAAAAGCTGTACACTTTTTGGAGCACTTCCAGCTACAGGCGAAAAGAACCCGGTTCCCTTCTGTGGTCCTTAGAATCATAGAATCATAGAAAGTTTTGGGTTGGAAGGGACCCCTGGAGGTCATCTAGTCCAAACACCCTGCAGCGAGCAGGGACACCACTAACTAGATCAGATTGCTCAGAGCCCTGTCCAATCTGGTCTTGAATGTTTCCAGGGATGGGGCCTCCACTACCTCTCTGGGCAACCCGTTCCAGTGTTTCACCACCCTCATTGTAAAGAATTTCTTCCTTATATCCAGCCTAA
>Ga0065711_1042758_pt1 | contig 15162 bp, 8 predicted proteins | sample Hoacrofraction12_FD_59098 | JGI IMG/M metagenome (GOLD analysis project Ga0065711, IMG submission 59098) | Hoatzin crop microbial communities from Cojedes, Venezuela - Epithelial fraction 12 v2 (version 2) | ecosystem: Host-associated > Birds > Digestive system > Esophagus > Crop | place... | reverse complement strand
GTGACCCTGCTTCGGCAGGGGGGTTGGACTAGATGACCCACAGAGGTCCCTTCCAACCCCTACTAGTCTGTGATTCTGTGATTCTGTGAAGAGAAGGGTAGCGTTAAAGCTGTGTAAGATGTGCAGGGTAAGTAGTTCGGTTTGTGTGTACAGAGGGAAGAATGGAGGATATTTTCTGATAGGTGCACTCATCTTTAATAGTGGTTTTCCTTGTGTTGTGCCCGAGCTTTCACTGTTTCACAAAATGATTTCTTATGCTTTGATATGTGTGATAAGTAAACCTTCGCAGAAGGCTTGGTTTTGGTTCAGTTCTGCTAAAGATTCCCTAAACAGAACTATAACCTGGTCCCTACTCAACATATCTGGACTATAAATCTAAAGAAATAGTACCACGTAAGGAAGCCACAAGACTACGCCTGGGAATATTAATTTTCTCTTTCATTGAGGTACTACTCTATCTAGTCGATAGCACAGAGAAGTTTGATGCAGTTTGAGATTCAAAAGAAATGTCCACTTTGCGCTTGCTTTACACACCTCTGTTGATTGTCATACAGTAAAGGCAGGGTGACAGCAGGACTTGTTTGTCTTGATCACTGAATCAAACATAATGCCATTCCACGGGATTGTGAACAATGGAGAAAGTTAAGCAAATATAAGACAATAACACTGGGCTTCAGTAACAGTCATACAGGGGCCAGAAGAAAATAGTTCAAAGGAGATCTTTGTGAGAAAGGAGTGAATGGGGTCACGGAAAGGTAATTCATGGTAAAGATAACCAGAATCTGTGACAGTCTTTCATTGCAGGGGGCATCAAGGATACAAAGGAAATTTTCAAACTGCATAGGAGCAAAGACTGACAAGACTTGCACTGCAGAGATTAAGGTATCGGTTTCTAGCCAAGGGGATATGAGGATTGGATAATTATTGTGCTATTAGCTGTTGGCTGGAGATAAACAAAACAAATGTTTATTCCCAGGAGAAACAGCTCTTAGAGTTTAACTGACTTCACTAATTTGAAATTCCCTTGAGCAAGAAGGCAGTCTCTCATTGGAGCTGGACTCCTCACAAGATAATTTCAGGATGATAAAAAGAATGAAGGTATTTCTTTTTCACTATGCAGTATACGGTGATCGTTCCCTTATCCTCTGCAGGATTATTTTCTGTATTACTTATCTTGTATTTCTCAGTCTAAAATAAGTTAATGTAGGATGCTCCTCAATATTTAGGGGCAACTCATCTGACTGTGTGAACTTCCAGGCCCTGGACGATGTCTGCTTGAGTCCTTATTATCCTGTCTCTCATGCTAGCTAAAAGAATCCCAGACAAAAAGTGGCTAAACCTCTTGGTAGGAGTACAGGGATATCCTTGCACCACTGGTAAATCTCACGGCTGTGCAGAACTGGTAGGACACCAGAGCTCAACAAGGCAGACCTCGGTGCTCAGAAGCTGGGGAAATTCCACTGCAGATCTAGCCAGTATCATTTCCTAGATATTCACCTATGACCTTTTATAAGAATTATCTTTGGAAAGCAACAAGGAAATAAAAAAGCAGAGCCAGTGTCATCTCTCATTCAGTACAGGCTGTAGAACTTGTGTTCAGGAGAAGACTGCACTTCAAAGCTGTGCCCTGGTCTCTGTTAGGTCGCAGAGCAATAGACAAGGATATGCCGGCAATGAGCAGGCCTGTTTTTTGCACCAGGAGTATCTTTGAACAGAAGATGCCAGCGGTCTCTGACAACACTCTTATTATTTCCACAGTGGTGTTCTGCCAGCAGAGGAAGAAGAGACCTGCTTTCCCACAGTGAGGAATAAGTAGACTGCCCAGTGAAACAAATTACAGTAGCTTGGCATGGATTTGACTGAGCGAGCCAGGAGAAGAGCACGGATTGTGCAATCACTTCCAGGAAACTAAATGTTCATTATAGTAGAAATGACTTTTTTTCCTCCTTTCTCTATAATGGCTAATGCTATGATTAACATATCAGATTGCACATGGAGTCTCAGCATAAGACATCAAAGGCTTTCCATGTAGTTCTTCTCTTGCTCTGTCTTATTAGTGTATACGGTGCCCTGAGGGTATAACAAGCAGAACTGCAAAATGCCTCGTGAGCGGTTTAGATGTGAAGGTTTGCTCCAGACCCACGACAAATGAGAGAGACCATTGTTTCAAATAGAGGCAACTCTCAGGAGCCCTGCTGCCCCCAGGACTCCTTTAAATAATGTAACTCAACCCAAACAAAATAATGAAAGGGGAAAAATTGATTTTTTTTTTTTCTCATGAAGTCACATTTTGTCTTAGAGACTCCCTGCCATGTTTATGTATGAAAGAGTGACTTTTTAGGCTGGACCCTGAGTGCAACAATCACCTTTCAGTGTCATCAGTAAACTCAGATATTCCTGACTGGAAACAAAAAAAACACTTCAGCAAGGCTTAGCAGCTTTCTTACACATTCAACCCCTCAGACAGGGTTCGGCTGGTGCACAATGGATTCTCACTTGCTTTAGAATTGTCTGCTGGTCAGTTCAGCTGCTCTAATTTTTCTGTTTTGTCCTTATTAAAATACCTTCTTTACTGTCCAAAGGAGAAAAATCAACCTGACTGCATCTGTGGCAGTGGCATTTTGCTTTCTACCTGTTATTGTACATATTGGTCTCCAGTAAGCAGCCAGCATGTGGGTGGTTTGGAGAGAGATTTACACACTGATATTTTATTAAGGTTCCTTTTTATTCTGTAATTTAACTGGAGAGATTGAAACATTGTACATTATTTTGCCTGTGGTAAAATAGACCTATTTTAACTTCCTTTTCTTCCTTCTTCTGATTACTCATTAATATTCAGTTTATCTTATCTATTCCCCTCTTCATTTGGTTTGTAAATGATTCCTTTGCTTGCTCCTATATTTTTAAGCCTGTTTTCAACTTTTGTTTCATCTTCTTGGTTGCTTTTTTCTTGTTTCTTACTAAATTTTGAGTTAGACTTTTAAGCTTATCCCTTTTCATATTAATTCCTTAAAATGCCAGCTGCCCTTTTTCTCTTTCTTCTACAGAGCTCTCTGTGTGAACACAGAAAAATGGAGCTGCACACTACAGATTGCGAATTTTGCTCTAGCTTCCTCAGGTGCTAAGCACAGGGACTGAGTGGACTTTAGCCTTTCATCCGCCGCAATGGCTGCCATTAGACGTGTCATCGTAATAAGCAGAAACAGGCACCGGTGTACAAAGCCTCTGTTCAAGTGGTGGGGTGATGTCAAGGTGTGCATCACTCTAGAAACCCTAAGAGAGCTGTCTCAAGGCAGGTTTTGAACCCAGACTTTTTCTTTCAGCTCTCACTCCCTCCACACCGGCCCATTGGCATCTCTAGTGGATCTACACCTTGGTGTACTTGCTGGTGACCTACAGTTATGGTCACTAGTATATGTGCTGACATGTGTGCTTGGTGTTATCTGGGCTGCAGATACCTGAGCTAAGGCTGGGGGGGCTCCTGTGCTCTCATCATACATTGCCTTTGTAGCGTGCTTGTCTTGTCTTTCCATCCCTTGCAAAAGGGCAAGGACTCTCATTCCCTATGAATTGCTCTACCTTGGTGTAACTGTGCTGACCCCAGAGAAGCTATCTCAGTCTTAGAGCACTCTCAGGCAAGCAATGAGCCTGCTTGTCCTTGGCTGATTACTTCATCATAGCCTGTTTATTTTCATGTCATATTTACTTTAATTAAAATTCCATTTCTTCTATTTCACTCTCTTACTTGTCTCATATCTTAGCAGTCTTTGGGCCTACTGGCTTTCATGAAGCCCTTTCCCTTCTTCATTTCAAATAGTTTTTAGATCTGACAAAAGTAAAATTTGCCTGCTTGCTAGCACTGCTTCTCTCCAGTTTTCCCAAGCCTGCCTACCCCTGCGGTGCTCACCCTTTGGCAGAGAACTGCATTGAAGATGTCCCACTGGGCTCTGTGTTCATTTTTCTCTTGTTTTCATCTTAATTCCTCTCAATTTAAATTGTATCTTTTGAATTTCTTCTACTAACCACCAATGAGCCAATCTCACTCCCTTCCTCAGCTCCCTCTTCAGCATCTTCAGTAAAACCCACAGCATGTATCACCCACAGCAAGTATCACTCCAAAATTATCCTGGTCTAGTACAAGGTTGGATTCTGAATTCATCTGTCGCCATGGTTTGAAGAACAGTTTCTCTGTCAGTGCATGATACCATTCTTTATACAAAAAATGGACCATCCTGAGAAATTTTTCATTTATGTTTTTTTCCCCGCTGCAACATAGTACATGTTTATTATGCAGGTGCACCTGACCTTGTGCCTTGCTGTCTGTACCGTGCAATGTCATGAGTAGCAAAGGAGCTCCAAAAATAATGTGTAATAATCACGTGATTGACGAGCACTACATGGTGAAATGGACATTTAAAGGAAAATGGAAAAATTTAACACGGGAATATTATGTTATTTAGCAATGGAGGACATATGAAAGCCGAGACAGACAGATACAATTCTTCTGAAATGTCATACAATTTGTTGGGAGCAATGACAATATTGGAATATTTCAGTGACATTTGTCACTGTCAGAGGCAGGTCAGCAGACTAGATGGAGCCAATTGTTATCCATTATGACAATGACTAAGCCCTTAGGGATCAAAATAGTCCTTGGGTTGTTTTGTATACAATTACCACAAGCCCAGCTTGTGCTGGACACTGCTAAGGTACTGGTATATGTATTATATATACGACCTACCTGCTGGAAACAGAAACAATATATTTGTATTCCTAATTCTCTTTGACTGTACATGATTCATTTTTTGTGCTCATTCTGTGGATTTGATACCTGTGAGCTCCTGCTTTTGAATTGTGTGAAAGGTTGTGTACCTCTTGATGCGGGACCATAAGTGGCATTAAAGTTTTTATATGTAGGGGATTTAGTTCTGAAAAAGTCCTCCTTTTTAGAATGGGAAGGGGGCTTCTTGGACGCCAGGGGGTCAGATGCTCAATTTTGTGAAATTGAAGCAGAATGGTAGCTGCTTCTTCCAAAAGGGGTGCTCAGGACCTTCCTGAGATATTTACTTCTTTGCTGACTCAAATCTGTAGGCAAGCAGCAAAAGAAGATAAGAAAGAGAGCACAGTAATGCATCAGATTTTCAAGCTACAGACTATCATTTACAATGAAGATACTATGTGAGTTAGCTTAAAAGGTGAGAAAAAGGAGCCTGCATGAATAGAGAAGCAGAGTCAGCACTTTTTTTTTTAATATTGCCTCTGGCAGGCTTGGTTTTACGTCTGGAACCCGAGTTCAGATGACATTTTCAAGGCACAACCTTATCTAAAGGTGAGATAGGTAAAGATTTTCTTCCACTTGCTGCCATGGGTTCTGAGTGATCACAGCTGCTATAGGCAGCTGTAATTGAAGTGTTTAGTGTTTGCTAAATATGGTTATTACCTGAGGGTTCTTGAAATACTGTTTGCATTTTTTATGGTCATTGGATTCTCCTGATTACCAGATGTAATAGACTTTTTATGCTACAATGCAACTGTTGAACATTTTAATTGGAACGCCATGTCAAATTCTTAAATTAAAAATCAAATACTCAAAGCACCAGTGCTTTTTTGATTACTAAAATGAAAACCTAATTGAATTCTCCCACCAAAAAATATCCTGTGGAAATTTAATTAGAGAAGTGTAAAAGAGCTGATTTTTAAAACATAGTAAGTTTTAATTAGAAAAAATCTGAAAGGCAAATTAGTAACTTTTAAATTTTCAAAAATATGAATATGGAGATGTCATGTGGCACAATAAAAAGAAGACCCAAAGTCTGCCTTCGTAAATTACTATGTGTAACAAGGCTTGAGTCTTACCTGACTAAAATAAGAAGTGATGGATACCTGTGTCTGTTGTGGATACTCATAAAAAACCTCCATCCATGTCAGCAGATCAAAGGACTACAATGAAAAGTCAAAGTAGCTTCAAATGAACATTTGGAGTAGGTGCAAAGAGGGAGATTAGCTGATTATTTCCAAGTAGGATATAAGGTACACCCTTGTCTTCAATGTTCATCTGTTGACTGGCAAGTTAGCTCTGCAGACAACGGGTTGGCTGGTTTAGATCCATTCTCAGCTCCCCTGATGTACTGCAGGGTGTCTAACTTTGAGGCACTTCTCCAGAGAACAGACACATCAGAGTGAGGCATTGTATCACTCTGTATTGCCCTGCTTTTGTTTGATTTACCATTGTACACCCAGGAAGATTCACACAGCATTAATAAGGGTGAAGAAATCATTGACAGCCTAGGTGGGCTCAATTTGGCCTTGTCAGGACATTTCCATTTCCCATTGATTTTAGTTGTTTGGTTGCACGCATAGTGTCAGAGTCAGCAAATTAGAACAGGTGACAAGGGCCCTTGGGAAAAGACACCACCATCATTAGTTAGGTAGACTGTAAATGATTACAGCTCTACTTCTTTCTTAGTAATTTTTCTTTCTCAAAAATGTGCATCCCACAAGCTATCTCTCTATTTTGTGGTGCTGCACAATTTCATGATACAGCAGTTAGCAGATAATTTGATTTAAAGAAAAAAAAAATAAAAAGACTAACTACAGCTCTCTGGAGGCTCACTGCTTAATGATATACACTTAAAAGTATAAGGAATAACAAAATGAAGAGGAAAGGTGCCTGCAGGGTACGTTCAGATCTGAGTTATCTCAGTCTCTCACAACTGAAGCCAGGGCAGCATGTGACAGTCTCTCAGGACTTCCACTCGGCAAGCCTGGGGAGCTGGGGGAGATCTACCTGAGCAGACCCCACAGGGTACAGGCTGTCTTCAATATCCTCCAGGTCATCCTCATGTGTTCGTGACTTGGACCATGGCACCAATCCCATTGACTGCTTGCTTTTATCTTGGAAAGTCTTTCCTGGCTTTGAGAACAAAGAAGAAGGAATCTGTTCATGGTTAAGATGCTCAGCTGGCAAAGGCTGTTTCTTGCCTGCCTCTATTCTTTTCTCACAGCTCGCAGACTTGACACTTTCCCTGTTGCTCTGCTTGAACTGGACAAATCGTACCCTTGCCCATGACTGCGCTGGTGATAGTAGCATCTTCTGGGAAGAAGAGATGGGAGGGTTTAAACTGTTCATCTCCTATTTCCTGGATGAGAGCATTAGCCATAAGCCTAGTGTACAAAAGGGATTATATACTCCCTCTTGACACACCTATATGAAGGGAAATGAGGCAGAAAGTGTGCCCTCTTCTTTCCGAAGACTGTGTTATTCAGGTAACCCTGTGGGTTTTCTGACTACTTCAAGCAGATTTTTTTTCCCTGCAATCGGAGTTTGGGGTCAGAACTCAAATTCTGTGTTTCAGGCACTTTTCTACATGTTTCGGTTTTTCTAGGTGTGTCTACTTTTCCTAAGCACTGTTTCAGGCACTTGTCTACATTTCAACCCAGGACGCTTAGGAAAAATTGTTGAAAATATTGCGAATTTTCACGGTGACTTTGTAATCTCTATTCTTCACAGGGGGATCTAAGAGGCTGAAGGCACTTGAAAATAAAGGAATGAAGGTATGATTTGTTTATCATGTAGGTTGATGAACTGTCTCTCTTCTTCTGATGTCATCTCTGAGGTCACTTGCAATCCAACAATCTTGTTATTTTTCATGTCATTTCTCATTGCATATTTAGGCAATCTGCTTTCTATAAGCAGTTATTACAACAACCTCCTTGTTTTCCACTTATATGTAGTAGCAGTTTACTGATTCCTCAAAGGTCTATAATTATTTTCATTTTTTATAACAAAATAAGAAGCAGCAAGTATATTTATAGAAGTAGATTTTAAACAAATCTTAAAATCAAGGAGCACTAAAAGGTGGGAAAAGCCTTTGGGATTAAAATACTCATATCAGGATGAAGAAATGGATAAGTGTAAAGAGTTCACGTGGTAGGTGCTTGGTTCACCATAGTGCAAACACTTTCAAGCTGGATAGTGATTCAAGATGTTACTGCTTTCTGTTCACTTGATACTGCCTTAACAGCTGAGCCTTGTTAATATTGCAAAGTCAGAAGATTAGTTTAAATAACTTTCAGATCTGCAAGGACACATGTGTTTGTGCCCCTTCTCTGTGTTTCATTTTGTTAAAAGTCATACTGAAAAAAAAGTAAAAATCAGAAAAGATACATATTTGTATAAAACCGAAAAGTTACGTTAGATAAAAATCAATATAATCCAAATGAGTCAAGTTTGTCAGTCACTGTCAAAATGAGATTAGGAATTACTGCTCCCCTCCTGTCTAACCCAAAGAACGAAACACCCAGCCCTTGTTTTCTGAGAAGATTATTGAGTTTCTGCCCAGTGCACCTCATTCCTTCAGGAGACAGGGTGCTGATAAGACTGGCAATTCATCTGATCCCACTTTGCAAATCTTGTATTACCAGCCCTAAAAGCACGGAAATGTCAATAATGAGACAAAACAAAAACCTACACATGGAAGGAGTTTGGAAAGAGAAAAGGATCTGCAAACTATGCACAGGAAAATCCTCCCTTAAGGAAGAAAGTTAAACAACAACATGTGAAGGAAGGTATGTGAATTGGGAAGTAGGCTGAACATGAGTCCTTTAGCCACCTCGGCCGCAGACGTTTAGAGCCCTGTACAACCACACTGATGCCTGCACTATTGCAGTCTCCTTTCTCCAGGTAGTGCCATCAGTGGACATCTATTAATGCAAGATTGACTCTCATGTCAGACTGATCCCTCTCTTCATGACTGAAGCTAGCCCGCAGATAGTTAAATAGTCAGATCAACCAAGTTTGGTAAAAGGCTGTGCTCGACATATACCGGTTAGAGTGACTTGTGATGTCCAAAAGGTTTTAGGAGAATAGAGTCTGAACCAAAGCGAGCTAAGCAGACAGCTATTGATCAGTTTCTTTCACATTAGCTTAATCTGACGTTCGTATAACAAAGGCTTATTTGTAGTAGACTCATAGGAAGACAGCATTGTGATGTAAAAATTTCCATCTGAAATAAAGAAAAGTAATTGCAGGTGGTCCATTGGGTTGATGTAATAATCTTTCATTTCAGAACAGCTGAGTTCTGGACCCAAGAGTAACCCTCTAGCAGATGCCTCTGTCAGCAGCAAGAGGCCTGTTTCAATCTCTCTAGAGTTGAAATGCTGGAAAAACATAATGTAACGAAAAGCGTTCTCTTCAGGGAAGAGATTTTTTTTCCTGAAATAGTGGAAACTGGGAGTTGTTTTCTTCTTTATTTCTGGCAAAGGAACATACAATTCCTTGAGCTACTTTTCCGGTGTCAGGAACATGCATGTTGGAATTTATTTAGAAAAAAGAAACCAAAGAAACCAGATGTTCCATACATGTACACATGCTACCAAATCCAGACAATACATTGGGGTGGTGTCAACATTTGCAAAAAGATAACTACAGGAATCCTTAAGACCCAGAACTTTGAGATCTCACTAAAATTTCACCAAAAAAATTCTCAAAAATATTTCAACTTAAGTAAAGGGTACACAAAGAAGATTTTCTAGATCCAGAAATGCAGTTGGCATGAAGAGGGATCACCTAAAACCAGTCCCTGAGTTGTTGATCACTTTTCTGTAGTGCAGTGATTACTACATCTATTCAGGATACGCAAGACCTCATCTCAAATCCCTTCCCTAGCTGACTTCAAATTCTGTGCCTTCTGTTTCTGGGAAATACCATCTATTTAAGTTACAGATCTGATTTCTCTGCCGAAGGCTATTTTCTTCCCTTGTGATGTAATCTTAAGAACGCGTCTCCCACTGAAATCAAAGGCAGTCTGGGTTTGGACTTTTTGGAAATGCTTAATGTCAGGGTGATACCGTGATCAAATGAAAGGTTGGGCATAGACATAACAAGGACTTTTGCAGATGGGGTGCAACATATAGCAGTAGAAACACCCAGCTCCTGCATTTGTTCAGGATGGTCCCAAAGAAACAGAATTTCTACTCTTGTTATACAGAAATTTCTGTATCAAAGCTACTCTTCAAAAAAATCCAAAATATTTCTGAATATAAGAAATGAGAATACTTTACCCTTTCATTCTGGAAATTTTATTCCCCAAATCTGCAAGAATGCTCTTCACTCCCCAAACAAACAACCTCCCCATACTGAACAAAATTCTAAAATTTCCATTCTGTCCAAGCGTGGGCTACATGCTCAACTTTGTGCTGGAAGAGGACTCAGTTCTACTGAAGTCAACTGGCTTCTTTTGGCTACGTAAAGTTAAATCTGTGACTAATTGCTTTGCATGAACCTCAGCTTTGAGCGTGATGCTAATCCCATTGACTGCAGTGGGTTAACTGATGTTCTAAAAGCTTAGAATTTGCAGGAGTGCCTGGCTACACCTAGAATCATAGAATCGTAGGTTGGAAAAGACCTCAAAGTTCATCATGTCCAACCATCAACCCAACAACTTGAGCCACTGGAAAATGGAAGAGGAAAAAGACAAGCAATCCCTGAGCTAAACCCAAACCCTTAAAAATATACACCAAAATGTGAATACTGAACAAAGTATGGAACAGGCTCATGCCTAGACTGTATAATAGACACCTCACAATAAATAAATCAAGACTCAAGCACTGAAGAGCAGTAAACTTTGAGGAGTCAGAAACACAGTAATGAGCCCATGGTTTGCAACCCGATCTTCTTTCTATTAAGTGCAGTATTTGTTTTGTAAATTAAACTGTTGTTTTCCAGGTCTCAGCTCTTTCAGAGGCTGCATTCTGGTTGTTTAGTATTGGTTCATTGGGTACTTTTATAATTTTATCACTGGAAACACAAAGCATTTTATTTCAGATAGGTTCTAATGAATTTTATAATTAACATATTTTTATTTTTTATTGCAGGAATTACTTCATGCTTGATAGCAAGAGACCCTGACACACATTTAATGTTTATTTATCAAAGTGGCGAATCACTGATAATTTATTCTGGGTCTAGCTCTACACAATGAGGTTACTGTCGCAGTAACTAGTTTTAGTTAAACAGGGCTGAGTTAGGGACTGACTATGTTGGGATAGCAAACCAGTATTTCATTACACTCCTGTCAACTCCCATGTTATGTAGTTACTTAATACTGAACACAGAAGGGTGAGGGAATCTGGTGACTAATCAAAGATAGAAGTTAGGTCTAGTGCAAACAGGGATGTATTGCAACTCCACACATTGTTTGTGCAGCAGAACTTTAGATGTTTTCCCTTTAGAAATGATGGAGATAGACAGACTCTTCTGGGCTCTGCCCCGGGCTCCAACTCATGCTGTCATGCTTGATAGTCACTCATGCCTGTAGCAAAGTCACCTCAAAAGGCCATCTCTTGAGAAAAGAACTGCATGACAAATGGGGAGTGCGGATCTGGGACCAGATCCTATGGCATGAAGCAGGTAAGAGGGGATGGTGAGGAAGGCAATACGTCACTGACAAGACCCCAGTCTTACACAGAAAGGCCAGTTTCTAGCTCCTGTTGAATGAAATAGTAGTCAAGTGCAGTTACGAGTGTAGTTGTAGTGCTTGAGCAAGAGCACAAAGCAGAGAGGGGGTAACACTTTTGGAGTTTGTCTTGTGGATGCAGGCACTTTGTTTTCCAAAATGACTTGCACAACTGCTCTAGGTCTACTGTGGACTTTCATGAAGTTGCTGACATGTAACTGCCAAAGTCACTCCTGAAAATTGGAGTGGGACTCACGTGGAGTTTTGCGCAGATGGGTGATGAAGCATAAGCCCAGTCCATCCAGTCTGCCTTACCCAGCTCCAGTACAGAAAACCTATTACTGCATGAGGTTAGTTCTGAGTTCATGCTAGTATAGAGTTACTCTGGGTAGGGTATATCTGATGCAGTCCGGGTTTACTTCTGCCTGGATCCCCAAACACAAGCCTGCACAAAACCACCCAAATGCTTACAAAAATGCTACCCAAAATAGTAGGAATCAGAACTAAAACTCTATTAAGTGTCAGTGGCTACTTTTAATGCTGGCATATATTAACAGAAGAGTAGACAGGCAGCTAGAGATGTGCTTCACACTACGCTTTCTGTGACATGACCATGATTAACAGTACAGCTGCCAGATACAACATGCGAACTCCACAAAAGCTGACTTTTCACTGGCAGCTCAAATTTTTTTCTAGTTCCATGAGATGCACCATGAAGTTGCTATGCATGCAAATATATGCATGAAATGCTCTGTTTTGTTTGCTACCCGGTGAGCTTTCAGACTCAGTCCTGACCCTGAGCCTTTTCGTGGGGGTAAGGGACCTTGCCTTTAACTCCAGTGGGCTGGATCAGGCCATCAACATGTTGCCTGCATGGAGAGTTTGTGGTGGGATTAAAAGGGCACATGTCAGCCTTTAACCTTTGGCTGCATAGGGTTATGGGACATGATTCATCCCAATTGCTGGACAAGGTGGTACCTTGAAGGCTCATCTCTGTGTAACCCTGCTCTCCCATTGCTCTGGCACCCTGCACATTCACAGCAGCTTCCACAAGGAGCTCAGCCCCAGCTTGCTTCCTCCCCCTCCCTCCCATGTGCCAAAAATGTGCCAGTTACAGAACAAAGGACATATCACAGAGTCGGTTTGGTGGGAGAGCTGCAGAGCCCAGCAATCACCTGCTGTTATCACTGCGGCTGTGCTTTCTGTCATGTTGTATTTCACATTTGCATAGTTGTGTGTATTTGCTCTTTCATCACTGTTGTACACAAGCTGTAATCAGTTCATTTTATGGCTGTCTTCAGCTAAATTCTTTGTTGATTTTAACATGACAGAAGTTGAAAAGATTACGTATTATAAATAGATAATTAATATATCAGCACAGCTTGTTGCTCTCTGTCTCTCCATCTCTTTATGAGAATCAGCTTTAATGTTTCCTCTCCCTTTCTCTCCTTCATGTAGACTGCCTGAGAATTAGAATGAAGCCTGACAACTTGATTAAAATTTCACCTGATATATTTCTGTTTCAACAGAGGATTCCTCTGTCTTGAATAAATCGGTCACATGCAAAAATGACATCACCGACTATTTCCAAGTAGGGTAATTTTTTCCTATTAATATTATTTTTGTTTAGCTTTGGCTGTTGCTTGGGGATATGTTTGTGTTCTAGAATTTTTCTTCAACTAACATGTGAGCATTTCACAATATCAATGATATTAGCTTCAAAATGTCATTTTGATGAAGAGCTGTACAATTTTCATTTTTTTGGATGGTAAACTGAGGCCCTAGGTTTCCTCACTTGCAGATGAGGTTAGAATTAAACTCACACATCCTGCAACCCAAGTCACCTCCTCAACATCCTTTTACTCCCAAGTCACAAGTAACATCCATAGCAAGCAAACTAGAGAACATCAGCTTTACTTGAATTTGTGGAAGTCCTACTTATTTTTTAATAGGTACAATAATTTCTGCAAAGTAAATTTAAGCCCCCTTAAATCCACTTTTCTTAGCTACCTTCCATAAAGCTCTTAAAAGTATTTGGTGGATCCTGAGAACTTATGACTCTGTGGTGGAAAACTAATGCAGCACAAGCCAATTTCTGGGATTCACAATGACCTTTCTGCAGCTTTATATACAAATAAAGCATAATGCATAAATCTGAGAAGGGAAGTAGAGAATAGAACAGAGATATCTCTACAGCCTCTTTCTAATTCACAAGTCAGGCCACTTTGCAAATGCTGTGCTTGTCAACATGAAATTTTATTTCTTTTTCATACACTGGTTTGGAAGTGCATATCTGTGTTTGAGAGGAATAGTTCCAAGGTGTCTGAGAGAGCCAAGGGGGACCAGAGAGACCTTAAGCACTTGGGACGAGGGATGTCTGAGGGTATAGGGTGGGGCAGATTTATCAGGACCTAAGAATCCTTTCCACTCCAAATCACATACTAAAACCTTTAAAACGCCGAAGATCTCTAAAAACAATACCCTTGGCTGAGAAAGGTAAAGCAGAGTGATGGCTGGGCAATGACAGTAAAAGCTATGGGGATGGGGAGCAGTGACTCTATTGCCCTGGGGTCTGACTAGAGCTCTGAAGGCAGTTTGGGAAGGGGTCCAAACACCCCCCATGATGCCCCCCTCAGCCTTCCCTGCTAGGCATCCTCCTTCATAGCCCAGGGTTCAGGAGAACCGTGTCAGAGGCCCAGAAGGCTGTGCTTGGTTTTAATCCTTGGCCAGCTTTTCCTGCTAGTAAAGCTTCACTGAATTCTGCTGAAGTGTAAGTGAAACAGGAGTGTTTCTGTCAGTATAAATGGATATTTACTTGCAGAGCACAGCATGCCAACAACCAAAGGTAGAATAAAAATGTATGGCAAGGACCTCAGCTGAAGAATATTATACAGAATAACAGAAAAGGGATTTAAATATGAGGAGGATTTAGTATCTGAGGAAGCATAGCAAAGAAGCTGACTGACCTGTATTTTCCTTCACACATAACGGGATCCTCAAGCCGAAGGTCTCACCATCTTAAGCAGAGTTTTCAGAGGTGAAGATCATTTAAATGGTCAGGATATCATTTCAATTAACTTCCCTTCGTAGGAAGGGAATTTCTGAAGATTCCTGGGAAAACAGAGAAGATGACAGCATATCATTTTCAGCACTTGTATTAAAATATGGACATGAAGGTCATTTGGTGGTTCCAAACACTTGTAAAATATACTGAAAAAATGTTTGTTATTTCAAAAAACCACACACAAGCATTTTTTTTGGATGGGTTTCAAAAATTCAGAGCTATTGTCATTAAGCTGTGAGTCACGATGATGACGCAAGCAAAATGCTGCAGAGTTTTCCTTAAAAGTGCACTTCAAGTTCTCAGTGCCATTTACCTATTGTGCATTTAAAAAGGAGATATTGGGACATTTCTTTTGTCATAAATCAAGGAATGAAAATTGCAAAATTCTGCACAAAAAAATGACATTTCTTAAAAACTTCAGTTTGGAAATATCAAAATGCTGCACTGAGATAGTTTGTTTTGAGAAGGTTGAAACACTTTATTTAGACTTTAACATTTGATGTGGATAAAATAGACCAATACAGCTGTAATGGAGAAGCACAATGACCATTAAAGTAAAGGACTATGATTTGGTTACTCAGAAAGTGAACACAAGATTGGTAAATTCCCATCAAGTGTGTTTTAAATTCCCATCAAGTGTGG
>Ga0065711_1042756_pt1 | contig 15162 bp, 9 predicted proteins | sample Hoacrofraction12_FD_59098 | JGI IMG/M metagenome (GOLD analysis project Ga0065711, IMG submission 59098) | Hoatzin crop microbial communities from Cojedes, Venezuela - Epithelial fraction 12 v2 (version 2) | ecosystem: Host-associated > Birds > Digestive system > Esophagus > Crop | place... | reverse complement strand
TTACTATCATTACATCTGAAGTAATATTACTGTCATTCCTAATTAGCTTGCACTTTGACAAGTGTGTTCTTGCACTGCTACGAGAGATCCCAGGACAAAAATGGGCTCTTCATGTCAAAACATATTACAATACAGTGTAGATCATCACAGCACGGGTAGAAGATCCAGTCTTCTCCATAACTTAGGACTGTAAATGGTCTTGAAATAATGTTCAGTTTTGGACTAGTTTTTTTGTTCTGGTGTACTAGAAGCAATGTGTTCATACTAGGATAACTTTCTCACCAGACTGATTAGCCTTTTGGGATGGCAAATTGATTCTTAATGTTGAAAAAACCCAAGTTAATTAGCTTTTACTGTACACTGGACTAACATATCTGCATTGCTATGGTATATACAATATCAAAGTTAGTATATTAAAAAACTATTTGCTTCCTTTCCAGGTAAACTATGTATTGAGAACATGAAAGTTCAACTAAATATATAGGTCACTATGGAAAATATTTCCTAGGATTTGTAAGGGCCAGAAATACTAAGCCAAACTTATGGATCTATGACTTCGTTTATAAGATTAGATTTCTCTTCTTGTGGAAAGAAGGAAATAAGAATTACAGTAAATATTCCTACAGACAGCAAATCACAGCACGCACAACCATGTCTAAAACCAGCTTGAATGCGTAATTCAACTATCCTATTGTGATTAAAAACAAGCAAATATTATTTACGGGTCCCCAGAAGCAACTGAATTAGAAAATTAAAATTACATATTAAGCTGATTAGAAAATTCAAGACAGTTTTTAAAGGACAAATATGTTTTTACTTCTTTTACTTACTTTACTTAAAGATCACAGTACAAAATTTATTTTTTCAAATAAAATATGTCATAATGCCACAGATCACAGACACATTAGATGATCATCACGTCAAGTCTACTGACATGTAAAGAAAAAAGAAAGCTGAAAACTTCTGATGCATAAAATGCAACATCAGTCTTTCACTGCTTAAGCCAGTTGCCTCTGCACTGTCTCTACTACTGAAAATCTCTCTGGGACAATTTAATGTTCTATAGTTAGAGAGATGACTATGTTTTCACTAAAATACTTAAACAATCCAGGTTCTGCTACTGTTTCTCAGAACACCACAGCTCACTCGGTTTTAGTACCAATATTGAAACTCTGTAAATAATTTTTGATGAAACTGCATTGTGGATAAGTTTGATTGTTCTTCTCCATTATTTTGTGAATAGTACATTAGATTAGCTTTTTTACAAATAATGCTTAATAGTCTTTGAGTACTAAACAGTGCTGTCCGCACTAGATTTATGCTCAACAAGCCAAGCAGTTTGCTTCTTGTAATTACTCTTGCTGTTATACAAATCCGAATACCAGCTTGCACTTTACACTAGAAAAAAGCACACTGCACTCCATGAGGTGCAATGGGAACCTTCATACCACACACATAATACAGACCCACACTCCAAGAGATTATATAATCAGTCACTTCCTGGTCCAATGGAGTGGGTTGCACAGCTAGTAATTCACAGTGCTTATATAAGTGTCCGAGCTAAGATAAGCACAAAGGGTAGATGGAATGAGGAGGGAAATACAAAGATTTAACATTTTAGAAGGAAAATTGGACTACTAACAATGTAAAAGTTTACAGTATATTCAGTTGCACAAGCGATGATGAGTTGACGAACAACAGCAATTCAAACAAGAGGTATACCAACAATTTATCAAGGTACCTCTGGACTGAAGCTCTACCATTCATCAAGTCAGCCACCTTGCCTAATTTACATTGCATGGTCTGTCATCATCCATGTCACTAATAAAGGTATTGAATAATATAGGCTCTGGTGCTAACCCCTGTGGTACTATATTAATTATCAGCCAGCAGTTGACTGTCAAGATATTGATCACCATCATTTGAGACCAACAGTTCAGCCAAGTTTTCATATCACTCAGCAGCCTGTTCATCAAGCCTAGACTTCCTTAGCTTCCAAACAGGAATGCTACAGGAAACGGTGACAAAAGTCTTACTAAATCATGGCATATTACATCCATTGCTCCTCCTTCATTTGTATAACCACTCCTTTCCATATAGAAGGCAATCACGGTAGTCTATCATGAGTTGAACTTCAGAAATCCATTTGACTGCTCCCAATTACCTTCTTGACCTTCATGTGCTTGGAAATGGACTGCAAGAAGATGTGCAATTCATGGGCTACACAGACCTCAAAAGGATGTGTCCAATGATCCTACCACGGGCTGAGGTGAAGCTGATCAACCTACCAGTCCCTCAGTCTTCCTTCTATCATTTTTAAAAGAAGGAAATAACGTAGCCTTTTCCCAGTCAACGGAAACATCTCCTGATCAGCATGAATTTTCACAGAGAACCACAGCCTCACAACCACATTGGCACGCTTTTATCACTCCAGGAATTTCATCTGGACTTGTGGATCTGAATGCATCCAGTTGCTCTAAGAAGTCCACAGTCTGTTGCTCCCCTATGAGCTGCCCATCTCCCTTTCAAACCAAGTCAGGAAATGCTGCTTTGGGAGCAAGTTTTGCTTGCAAAGACCAAGGTAAAAAAAGCATTGAGCACTTCAGCCTTTTCTGCATTGTCTATAACTAGTTGATTCCCCCTCATCTATCAATGGACTTCTCTGCATTTCCGCCAAGCTCTCTTGAACAACTTGTGTACCTTTAGAACCTCTTCTTGTGAGCTTATACTTTTCCTGTTAGTCTTCACACCTGACAGGCTTTGGCCTTCCAGATTGTTTGCTAAGTATGATCATGGTAATTTTATATTTGCCTTTTGTTACCTATTCTTCCTTCCACCTCATCTAGGTGTAGTACAGTGAATACGTTCTTTCCACTGCTTGTAACAGGCCATGGGGCTTTATATTACGCCAAAAGTAGAAAGCATCAGCGATTTGCCACAATTTGTTTGGACCTCATATATTTTAGCTGTAACAGCACATAGCCAAAGTACAAACTGTTGTCTTATTTGTTTTTTAGCTTCAGCTTAGTGATGTATAATTTTGCAGTATTACACTAAAGAAACCATACAATACGTGGTAAAGACCTACAAAAATGAAGGGGTCACTGTGGAACTAAACCTGGGGATCTGTAAGAAAGCAAGCGTAGCAACAGACCCTTTTGGAAACCTATCAAAATAACACCAAACACATCCAAGACTGAGAAGGAAGAAACTGGAATTATATCAACACTTCCTTCCCAGTGAAGGACCTAGGATGTTGACTCTCTCTGATAATTTACTATGAAGAAATACAAGGTAGACATAGAGCATTTGTGTATATCAGTTAGCAGCAATTAGCATTAATTGGATAATTTGGACTAAAAGTATTAGTGGTCAGGGCTCTGAGTTCAGAGACGTATGCTAATTTATCTGTCCAGCCAATAACCATCCTTCTCCGAAATTCTCTGTAATCTCTTCTCCACATGCAAGACTGCAGCTGCCTGTGTTCCAGATCTGCTCTGACACAGTGAAGCTGTGTAATCTGATACTATAATCAGACTTCTGTGAAAACAGCTAAGTTGTGAGTGAGAAGCACCTGGGGCCTCCACGCATTGGCTCGAGCTGGACTTAAACTCAGGCTCCTGCTGTTGGTCCTTGCCCCAGCTATGTCCTAGGTGTGGTGTCTCTGGCCACACACCTTGCCAAGCCTAGCCTACTTGATTTCCCGGCTTGATCGCAGACTCACCTTCTCACTGCGGACTTGGCTGTCAGTCACTAGACTGTTGACTGAAATTGGTTACTGCTACCAAACCTGCTATGATCTTCTCATTTGGATTGAGAAGATCCATTTGGATTGAGAATCTCATGGGGGATTGCAACCCTTGTTTGAAAGGCCTCTGCCAGTCTTGCTGTCACCTTTGGCTTCTGTCTGACTTTGTTTTATGGAGCAGCCTGTTCCTGCTGCTCCCTGACAGCTAATACTGTAGTTGGGTTGATAATATCTCATTATTTCTATTTTGATTAGACCTAAGGCTTTGATTAGACTGTTAATTACTTCTTAGTGCCACATATAAGATGTGTTTCTTTAGCCCACATATATTGCACCAGATCCACTGCAGTGTATGCGTCCTTTTTGTATGTTATTTCACTCAGAAGGTCCCTGCATCATGAAGTGGGCCTTCTGATGAAACTCTCAGTCTTCCTAAGCAATCAGACAGTTCCCTCCTGAGCTGGTAGTAAATTTACTGCAAAACTCACCGATCTCTGAGTACCTTTCTGGACTTCAGTGTACAGAGATTTAAATAAGCTGAATCATCCCACAGTCATGGTAGCCTAAGCTATACAAGTGACCAAATTTGTCTTCTCTATCCTTTCTAAATACACTGCACTCATCCAAAACCATGCTCCAATTATGCACACTGTCACAGACTGTCTTCATGGCTGCGATCTGGCCTGGAATGGCTGTTCTTTCTGTTTTTCCTGTTTGATGCCCATTCTCTGTGCAAATGCTTGCACACATATTTGAGAAAAGAATGCCTACAAAACATTCTGATCTCCATCAATCTGTTCAATTCTTCCTTGGCTGTACAGGGAATATAGACTCATGTATTCACTATATGAATTAACAGCAAGGTGTAGTAGCTGTAAGGTCAGATAAGCCTTGGCAACCTTTTCTGCAGCATCTCAGATTTGAGCTCTAGGAAAGCAGCAACCTTCCTGGGATGATACATTGTTATGAAATTTGGCAGCATGGAGGAAGAAAACTTCAACCATGAGTACTCATTGTTTCCTGTTTAATAGTGCTGGTTCTAATCTGAAGACTGGAGATGCTCAGCCCAGGCTCTTTGCCCTCAATGGAACTTTATTTTCCCTTCATCCCTTCCAGAGGTCTGAACCTGCTCTTAGAGGAACAGCTGCAGATGGAAATGGAGATGTCCCCACTGCTGGGACTGTGCATCTTCTTGATGCTTCTGTCTTCTTTTGGTCACACTAAACTTCTCAGCCTTGAAGGGTTTGGCTCCTGTTTCTGCAGAGTCTCTGCAAAGATCCTGTCAATCTCTTGTTCATTAACCCTGATGCAATAAAGCTCCTGCACCTGGCACTGCAGTGTGACAGTGTGCTCCCCCCCCATAACTCTGCTCAGGCGATAATCACTGGTATCGGTCATGACAGATGCGCATCTAGTTGTGATGGTTGCAGCTGGTTCAGAGTGCATCAGTGGAGACACATAACAGCACAATATCCAGGGCTAATTTATGGCAATGCACCCACATAACCACAGTGCTGGTCTATGTTCAACTCAAGCGAAATTTGGAAGCTGCAGTTGGTATGCAAATATGACTAAGAGTCACTCACCTTATAAATAGTGAGCAGCCCAAGAGCCCTTTGAGCTATCCTGCGTGGTAGCGGGCTGCACATCAGGATCTTCCCTTGAGTTTGGGGACACCCCTCAAGGTTTACTCCTCAAGGTCAAGAGATTCCTTGCCCCTACAGATTCTCAGTAGGTGATTAATAAGTGTGCTGAAACTTTGAAACCCTTAGCTAAGTGATATAAAGGACTGGTTGTGCACATATGAGCCTTTAGACATAAACCATTGACCAAGTCTGAGCTAAGTCTGGATCCAGCCGCACCTAGACTCCTCTCTGAGAAGGAGTTTAGAAGGCAAGGGGGTCCATTCTGAACCTCATGACTCGATAGGAGTGTCTCCCTGACAGTTTTGTCTGGCACTGTCCTCTATGCAGTAAATGATCCAATGTACCTTGCCATCGAATCTCATTAAACCATTGTCTCATTTACTATAAAATTTTATTAACTAACTGTTTTATATCAATAAATATATTGTTTCTTCTCTCTTATGAGTGAAGTGCGTCACTCCATCTGCAACACACAGGAAGTCTACCAGAGCACACACCCAACTCTTGAGGTCATTGCCATTCATAGCGCAGTGTCAGGTAGAAACCTCGAGAACTCCCAGCTACCTCAGACCGGGGTTGCAGCATCCACTCTTGAGGCTTCAATTTGGATTACAGAAGTAATGATTGCACCATTCAGGGCCTGAGAACAGCTCCTGTGTTGTGTTGTCAACATTTAAGCATTCTTTTCTACTATGAGCAGCACTTTCGAGCCTTCTGTATGTGCACTGAATGCCAACTGCTGCATTAACTGCCCTGTTACTGTGTGCAGACCCAGTCTGCAATGCTCCTTGTCACTTGAGGGTGCCTAGATGACATCTCAATAGGAAGCTGGACATGACTCTGTTCTCCTCTCTGCCAGGTCCCCTGCTCAGCAGATAAGCTCTGGCACAGTCCCTGAGATCCTAGCCGTGATTTACTTAGCCTGTAAACAGTGGATTCACTGCATGCTGTTGCTTCCTTCACTGCTGTCCAGAAGAGAACGTCAACAGAAACACAGAAGTGGTCTGATCAATTACAAATGGAACTCTATTCTGTGACAGTCATGAATGAAAATATTTTAGCAGTTAAACATGAGAAACTACACTGTAGTCCGCCAAAAATCTTAGTCAGCAAAAGTATAGAGCATTCAGTCATGAGACAAAAATGCTCTTGACCAGGAACCAGTTATGTGAAAGAATCTTCAAAATCCCTCAAGTATTAACTCTATATGCAGCCAAAGCTGTATTTCTGTGTTTCTAATTCATATCTCAGAAGATGTAATTAAAAAACATGAGTTCAAAGCAACTAATAAACACAAATCTACATTTTCTAAAAGTCACATTTCTTCACTTCTATGTGCCACAAATCCCAAATCATAGCGTGAGTGTGCAAACATGGCTTAAAACTTATCTTTTCACAGGTTTCATTTTCCTATTCTGTTATGTTTCCCCATCCTTGGGGTCTGTGTCAGGGGCCACTGGAAGGTTTAGCTTCAATTTGTTATACACAGATGCCAGGAAATGCTTTGACACCTGTTTTCAGAGGCTACATGTTATGTTGGACTAGGTGGAGATTCAGAGAACCTTCTAACACTCTCTGCTTCACTCAGAGTGAAATTTACTCTCTCTTTGAGTAAATTTCAGTCATCGAGGACAATCTAGGACTTTGGACTAGAGTTACAGCACTTGTGAAATCTCAGTATGGACAGTGACTTGGTGATCTTTGATAATTCTGGATCTCACATTATTTTTTAAAGTGTGTTTGAAAATACTGCTGAAACATACTTGCTTGGAAGGTCAATATGAAAATAAACTAAAATATTTTGCCCTTACTAACTCCTTTAGCTATCTAGAATCTGACAAAATAATATAAAATATTTTGGAAAATAACTGAGGAACAAAACCAAAACAAAAATATTGGCTATTTGGCTTAGACATTCTGCTCCCAAAACACACCCCAGGAGTCTCCTATTGCCCAAATGATACAGTGGAGTCCACAGTCAGCAACCAGCTGCATGTGTATGTGAGGCTGTATGACCTAAGAGGTCTACTGTGAACGCTTGTTAAAGGTTTGTGTTATTTAATACCTCCCACAGCACAGTTTACAGAGCTTTTCAGGGTGGATGTGAATGATACACAATATCTCTATTGCCAGGAAATGGAATAAGGCAAATGTAATCACATCCCATTCACACTTTTAATGCAACCCAAGGAGCTAAAGTTCCCCCTTCTACCCCAAAAAAATCCAAACCTCTGTACCTGTCAGCATGACATCTACCACCACATTTTCAGTTGTTGGATTTCTGAAGGATATGATGACAGAAGAACGCTGACCAATGCATGCACTTATGCTGGTTGGTTCCATCAGCTGAGGAGGAAGACCAGTCCCAAAAAGGTAAAATATCCACTCTTTAAGCTGTAGATGAAACATGCCATTATTTATTATTTGATGAGTCAGATCTGTACATTTTAAGGCATTTTTGCCTACTTCTTTCTTCTAGTGTTCTATGCCTCTTTTCTGTTCTAAGTGAACTGCTGTTTAATGCTTGCTTTCTTTCTTTCTTCTTCCCTCAAGCTGTTATGTTACTCTAAGTATTGCTGTCTGGAAATCAATAGTTCCAGTCTGGGAGATGTTCACATCTCCTCTTTGCGTTTAACTTCTGTGCTACTCTGAGCACAGAGTATTTAACTTCCGTGTAGCTACTCAGAGCTCCCAGTGTAGCGAATGGAAAGATGTAGGTGGTTGCAAGGGGGCAATTAAAAACATGTCTGTTTGTTAGACCCTGAAGGCAAATGAAGTGAGAAGTTCAATACAGACTAAAAGCTGAGGCTTATTACAAACTGCTAAAAGTGACCCTTTGATTTGTTTTGTTTATTATCACTCAAAAAGTATGCATCACAAAAAGAATAGAAAATAATAATCAAAACACTATTTTCATTATCTGAAACACTGCATTTACTTCTGCATAGCTTGTCTGAAAAAAATAAGGAAAATCTGTAATAGACAGGGTTCAAAAATCCAACAACAAATCTGAAAATACAGCAAAAAGTGACCAATATATTGAGACTTCTCAGCATAAACAGGGATAAATAAAATGGCACATTGTATGTCTTCGAAAAATAGCTTTGGACAGCAAAATTGCATGCCTTTATTATCATTTCATGGAGAAACATTCAACCCAACATGAAAAAAGACATTTTAATCTTACTGAAGGAATTTTTTTTTGTAAAAGTCATCCAAGGCTACAAGATTTTAATTAAAAAAAAAAAAAAGAGGAAGAACTGTTTATGTACTGATGTAGAGACTACCCAACACTAAATGTCAGAATATAAAAATAGTGCCTATGTTTTCTTTAGAATTTAGATGGTGATTTATATCATCTGGTTTCCAGGAACTTCTGCTTTACTCAGACTAATAAGAATTAAAAACTAACTCCCTTTAAAATTGCATTGTATTTTGTTATTGTTGACTTAAACATGACCTATAGCCTGTCTGTGGTTACGGATTCAAGAGCAAGAAGCTAGCACCACTCACTATTTAGTTTCTGACAGGAAGGCGAATGCTGCTGCCACACAGACATTGAAGCAAGGCAGGACTGACTCTTAGTGAAGCCCCTTTGCTGGTCACAGTCAACAAGAAACTGTCCGGTAGTTGCCAAGCCAGCATGCCACAGCATTTGTGTTCCTGACTCATGTTCTTCCTTACCACATGGGCCTCAAAAAGTTAAATGTAGGCTGAGCACTCTTTGCAGGCTTCTTCTGAAGGACTGGAAAGACCATGTTTTCAGAAAGTTGGATGTGTCAAGCTATTAGTGTTCTACACTGGCTTGTTACTGCTACTTTGTGCTTGCTTACAAAACACAGTAACAACAACTTTTGTTTTTTGCAAAACTCTTAATACAGAAGTTATGAGGCAATATTAGTCTAACAATGCTTTCCAGGCCCACTGCATATTTCTGTGAACCACCTTGTTCACAGCAAGTAATTTTACACTGAGGTACATTGCAGGGGTGGGAGGAGTGCACATACTCATATCTCGTGCAAGTGAGCTGTAAAGATCAAGTCTGAGCTTTATTGCTGAAGGCTCAGGCTCATGGCTTACAAACTTTAAAGGCTGGCTTCCACTGATTTTTCGTTGCTAACAAACAAAGCCATTTTGAACCCCACTGCTTCAAGTGCTGAGTACCTTTAAAACAACACACTGAAACTCTGTCAAACTGAGTAGGTAAAGAAGGTGCCCAACAAAATTAGTGGTCAGTCTGGAAAATAAAACAAGATAACCAAAAAATTATACAGATTATAGGACAGGCCTGCCTTGCGTGACCTGCAGTTACTGTTCCTGACTGACCCACTTTGGAATGGAGCTCAAGATCATGAACGCTCAGTGCAAGAAATCAAGAGGTGAAAAGACTAAAAAATAAAGAATCCTAAGGCAAATAATACAAGATAGGATTTAATACTGGGCTCAGTTTCTCTCTAATATTACTTACTACTACTAAATGCTGTACATTACACCTAGACGCTAGCAATGTGGTAAAAGAATAGGTTAATACAGATAAGCTAGAACTCTGGGTCTGGGTTATGTTCAAGTTGACCTCTCAGTTGTGCTGTCCCAACAAACTATTTCAGATTTTCACAATTATTAGAGCTAAACTCAGATTTACTTTGTGAAGAGCTCTTTGCAGCTTCAAACTAGAAACAAATGAAGCCGGTAATAGCACAGAGCAGCTTCTCTCAGTTCAACAAAGAAGCACAATCAGAAATAGTTAAGGCTTATCCTGTAAGCACCGTCATTAACCGATTTTAGATTAGTCAGCTACTCAGCTATCAGATGGCTTCAGTGTCCAGTCAGATATATTTAATAAGAGAAATGAAGGGAGGGAAATCAGCTCGGGGTGGGTGGGTTACATTAAAAGTTATTTGAGGCATCCACCACCGATACAAAACATTCTTCAAGTCTTCATTAAAAAGGCAGTTATATCTGGGCAAATATTCACTGTCAGCCATCAGTATAACAATTAGCAAACCAAAATATTGTAGGATTAATTTAGTAAGGACTGTAGTAGTGAAAATGAATGAAAATCTACAAAATTCAAAAGATCCAGGCATAAAAAGAGCACTAAGAAATTGCAAAGGTTATACCAATATATTGAAACTATTAAAGGGGTCTGGACAAAGCAACTGGAAGGACAGAATACTGACTAACATTCATGGCAGTTAAAAATTTGGAGATTTGCCATTACTTGAAAAGAGATGCACTGCATGACAATATTCAGGTGGCAGAGCTTAATTTGTTTCTGAAAGGTTTCAATGAAATGTTGTATTGTTTTATTGCTTCTGTATTTGATGAAGAACTTCTTCTTTCTTTTTTAAAATATAGATAAGATTATTGTGTACCATTAGGATCCAGACAAGATAAGGACATTCTGTCCTCTTGAACTGTACTTGGGTGCATACTATTCATACGAGAACTGCTGTCTCCTTGTTTTTATCCTTAATAAATATTTAAGAAGAGAGATCCTGAAAATTAATGCTGTGCTAACACCACCTACAAATAACCTGTCTGTTCAACATACTTTATCAGGAAAAAAATTGCCACATCACTTCCTTCACTATTTGTTTTCTTCATATAAAAGAATATTTGCTTTTGCGGTATTACTTAAAACACTGCTGAAAACTCCTGGTAGCACTTAACTGGAGTAATTCACAGGTCAGCAGTCTATTAGGAAAGAAATGTCAACAATTCTAAGAAGCTCAAACTTCAAACCATTTTCAAACACACTGAAAGGAACAATTCACTTTTTCAAGTCCGTGACCTTCCAAAACTCAGCTCAGATTAAAAAATGAAACAATTTAATTTTGTTCAGGGTTGGGAAAAACGTCAAGAAATTTAATTTCAGAGGTGACCATGCTAAGAAGTGCCAGTCTTCTGGTGTTAAAAACAGCAGAACTAACTATCAAGAAAGGTAAAATTATTCATTACTTACTCTAGCTCCTAAGCCATCATGCCATATTTTAATACCATAAATAGAATAATTTCTGTGTAAAACTAAGGTTAAAAAAAATTATAATTTTTGAGTATTTTTGCATTTGCTCTTTCATTATGCATCCAGCCATTAAATTTCAACTTGACCTACAGACTGAAACCCTTACTTACACGCCTATTAAAAATATTATCTAATCTGAATTCCAAGTGTTGTGGGCAGCCAACATAGTATCATACCTGTGAACATTTGAAGGTTATTGATGCCTCGTGATTGCCTCTTCCAAGGGCAGATGGACAGAATTGCACGGGTACTTCAGTGGTGGAATGAGGATCGACAATCAGCTGTACAAATACAAGTAAGAAGCAAAGAAAAGAGAGGGGGAAAAATCAATTTTTTTTGAGTCTGTTTCTGTTTTGTGCTTTGTATAGACAGTGTTGATGTTTATGTGATTAATGTGTTCCACCAGATGCATTCTCTCCTCTCAGCAAGCATAGGCTGCTAGGGCAGCAACTGTATTGGAGTAAACAGTCCTAGTGGCAGTCACTGCATGTTCACACCCCAGAAGCTACAGAGCTCGTGTCACAGACTGCTCCAACGACACGGGCAGCGGTTCTCACAAATACCATTCAAACATGGCTTTCATGTCTGATCGTATTGATGACACTACAAGGTTATCACATTGACCTCTGAAGTCACAAACTGGCTTGTAAGGGAAATACATGGCAGGTTTTAATAAACTAGTGCTTTGCCTCTCTTCCGCTTACCTTTATCTAAACTAACATTGTAAATGACTTTGCTAGTTTTCTCTTCATCTGAAGAATACACTACTTGGGTCTCAATTTCACAGGGAAAAGCAAAGTAGCTAACTACAATGGGGTCATAAATGCTTTTAAGAACTAGATCAGCAGTGAAAGAATAGAATAATGAATAATAAAAATGCCAATGCATTGAGAGAATGATCAGCTAGAATCATTGAAAACACTATTACCGTGTCTATTTTTTTAATTAAAAAAAAGTACTAGGCTTTTAATATCATACATGCTTAAAAAATGTGTGCACGTAAGAAGATATAAAAAGATAATTGATTGGAATTATGGACACTCAAACTGTATTTTATAAAATACTCAAGCTGTATTTTATAAAATGAATATAATTTACAACTAATAAAGTTCAGAACAACACCCTACAACAGCTGGCACTGATAAGCCCTTTTATAAAGTAAGCGTCAGCCCTAAAAGAACAGGCTGCTAACAGACAGTGAACGGGAGTTACTAAAACATTCATTTTTGTTTACTACTTTTAATGGTTGCAAGATGCCTGACTGCACCAGCAAGCCCTGCAACCTCTTCCCACATCGGGGTCTTGACTGCCTGTGCTCTGACATAGGGCTTGGCTCGGGCTGAGGAAGGCTCGAGCTAAGGGCACAGCAGGGCAGCGACCTCCACCAGTAGCCCTGTCCCACCACACCCAGAGACAGCGAGTAGAGACATGATGGGGACAGGGATGGGGACCCATTGTGGCACCAGAATCACTGGCCATGGCCACAGCTCTGAGCAAAACCGAGAGCCCCAGAGGATGAAGCAGAGACAGAGGTGTCCATTCTTAGCAGAGGCATCTGATAAGGCTTATTTCGCTTTTCCTCACTGCCCCATGGCTTTCCCTGCCATCTCAGAGCTGTACCCAGACAGAGGCCACGGGAATCCTGGTACTGCCAATCATCTTCTGGGTATGTCTCCGGGGTACCGGCAGAATTACAGACTGGGATGCTGGTGTACTCTTAACTACAGATATTCCTACTGACTGGGAGCTAGACTGAGCAGAACAGAAGACGGGGCTCAGATGTGGTCAACTAACACACAAAACTTGAAAAGTTCTTTTTCTCTTTGGGGAAACAAATTTTTTAAAAAATTATTTGTCTGAATATTGCTGTAACAGTATATTGGTTTGAAGACATTAACTGTCTTGTCTCTTGGGGGAGGGCAAATTGTATTTTTTCAAATTTTAGAAATTTAGTTTTAGAGTTTCCACTGCACCACAAAAGCATGGAAGGGTAAGCAGGCAGGCCTCCTGCACAGAGCATGCGGCTCGCTGCACTAGGGCTTCTTCCCCTCAGCTGTCACGGCACCTGCACCTCCCACCCAGGGAGCACGGCACTGCTGTCGCCCACACTTCACCATCTGTTATGTCCCGTAGGTAGGTGGTGACTTGACAGCACATTTGCCCCCCAGCAGTCAACAGCCACCGTCCCACTCTTATCACCTTTGCAAGGCTTCTGTGTTACCCAGAACAACAGACTTGAGGGAGAGTCACCTCCCACAGACCACCTCCATCCCCATCTGTCCCACTGGCCAGAGTTCATTTAGCTGTGCATCATCTAAAAGGAGCCTGAACAACTCATTTCTCAGTGAGTTCCTGGGCATGCTCAGCATCCAGAGACCTTTTTTTTGAGATGCAAAATTTTTACTTTCATTTGCAGTTTATTTCCTACCTACCAGTCCAAACCAGCCAGCCCTATTTATCAAATGTAGACTTACAAATGGAGAAAGAACCTTAGTGATTACCCCCTCCCAAATACTTTTCAAGGAAACGAAAAAGCAAGGAAAAGACAGCTTGTGACAGCATAAGAATACATGATTATATTAAAACTGCAATTTTAAAATTTTCAGTAATTTCACAGAGACATCCACATTATTTGGAATAATAACTCTCCCATAAAGATGAAAACAGACTGGAAATCCATTTTCTATAAGCATTACTTCACACATTATCATTACACAGATAATGCACTGCCACAATAAATCTGAATAATCAACACAGAGTTATGATAATGCAGAAGACTGCCTGCTCTGAAAGCAGAAAAGATTTTTATTTTTTACATTATGGATCTGTTTAAAAAAATTAATTTTATATTGCACAGTATGAAGTTCTACTGTATCCAGAAAGTAATTTGTTTTGAAATAAAGAGCTGGGGGGAAAAAAAAAAGTTCTTTCTACTGAAAACAAAAGAATAAATTGTTTTAAAAACCTGAATGGAGAAATCACGCTAACAACATGTTTAAAGAATGTTATACTTTGCCACAATCATTCAACAAAATATGTTGAAGTTAACCCATCCTCTGCCTTTCATTTTTTCTACATAAACAAGTGTCTTCCAAGATACTCATGTGAAAGGGAACTGGTATCATTGATCTTCAGAAGATCTCAGATATAAATGTTCAAATACAAAATGAGCCAGCAGTGTGCCCTGGCTGCCAAGAAGGCCAGTGGCATCCTGGGGTGCATTAAGAAGAGGGTGGCCAGCAGGCCGAGGGAGGTTCTCCTCCCCCTCTGCTCTGCCTTAGCGAGGCCCCATCTGGAGTGCTTTGTCCAGTTCTGGGCTCCCCAGTTCAAGAAAGATGAGGAGCTACTGGAGACAGTCCAGCGGAGGGCTACAAGGATGATGAGGGGACTGGAGCATCTCCCCTATGAGGAAAGGCTGAGGGAGCTGGGGTTGTTTAGCCTGAAGAAGAGAAGGCTGAGAGGGGACCTTACAAATGCTTATAAATATCTCAAGGGTGGGTGTCAGGAGGATGGGGCCAGACTCTTTTCAGTAGTGCCCAGCGACAGGACAAGGGGTAACGGGCACAAACTGAAGCAGAGGAAGTTCCAGCTGAACATGAGGAAGAACTTCTTCACTCTGAGGGTGACGGAGCACTGGAACAGGCTGCCCAGGGATGTTGTGGAGTCTCCTTCTCTGGAGATATTCAAGACCTGCCTGGACAAGGTCGTGTGCAGCCTGCTGTAGGTGACCCTGCTTCGGCAGG
>Ga0065711_1042757_pt1 | contig 15163 bp, 9 predicted proteins | sample Hoacrofraction12_FD_59098 | JGI IMG/M metagenome (GOLD analysis project Ga0065711, IMG submission 59098) | Hoatzin crop microbial communities from Cojedes, Venezuela - Epithelial fraction 12 v2 (version 2) | ecosystem: Host-associated > Birds > Digestive system > Esophagus > Crop | place... | reverse complement strand
GGGGGGGGGGGGGGTTAATTTTTCCTCCAGCTCCCTAGCTGGAGGTTGACCACGTTGATGAGGCTGGGTGCAGTAAAGCTGCTCCAAGCTTCCAGCTCACCCACGGAAATTTTGTGGGGCTGTAGACAAGTCCCTCAGAGCCCTTTGTCCTGCCAAGCGGGAGGGCAGCGGGCATCCAGGATGAGGGGCCCTGGTGCCACCCAAATTAGGTGCATGCAATCACTTGTCTCAAGCTACAAAGTCCTTGGGGGCTCACCAAGGCACATTTTGGGGCAGTCCAGGCCATGCTGCCCTCACACATTTCTCTCTGCAATGCTGTTAGCCCACTGCTGAAGGATACCCCTGCCTATTTACACCTCAGCTCCCTCCTGTTGCAGCAGCTAATGACACACAACCACTCCCAGACTTCAAAACCACTCTTCACCACTGCTGAAGGTGTCCGAGTCCCCTGCTCCTTCCTGCCCAGCCACATCAACCTCAAGTGGAGCCTCAGAAAGCTCAGCTGCTTGTAAAGCATCCCTGGACCACCTCCAAGGAAACATCCTTCCCAGCTCTGACCTTCCTAACACTTTGGGGTGGAACAAAGATATTTTTGCCTGGTTGCTTGGATTTTCATCCAACCAAAACCCATGGGCAACCCATCTCCTGTGCAGCCAGAGGCTACCTCTGAAGCTCGGGTGCTGCCTGTACCCCAGCACTGCCCAAAGTGCTCTGACCTGATGCCTTCAGCCACCACACAGCAGAGCTGCTCCACTTTGTGCGGTGATTAAATATTTATCAAGCCAGCCAGCAGCATTACAGCTCTGCAGGCAGGGCAGTCAGCTGGGATGTGGGAGAGCTGGGTTCAACACTGCAGCAATTCATATTTAATGAGCTAGGTGAGGTAGAAGGGCTTCACCAGGAGAGACAAAGGGCCACATCCATCCATCCATTCCTCCCACCCTGGACTTGTGTTCAGAACCACCCACCCCCAGCAGGTCTGAAGCCTGCAAAGCTGCAGCCTGAATCACGAGAGGCACAAAGTGGGGGGCATACCCAGGCCCCTCAACTTGTTCTCTGACAAGCAGAGCCCAGCACCACGATGGGATTTAGTTAATCCTGCCTGAGCAGCAGTCCCACCAGAAGCACGCATGAGAACAAGGTGCACACGTGGGAAATGCTGGAGTTCACCAAGATATCACTTAAATTTGACACAGAGGGGGAAAACCCCGACAATTTCTGTGCCCCATACATGCAAGAACCTTGCCCGACTCTGGTGTTCATGGTAGCTGCGTGAAGAGAAAAATGCTTCATATACATCTGGTTTGGGTTCAGCCATAACACGCTCACCTCACCTGGCTGAGCAAAGAGCAGCAGAAACAGGGGTGTTTCTGGCACTCACAGGCTAAACACTGGGCTCAGGTGTCTAAAAGCTGCTTTTATGGATGTTTAGTAGCTCTAGTCCTAATATTGTCTCAGCTCTTTGCCGGGCCTAAAGATCTCAATATTTTTTCAAATGTTTACCTCAGTCCCCAGAGCGGGATTTCACTGCCGCTTTAATTGCCAGGAAGCATATTAGTTATTAGCTTTTTCTGCCCAAGCAATGAGTGTCTTTCCCTGGCAGGGCGTGTATAGCTCAAGAAGCATTTGGGGATATTCCTCAAAGAAAAGACTCACAGGAATATTAAACATCATCATTGAGTGCAGTGAAGTTCTTCCAGATTTGCAGAGAAATAACTCAGGGCCAGCTTCTACCTGATAAAATTTAAAAGCAGTTTTCCCTCAAATGTCCCAGCTTGCTGTCAAAATCAAGCTGAAATACTACTTTAATGGCCACACAACGTTGGTTGCTTCTTGTCCTAATCTCCTGACACGCCCATAGAGTTTTCTTTTCCTTGTTCCTTTAATACCAGGAGATTAAGGATGCCGCTTGTACAGCAGCAAGAGTTGTTCGAGCTGTATGAGACTGCACACTCACATCAGTAAGGCTTCCCAGTCCAGCAGCAGACCCCGGAGGAGATTTGGCTCATCTCAGAGCACGGCTTTGGCCAGCGAGGAAGGCGGTTTGGCAGCAGATGTGCTCTGAGCAGCTCTCAGCAGCTCCTGGAGCACAGCATATTTTCCACAGGCTCTGGCTAATACAGTAGCTATTAATTGAATAAGGGTTAATTCTCCTCCGAGGACCATCTGCTGAGGACCAGCTCAAACTGCTCTCGGAAACCAGGGCAACAGCACCATCTAGCAGAGCAGCTCCAAAAGTGCTGGAGGGACTCACTGCCCATGCAGAAGAGGGGGTACCAGGGCTGCGCGATGGCAAGGGAACGATTTTTGGGTCCATGCAGTGACGGCCTTCCACACTAGCATCTCCATTTCCACCTTCAGACACCTGACTCAACAGCCCCAGCATCAGCTCTTCCTTTCTTTACTTCTTCCAAACTTCTGATGGTGCTTCTATGCTGGACCATAATTTTTCAGCATCACTCCAGGAGAGGGAATGTACATCACACAGATGTCATTACCACAGAAATACAATAAGCACTTGCCTGTGGCATAACCTTGATTTCAAAAAAACCCCAAATTTTCTATGGGTGAAATCTTCAGAAAACAAACCAGATCTGGACTCTCTGATCAGTGAGGTCGTGAGCACAGGGTGGAGATATGCCAGGGAGCTGCAGATAAGCTAAAAACAGGAGAAAACCTTCTCACCTGCATCTTCTGCATGGCAGGGTACAAAGGGTCTCAGCAGCTGGGAATTCTTTGAAAAACCCCGTTTTCTGAACTTTTGCTCCCCTCCTTTCCTTATTTTTCTCAGAAGGGAACTCCCTCTCCTTCAACCTCATATAAGACCCCAATCTAGCATTTATTACATACTGCAATTATCAGGACCATATTAATTCTAATAGACTTTCAGACATTTTACTCTCCTGCAAACTAGCTTGAAGCTGGCTTCTTCACACCATCCAGTTTTGTGCTATCCCCCAACATTAGAAACTGGAAGAACAGCCCTACTGACAGATAACTTGCACTGTGTAACCGAGACATGAGGAAGGCTGCTGGATCATACAACCAAAAATCGCTTTTGCCCCTCTCCTTGACAGAGCAACACATCCCCAAGGATGGGAAGAGGAGGATATTAGAGAGCTATCCATATTTATTAAGAGCAAGATGCTTCAAGCAGCAAATTTTTTTGATCCAGTCCATGAGCAACCGGGTCAAGTGGAAGGTGTCCCTGTCCATGGCAGGGGGTTAAAACGAGATGATCTTCAAGGTCCCTTCCCACCCAAACCATTCTGTGATTCTGTGTGTTTGCATAGTTTGTGCTCATGGACAACTGCAAACTTTCACATTCACTTTCCTGTAGCATCTCCCTGAATGGAAAATTGATTCCAACATCTAAAGCTCTGCACATGACAAATTGTGAGAAATTGTGTCTCAGTATCGTAATGAATGGAAATTTATACTTGCCAATTTATTCTGTCTGTTTGGTTTTTACTCCCCATGCACGGAAAATAATGGCACTCTCAGGTTCCCTTCAGTCCCTTATAATTCCTTTTCTGATATTGCTCATACTCATGAGATCTTTGTTGATTTTATGCTGAAAGAAACTGATAATTGCTTAAACTGACTTCCACGCTTTGTAAAGCTGAGCTATTCCTCTATTGCACCAGTCTGGGATGCAGTTACAGAATTTATTTTAAGAAAATAATAAGCTCCAGTCTTCATCAAATCCCATCACAACCCTAGCAAGGCCTTTCCCTGTGTTAATTACCCTCACAGCATGATACATGCCTCCTCTGCCTAGTCGGAAGTTTCTGGCTCCAAGCTTTGTCTTTTAGCAATCCTTCCGAATTTCATGATGCATTCTCTCCATTAGAAGTTATGGGAAGATTATAACCAGTTCATCCATCTTTTTCTTTCAGAAAAACTGAATAAACTTTTTCTAATAGAGCAAAAACCACTTTTCTAGAGCTTTTTTTGTCCCTTTCTAGTTTGCTGGCACCTTTGGGAGATGCAGACAGAAGAGGAGGGTGCAGTGTTACTGTAATGGCCTTGGCTGATCTGTTCGAGTCTTGCTCTCGTGGTGGCATCACTGAATGAAGGAGCCACTCACATTAAGAAGCCCGCTAAGAAAATTATTTTCCTTTTTTCCAAAGCATCCTGAGATTCACTACTTGGAAATATAAGTCAAGTTCTATAGAAGCAATTTGAACACATCTCAAAATATTTCAGAGAAATACATTGAAATCTTTTTTTTAAGCCTCTCATCCCAAATCAAACATCTCAGAAGCCCTCAAACCAAAACGTTTTGTTCTGGTTTCCTAGAGTGAGACAAATAACATTTGTTCCAAGTCCTCTCAACACAAAATTGCACTTCCCAAACTTTAAATGCCTTTACTCCAGTAGCCATAGCTGCGGCTCCTCATCTGAACCAGCTTGAGAGCCGAGCTCTCCCATTAGGTACCACATGCACAAGACACTCAAGCCACAAAGCCTGCCCTTCTGCTACTTTATGGAGGTTGTAGTCCCAGTCTTATTCTCTTTTGAACTAGGCATCCCAGAATTAATATATCCCACGCTTTGTGGAAAGCCTAGTTGGTCTGCCTGCCTTCACACGAGTCATATGTTTTTATTACACCATGGGTAATACAATCCCATCAAGAAAGCCCTGTCCTCCAAGGAAGAATGGAAGCTAGAGCCATCATGTTCATTTTGCAAGTCCCACCTGTAAAGAAGCACACTTTATCCTTGAAAGGAGTCAAGTCCCAACAGAGCTTTTCAGCAAAAGAGCCAAGAAGTGCACCACAGCAGATGGAAAATTAAACATTTGAATTTTCATTGATAGAATAAAGACTTTGGAATAAGTAGGATAAAAACCCAGCAGAAATTTCAAATATGCATGGAAAATCCCAGCAGTACAGGACTTGGGGGCCTTGCAGCAATAGCTTTGACCACCCATGTGCAGGTGGTTCCATATACTGCAAGGAGGGCCTGCAGCACTCCAGTGGTTTCACCAGCTTGGTGACCTCTACCCACCCTCAGTCTGGCTGAAAGTCAGGGAGAAAGACTAGCAGGGTACTCTGGGGACCCACAGCTAAACCCCATGCAGTTCACCTCACAAGTGACCCTTCTGTCCCCACCTTCCTGGGTTTTGAGCCAGATCCTCCCATATGTCAGCAGAAAAATCACCAAAGGCAACTCAGACATCCCTCTCTTTTCCAGACCACCACCTTTTCCATGTCTTACATTAGCATGGCACCACCACAGAAAACCCACAGGTCTGTAGCAGCCGAGCTCATAGTTGTTCCTCTGTCTCTCTTGGCATTTTCCTCCAGCCTTTTGGAGGAAAAAAATGTCATCTGAAGTTGGTTTTACTGAATATTGAAACTCTGTGGAGGAGCCTTTCCCATGACAGGAGTCACCCTCTCAGGGAAATGAGACAATTTCCAATAATCAGTCTGGGATGGAAATCAGGATGAAGAATCTCATTGAATCTTAATTACTTTAAGTGTCAGGTCTGTAAAATCTGTCTTGGGGCTCCCCTTGTTCCTTGGGGCTGGGAAAGAAGCACACTGCAAAAGGTCAAGCCAAACTGTGCCTTTCCCTTGCTGCCGATTACAAACCATACCTTTCCTGAGACCACCACGCTAAAAAATGCTGCTGTTCAAGTCAGATTATGGCTGGGTTTTTTAAACCAGGGTCACTTAACTCTACAGCCACTATGGAAATGCACCTTCTTCACTACTGGTTCATAAAGGTAACGTGAACCCACAGTTTAAGGTGTGAGAAGTGAAACACTCCTATCCCAAACACTGCCTGTACAGCTACGTACACCAGTGCAGTAACTGTGACAGAAGTAGTCACCCTCAGAGGTCACCCATTGCCAGCAGGTAGACAGGCTCATGCTCCAGCACAGAAGATCTCACTTGAGGAAGGGATGCCCAAGCCTATGCAGACCCTGGGGCAGGACTCAGCAAGGGCTCAACACAGATAGGTTGCTGTGGCAAGCAGGAACGGACACAAGATGTGCAATTATCATGCTCCTTCTCCATTTTGGGACCCCTCTCAGGACCAAGCCGCACATCTTCCTCCCCAGCTGCCGCCTTTCCTGGTCAGAACTTCTGCCTTGATACATCTCTGCTGGCGACTATTTCAGGAATTTTTATTTCAGCTGAAGAACAAATATATTCTTTCGTAGCACAAATAGCACAGCTATTTCAAGCTTGTCTACATGACTTTCGAAAAAGACCATTTTTATATTTGAGCAGATTGCTTCTGCTCTTGTGGAGGCACTGGGTTGCTAGAAATAGGAGACAAAATGAGTGTTCACACACAGATTGCCACCAGTTCACCATAAAGAGCGTATGGCAGATAAGTACCAGCAGCTCCTGGAACAGCAACAGAAGAGCCTAAACACAAGAAGTTTTGCAGAGATGACACAGAAATAATTTTTCAGCTGTAGATCTGTTGGCCTGTGTGGTATTCCTTGACCTGCCCTGGGGTTTCAAGGTCTTTTTCTATCTGCAGATGCCCTTCTCCCATAGAAAGTTAATGGCATAAAGCTTCACCCCTTTAGGCACCTTCTCCTTTCCACGTTAGCACCCTGGGGCCTAGAGCAGAGTTAAAAGACAACCTTGAGGTTTGGCATGCAGTCCTATTTCTCTCCTTCCCAAAGAGGAAAGCCACCAGACCTACACCACACTCATTCGAGCTGCCTGCTCCCAGAAATCACTTGGAGATCACCTGAGAACAGGCTCCAAGCATCAACATTTTCTGTGTTGACAAAATGAACTCAGGCTAAGATTAATTAGCTTAGAAATCCCAGTCATGTTTGGTACAAGCAAGATCAGGGCCAGAGCAAGAAGCTTTACAGCTGCCCAAGACGCAGATGATCTGGATAACAGATGCTCACACAAAAACCCTTGTGACCCTGCCACAAACCACATATTTCTTCAGAATAAGCACTCCTGGGCAACACTCCTGGAGTCTTCATCCCACACAGTACAGGCATACCCAACTTATCCAGAACGGCCAAGCCATCCCCACAGCATGTAGAAAAGGCAGCAAGACCCCAAGAGGGGATGATGGAAGGTGGCTGCAAGGAGCTGCCAAGTGCCAAGCAGAAGTCTTGCACACACAAAAAAAAAAACCCTGGTTAAAGATCAACCACCCTTCTCCTTTCTCATGTCAGAAACCACTCACGCATTACACTGACCGGTATTGACATTTCACTCTGCTTGTATCTCGTGTTGGAGCAGCACATTTAAGCTGCTCTAGATATGGTTGGGTTAGCACTGCCATTAAAGTTCCTTCTATCCCCTGGGGCAAGGGGCTTTCAGCCTTGCTCTAAATACTTACTCAGGGATGAAAGGTGACAAATTGGGGGAGTTTGTTTACAAGTATTTTCCTCAACAAATTTGACCATTTCCTCCAGTAAAAGTGTAAACTACAGAAACTTCTCCGATGTTCTGTCGTGGTCTACGCATTTCAGATCCTATTCCAACGAGCTGAGCAATTGGCTTTGGATTTTGTGTTCTTTTGGAAGCAATTCAGAGGAATTCAGCTGCTGAGATAACAAGATGTAAACAGGAGAAAAGGTGAAGTGGAGGTTAGTCCATTAAGCCCAAGTCTCTCCTGTGACACTTGTTTCTCTTTAAATGAGCAAAACCAGCCAAGTGGACCAGTAACAAACACCTGCATGCAGGCGAAGCTCTCCCCAACCAGAATGCAACACATAACCAATTTATGCCCTCTAGCTAAGAGGTCTGTGGTTGTTTTTAAAGTACAGAACTCATGTTACCTACATTGCGTCAAATAACTCAGGGAAACTCTCCTTTGCTAGACAAACACGTGACAATCTGAACCCTCCTCACCATTTTCTATGCTTTCCATGACAATCTAGATACAGACCAGGAGTGCCCATCCATGCTCCCATCGCTTCGCAATTCCCAGTCGCTCCATACTGCACATGTGGAGCCACAGGCTTAGACCCCGCAGAGTCATTTGTTTCACAGAGATCATAATCTACTGGCCACATATTTCATCAATGCCCTTTGCCTTCTCTTACGTGTCAGAGAGATCCGAACCTATTGCCACATTCGTTACCATTTATCCCACTTCCCCTCTCTCAGGCATTCCTATAACAATGTTTTCATGGGTTTGCCATTAAGCTCAAGATTTTGGGGGCACTCCATAGCACGCTCTTCCTCAGTTCATTTTTTTTTCCCCAGTACTTCTCATTTAATTTCCATTCACTTACATCCACAGTGATTTAAGGCTTCGAGTAACTTAACCTTTAACAGTCCCAAAATTATGCATCAGTGGTCAATGCCATTTTCTTTCCTGCACAAAGGAGGTGTTGATATAACCTGACCAGTTGAGCTGATAGATTGCCAACCAGTCATCACCTCTTTGTCTATTGAAATGAGGTCAATATTCAATTATCTGGAGCTTGGGACACAGTTTCCACATTAAGAGAGCATCATATGTCAGGATTTCTAAGGAAGCTTTGCCAACAAGGGCCTGAGAGGACCAGCAAGTGTTCCCAGGTTTAAGTGGCATGAAAAAATTCAGATTAAACTCCTCCATTTCACACAAAGACTAGGAGAGTTCACCCAGTCAGCTTGCTCCACAGCCGATCCATAGATCTGTATCAGTTACTCCTTCCTGGGGTTACTAAAATCCATTCCAGTTTTCTGTTTAAGAAACCTTTTCACATGCCACCATTTTTGAACAGCCTATAACACTACAGCATAAAATTATGTCTCAAAATCTCCTTACTCCACATCAAGTCCCGAAGAACAAGCTGTAGTCACCACATCAACCATGCATCTTACCACATAACCCACCTCACCAACCACTCACCACCTCTCACATCAACTGCACAGGGTTTATTCTCAGACATGCACAAGCCCAGGCCCTCTTACTAGCCACATCACCAACCAGCATTGATAAAAAGGCAAATTTTAAACACCTGGCTTTCACGATGCTCTGGATTCAGCTTGGTTTTGTTTCCAGGACCTTGAAGCTGCCTGCTCCATTGGGGCAGTCAGCAAACCACACCATTTTTGGTTGGGAAAGCAGTGAAGCGCTGCCCATCAACCTGCTGCAATCCCACCTCACCATGAAACCCAAATATTATGATTGCTGCATAGATCACTCACTGCTTCAGTTGTTCACCACCTCCAGGGCCACCTTCTTCCCCTCTCCCCTGAAAAGGGCTGGAGCTGAGCTGAAACAGGCTCCTGGGCCATCATTGCCCCCCCCAGTCCTGCTGTTTTCCACAGCTCTTTTCCTCCAAGGGCTTCTTGCAGTTACCTTCTGCCAAACAATTACCCAGCAGCTATTTATCTTTTCCATACTTCCACTCAAGGATGGAAAACTTTCAGAGACACTCTGCAGTTCTGTGCTTATCAGGAAAAAGATAAGCTTTCTGCGCACTAGGCTGAAAGAGCATTTTGACAAATACTGGAAAATTACTTGTGCTAACTTACACGGGCCAGATCCTCAGCTCCTACACAGAGCTACACAAGGTGACAACTAGCAAGGACCCGGCTCCTGCCCAGGAGCTTCCCCAGGTGAAGAGGTTTCCTTTCATAGGTCATCTAAAATAACATTAGATTTTATATCATTGCTTTCACAATCAATCATCTTTACCAGAAGGATGAGCAAGCAGATTTTTTTTTTTTTCCTGGGCCACTAAGCTTCCAGTAAAAGCCTGTAACAGCTCAGCAACCAGGACCATGGCCTGACTCCCCCTCGCACCCTCATCCAACTCAGGAGCAAACCCATAAAGCTCATGGAAAACACCAGCATATAAAACTACCACACAAAGAAATTCAAGCCTGGAGATATCATTTTATAAGGGGGGGAGTCAATGAGCATCTTTACAATCACATTTGCACCTACATAAATAAGGAACAACTACACTAAAGCCAGTGATCCCAATTGTTCTTTGCCTTAAACACAGATATTAATTTAGACTTGGGTTGTTAATCCTTCCCCCGCAGCAAGAACATAAGCTCTTCACTCTTACCTTGCAACCAAGAAGCAGCTCCTCATCAACCTGGAGAAGAAACCAAACCACCACAGTCAGAGCACCAAAAGACAAGGGCACAGCCCCACTCTTATTAAATAAACTGACCTAATTAAGCCCATGTGTGCTGAATTTGGCACTGCCCTCATCCCCCCAGAGCAGAGCAGGATCAGCTGGTTGGAAGTAACGAAGCCAAGCTGGTGGCCAAGCAGGAGTCCAGTTCTAAAGTGAGATGTCAGGGCACCCTTATTAAACTTGTTGCCTGAAACAGCTGGTGTTCTCCCTCCCTGGAGCAGCCTTTGCTCAGAGAACTTTTGCTATGAGAATTTTGATGCACCAAAAAAAAAGCAGATGAGAGGGTTTTTTGACTTTTTTAATTGTGCATTTTGAACTCTTCCTCTGCTCCTTATTTCAGAGCCGGTAGGACATGTGCTACCCCTTTCATGCATACGTCTCTAACTCCAAAATGCAAGTAGAGAGGTTCAGGGGTTCTAGATGCTGGAACTCAAGGGACACATGGGGTTCTTGCTGCAGCAATGCAACTGGGCTCCTTTCTCACCAACTTTTAGGCTGGAAAAAGCAGTTTAGGCTTCTCTTGTCCGGGGTCTGCCAGGCAAGTAGGGATGGGGGACAAGCTGCATGCCCCAAACCACAGCGTTTTATAGGAAGGCAGACACCAGTCCTTATAGTAAACAAGGGTTTGGGTCACGCTGGGACTGATGGAAATAACATGAGGGAAAGCGTGAAGAGCACTCGGGAGCTGGAGAAAAGACAAATGGAGCTCCACAAAAATTAGACAGCAAAGCGCTGTTGCACTCAATTATCCGCTAAAAAGCAATGATCACATATTTGTGTTACACTTATTAACGTCTTCCTCACCTCTAAAAAACTGCACCCTGTCCAAAGAGTATTAACAGTGTAATACATGTTTGTGTTGCTAAGTATGATTACTTTTAATTTAGCTTCTTTATTTCACTGAGCGCACTCTAAATCACTCCACCAAGCGCTCGCCCGGGCTGTTTTGTTGCATGTGCTGTGTATTTTAGCTAGTGGTTATGGATGGGAAAAAAAAAAACCCCAAACAGCTTTTCCAGTTCCTTTCAAGTAATTTAATCCCCAGCTCCAAGTTAAATCAATTAGAGCCGCTGTGCTGGGATTTGTCACACACGGTCATGTAACCCCAAATGGTTTCATTTTCCTTACGTTTGCTGGGGAAATGGGAATTGTCTTTGGAGCGGGCGTCGAGAGGAGCTTTACTTTGTCAGGAGTCTTGTGGCTGTGAAATACAAGTCAAGCCACCGCCAGATTTTAAAGCTTTTCCTCCAGCCCGTCTCGGTCACAGTAGCTCCCATCAGACCGGGGGCTTTTTGCCCTTTTATGCTTTCCAGATTTCTCCCCCGGCCGCTGAAGCTGAAATTTGGTGCTGCGCTGGGGCAAACGGAAGAGCAACGAAAGCAAAGTGATGCTTCACCCTCATAAGAAATCAGCTTTTCGCTCCTTTTTGTGTCCCTGCGGTTCGGCACCACTGATCCACGGCTCCCAGGGCGAATGCTGTCCTTCCAGGCGGTCACCGATAAAATAGCTTGTGGACGTGACTCCTACCAGCCCTACAAAGATCCCTGCAGAAAAAAAGTCTTTTAAATGTTGGTTGTCACATAGCATTTGGGGGAAAAACCAGGAAAACATTACCTTTTACAATAAACAACTCCCCAGCACATTTCCATTAACAATTGCTGCTCTGCGGAAGGAGTTCTTTAAGTGAAACAGTAAATGAATTCTGTGTATAATATACATTTCCATTAAATATTTCTGCATCACACAAGCAGTTTTAAGCAAAAGAGTAAGTAAACATTCCCTGGGCGTATAATACACTTCCATTAAGTAAGTTGGTAAGGTAGAGATTTTTATGATGATTATAGTGATTTTTTTCCTTCATAAAAGCTCCATAAGCATTTTTAATCCATTACGGCTTGTGCAAGCGCATGTTTACATTGATGGTAATCCTGAATTTTACTTTGTGAGGGGTTCTGCTGCTTGGGGAGATACGGGGCCAAATAATCCGTCCCTGTGAAAAATAAGAGCTGAACGCCACGCTCGGATCCGGCCGACAGCAGCAGCTGGTTATTTTACACCAGCCAGGTTTATCCACCTCCGAGTTCGGCTCGTGGAAACCATCCCTGCTCCACCGCCAGCACCTGCTGATGGGCTTTTAGGCTGATGTCTGTGGGAAGCAGGAATTTGGCCCATTATAGATATATCTTTGGCCATTTTCCCATGGCAATGAGTCGAACGGTTTGTCTGTCAGATCCCTCCTCCAGCTCCCCGGTGCTTCTCTCCTTCCCTCCCCACGGAGCTGGGAGGTTTGGGTGGGCTCAGGCGAGCACCCGGTGCTAAATTTCATGGTAGTATTTACTCCAAATGCCTTTTTTAAATTGATTTAAATGAGCATGGATCAAACCACACCACCTCAGTGCCTTCCATGCAAGGGTAACAACTACCTGTGTGTCCTGAAGTTAACTGGGACCTTGTGCTACCAGAATAAATAAAATATGACAACTATTATTACTGCTAGGTATGAAAATATGTGTTGTGACACGCAGAGTAGGGTCCCAGGCTGCAGTCACCTCTGCTTTCTTTGCCTTTTAGTGATATCACGTAGAGCCGCTGCAGGACCTCTTTTGTTTATGGGGAATTATAATATTTTTACTAACTCTGGGAATACCCTAAAGCATTAAAAGCAGGTACTTCATTATTGTGCACTCCTGAATAATTTGTAAGTGTTTTACACCGTGGAATCTGTCCATCTGGATGGCAGCCCACGGCCCCGGGGAGGGCTGGGAGGGAGGGCAGAGCCAGCCCCAACCCCGAGGACTGGGCAACCGAGAGATGGTGGCGGTTAAACGAGCGTGCAGCTATTAACGGGTATTATGTTGCTGTGTAAGTTGGGATGTTTTTCAGGAATGAACGGATATCCTAGTTACAGGCTATGAAAAATCTGCAGTGTTTCTGATTCCTTTCAAAATATTTGAAAGGAATATAGCCTCTATTACAGCCTATATATATATAGCTCTATAGCCTGGAGAGAGACCGAGCCTTGCCGTGCCTCTTGCAAGGATTTTTGTTTCTGATGCCTTATACCATGCCCAGCACACAGCTCACAGCGATTTCTAAGGTCTAACTACCCCAGCAAGCTGAGCTGAGCAATATTCTGCGCGTTTGCTTATCAGGGCCCCCAGCACAAATCCTCCAGGGTGCCTCAGCCGTGCTTTTCCCACAGCCCAAGCTCCGCTTCCCGACGCGAGCTTGGAGAGGACCCAGCAGCTCAAAAGAAAGCAGAGCAAAACCCTGAGAGCCTTCACCTTCTGCCATGCCAAAACTTCACAGAGTCGTGAATTTCTCATCAACGGGGGAAAATACAAAGTTTTTGCTTCAAAACCAGATCTGGGCTGGTGGCAAAATTAATCTAACGCAAGCCTCTGTTAGAAAAGCAAAAATCAGCTGAGCTTAGCACCAGCCTCGGGGTTGCAGCCCGAGCGCTGCCCTGGGGCGGTTGCAGAAGTCGGGGTTTTTCCAGAAAGCACATGCCCAGCACGGAGGGTGATCAGGCCGCACTCGTTAGAGAGCAGCCAGACGGTCGTGACAATCACCGAGACGCAAACTCCAGCCCCGCGAATCCCACCGCCCATCAGATTTAATCCGTCTGCGCGCCGGGCGGGTTACATGCCGCGTTACAGCCACGCTGCGCCGCCAAGCCTTGGGCTTCGCTATCGGCACAACTTCGTTGAGTGCAAGAAAAGCTTTGAGGGCCCTCTCCACGCAGTGCTTGAATAACAACTCATTTCTCCCACAGACTTCTTAGTCAGGGGCTAATAGGTGCTGGGTACAACACGCTGTCCTCCAGCTGCCACTTGGTGCAGAAGAAAGAGCAAGAAGAAATCGGGCCAAAGCAAAAATCATTATTCTCAGGGTTTGTTTGAACAGCTCAACTTCTGGAAACCTTCTTCCTACTTTCCTAATATAGTCAGAGTATTTATGCAGTAAGAAAACACTCAAAACACACCTACTCAAGGGTGTATATGCAGCAATATCATTTTATAATATAACAAATGCTTGGATCCACCAGGAAAGGATTTCACCACCAACTGCCTTTCTCTCCTTCATTATTATGGGAAGCGTAACCTCAGCCCTCTCCAAAACCACTACAGACAGTAATTATTTCGAAAGAAGTGACTGTTAGGTACCAACAGCTGGTGGGGGGAAGGATGGGGAGGAGGGGGCACGCACGTCTCCGTGCCCTCACATCCCTTTGGGAGAATGGAGGGGAAAAGCCATGGCTCAGAGGAGTGCGCCGAGGACATCTGTGTGCATTTGCACTCATTCTTCACATTTGTTAAAACAACAGAGAAATGTTTCCCTTTGGAAAAACTTTGTACCTCCCATTGTCTTGATTTTTTTGCAAATTCGCTTTTGTTCCTGGAAGAGGAGCAAATGATGGAGTGCTCTGTCAAAACTCGATGAATTGCTGGTTCCCTTTCTTTTCATTTGAAAACGTAAACTACTTTTTTTTTAATCTCTTTCTTCTTTTCCAAATCAAATAAAATAAAGAATTGCATGCATCTATAACCTTTGGTTCTGCTGTCACCGACAGCCAATAACAGATTTCTGTGCAGCAACAGAAAAAACTCCCAGTTACAGAAAGAAAAGGGAGAAGTCTCTGCTGTCTCTGCTCAGGAGCCTCGGCATCGTGCCTGAGCATCACCCCAGCCAGGGGCTTAAACAAAGAGCACATTCAAATGGGGTTAAAACTGAATAAAGATGTGGATTTAAGAGGTTGTTATGGGTTGAGTAGGCAACGAAATCACCGAATCACAGAATCACAGAATGGTCAGGGCTGGAAGGGACCTCTGTGGGTCACCCAGCCCAACCACCTGCCGAAGCAGGGTCACCCAGAGCAGGCTGCACAGTACCGCGTCCAGGTGGGTCTTGAATATCTCCAGAGAAGGAGACTCCACAGCCTCCCTGGGCAGCCTGGGCCAGGGCTCCATCACCCTCAGAGGGAAGAAGTTCTTCCTCATCTTCAGCTGGAGCTTCCTCTGCTTCCGTTTGTGCCCGTTGCCCCTTGTCCTGTCGCTGGGCACCACTGGAAAGAGT
>Ga0065711_1042755_pt1 | contig 15163 bp, 7 predicted proteins | sample Hoacrofraction12_FD_59098 | JGI IMG/M metagenome (GOLD analysis project Ga0065711, IMG submission 59098) | Hoatzin crop microbial communities from Cojedes, Venezuela - Epithelial fraction 12 v2 (version 2) | ecosystem: Host-associated > Birds > Digestive system > Esophagus > Crop | place... | reverse complement strand
CGTTTGTATAGAGGCATTTCATCTGAGCTGTCGGCCTCGTTACCTTCATAGCAGAGCACCCCTTTTTTCCCTTGAGGTGTTTCATGGGTATTTTCTTGTTGGCACCTCATACCTCAGGCGCCTCCAGCTCCCTTCCGCAAGACTTCCACTTTGCTGCAGTGTCCTTCGCATGCTGCTGGGCAACGGGTTGAGGGCTCCTACTAGCCCCCCATCCCTCTAACCATTGTGTGTCATCCCCTAGCCTGTTGCTGGCAAGCAAGATGGAGTGTCCTGACCTGCTGCCTTGTTCCCTATTATGGAAGCCACATAAATATGAATAGATTAGTTAGAAACAGAAACTTTGGACATGTATTTTCAGATTAGTAAATTTGAAAGAGTGTGAGATCAGCAGGAGCCATATCCCCCCAATATTTAGGGGCTAGGAACTGTCAGAAGAACCTAGATTATGCTTTACAGTGGTAGAAGGACTGGCACATGCACGTCTGGCTTGCAAGCATACTGTGTGCGCCACGACTGTAAGCGAAGAAATTTTACTTTCATGTATTTCACATAAGAAAAGTACAAGAAGAAACTGAGAAGATTAGATTAGTGAAATTATTTTAAATGGTTCCCAGTGAGACTTCAGGAGTCCTGGAAATTACTGTACTCACCTTAAAGAGAATTTTAAAAAGATGACATCTTTTAAAAAAAATCAATTTCCATTACTTTATCCCAGATAATAAAATCTGAGCAAAGGCAACCAGGCTAAGATATCCTGAGCAGACAGAACTTTCCCTATGTATACCGTCTTGCAGTCAGCCTGAGAAAATACACTGGTGACTGAAAATCTGCAGCACTAGGTTCTCTGACTGTTGAAGATAATCTGCAGTTTAACATCTTTAGTAGGCATAAGTTATAACAGAATTTATGTGAGTATCAAATCTTCATGAGCCAGAAGATGTACAATACAGGCAAATGAAACAAATTTTATCTTACATAGCTGCAATTGAATATTAAATGCATAGAACTATTTTTCATTCCTGTAACTGTTAAGTCTTCAACAGAAGCTAAAGCAGATTAGTGTCAAATAAAATATTATCACATGAAATTAATGTCTTTTTAGGCAACCTTCAGTTCTAGCACAAGACAGAAGTTTTCTTTAAAAATGCAGTGTTTTTAATGTATTCTGACCTTCACAAAGCAAATCGCTGACCTACTTTCAATATAACAATTAATAGAGCATATTCTGGAAAAAAACTTATTTACACTTGAGATTTATAGCAAAATCTGATATCTACATATTTTAAGATGGAAATATGCCAAGTTAAAATGAATTATGCAAATGTTTGTTTATGAAGAAAAGCTGTATATAAGAATTAGTTATGTATTACTATTTGCAGGACTATTTGGGATATTAGTCTTGTCAGATAATTTTTCCAGTATTCCACATAGGAATCATAGGACATTTTTATATATCAAAACATGGGCCAGTTGAAGATGGTGATAATTCAGCAGCTTTTGGGAGCAGTACTAGCTCATTGCGTCTGATGCCAACTTACAAGGGAAGGTTTCCCCTACTAGTAAAATTACAGATCTTAAAAAAAAGAAAAAATACTTTCATTTCTTGTGTATCAGAAAAGAAAAGTTCATGTGAAGGAGGAAATAACTCCTTAAGTTAACACAGTAATATCTGGGGATGCAGCTAGACTGACCTGAAGGATTGCGACCAGAAATACTAGCAGAAAACTGATACTTTCTGTGCTGTATAACGGTTCCTCTAAGTATCTGGAGTAGTAGCAGCTCCAAGAATTCAAGGAACTTTGCAAGTCAAGCTAATAAATTTACTCTAAAACATACGAATTGTGTATGAATGACTAAAAAACTGCCATTTTAGTGTGACCATTTATGCCTCCTAAGGTATAGAAAAAGGAAACTTCTATAATAATTTCAAATATAACACAAGGTCATATTTCTCCTTTAGAACTGTCCTAATTTTGTACCAACATACTAATGTTTACCCAAAAATATGTAATTATTGCTACAGCTTTCTCTTTGCTTGTATACATTATACCAATTGACAAGTATTTCAGTAGATGTTTTTTACCAAAGAGAGCAAGTAATGTTTTCAAGAGATTAAACATACTGGAGAAGAATATGTGTAGTTCTATCTGATTTCATTAGTAATGTGACAGAGTAATAGTATAAAACACTAGTGAGTACCTTTTCTAAGGTATTTCCATTATCTATATAAACAGTTCTTATTGATATGATACAGTTAAAAATTTCTAAACAATTACAGTTCATGTTAATTAATTGGTGTATACAACTTCAAAGACATTTTTGTCCCTGTAGGAAACTATACATATTTTTATTATTTATTACTATAAATATTATTGTGTGGTTATTATTACAACACATTTTTGTGCTATAGTTTGTGAACTGTGCTATATTTTGTGGCAATACCCATTGTTCCACACTCCTCTCATGCAACCAGGACACTAAAATGTAAGATGAAAACATAATCTTGCATAACCTGTATTACTGTTTTTTCCTTTCAGCATTAGTTTTGTACACAATGGAAACTATTGCAACAAAACAAGAAAAATGACGTTTTATGAATACATAAAGTACCTGGCACAGTAGACACCTAACTGGTCTTGGAGCTACTGTAGTATTCTGATTCCCTATCTAAGGCACCACGTTATATTAAACAAGCAGATAAGAATAATTCAAGCTAAAATTGGACACAGCAAAATGTTCCTCGAGTACAGAACTATTGCACATTGTTATCCATCTATTACGCCTCTCTGTCTGAAATATCTGAAAGAGGAAAACTGCATTTCAGTAGTGCTAGCAACTGCAGAAATAACATGAATATTTAAATTTTACTTAAATACTTATATATTTCAATTTTACAGATGGCTATGTTCTGAGAAGCAATTTAGTTGAGAAGTAAGTACAAAGTCATCTTTCTGAAAAATTTGTTATAACTCTCAATTTTGTTCTAAACTGTTAAATAAAAGTGAAATGTAATTATTTTAGTATGTAATTCTAGTCCTGCAAATTGAGTTATTTTTATGGAGTTCAGATTTCTCAAGCATTAGTCATATGTATCCATGTTGGAAATTTTCCAGGAGCCCATTCCTCATTGCTTAACAATAAACGCTAGTTTAAACCATGAAAAATTAAGTAAATTAAGCATTATTTGGTATTAGAATCTACTACTGAACTGTACATTAATGTGATTAAGTGTATTGATGCCATTTTCAAAAGTTTCAGTAAAATGTAACAATTTTTCTTTAGGTTTATTTCGGTCTTACTGAGATTGAGCAGATTTGGCTCAGTGTTGCTCCATATAATTGTGAGGAGTTCAGTATTTAGGTTCTAATCCAAAACTCTCATCAGACAAAGCCTTTCCATTTCCTTCAGTGGGCTTTATGTCAGACCCTTAAATATCAATTCAGATGCAACTTGTAAAATGAAGGCCTGCAAACACTTATAGACACGTTTAACTTAGATATATAAATAGCCTTATTGGCTTCCATGGGCCTGCTCATTTATCTAAGCGACATATTTTTTAAATTCCTATTCATGGAGCATGTATCATTTATAGACATTATGTAAATTCTTTACCTAAAAACTGCTCCAAGTACAGAAACAAATAAGAATTCCAAGGCTATACTGATTTTTTTTACTCATCTTTTACGGTTTTCATTTTAAAAAATGAGTATTTCCTTTTTTATGGAAATACATGAGATTGTTAGAATAGCTACTTAAAATCTTAATTAAAAAACCCAACATTTTAATAAAGCAAGTCTTTCACACTAGAAAGAAATGTATGAAGTTCTACCCTTCACTGAAAATCGTTTGACCTGACCATCTTGCTGAACACTGTTCTGTTACCTCAAAGTTGCACTTTCATAATCAGCAAATTAATTACTTGATAGTATGTCTGCACCTTACTGCTACACTATTTTGTATCTGCATGCAAAGAGTAATATGTATCTGAATGTATTTTAATACATTATTTTTCTTCTTTTAACTTCCAGTGATGGAGAGATTTACGATGATATTGGTGATGGTATGTTGGAACATTTCAAACAATACAATAACTATATTAAATTACATCAAATAACTTTATCCTTGGGTTGAAGTACTACATATTATTAATATTTTTATATTTTATTTCATTTCAGATTGCATCTATGATAATGACTGATGCAGAATTCTATGCAAGTAAGAGCTTCATTGAAGATCAAAATCTATTTTGGACTTCCTAATTGTGAAAGCAAGAGAAGTTACTAAAGCTGATCACACATTAGTTGGTTACACTCTTCTAAATGTACAATTAACCTTTTTTAGGCTTTCAGGGTTTTGTCATCCCCTGCTTTGTATGACATTCGTATTGCCATTTATCTGAGCAATCAAAATTTAGGGAACACGAGCTCAAGTTAAGGTTATAGTTTTCCACTTCCTTTCCACATTTGTGACAGTCCATGTAAAAACAGTTCTTCAATTAGCTGTACCCAGAGAGGCCATTTCTGGTCTATGAAGGATACAGGGGACAACAAACTCTGGGAACTGGTTTTATTCTGGCTCTGGTCTATTAAACACCAGAGACTGCCACTCTGGGGAGAAGAGTATCCTGAAAAGAAATGCTTCCTTTGGTGATAACATCCTGTTGTGAAAACAGGAAATCAAAAGTGGGCATCAGAGAAGACAATACATTGCTGACCTGCCATTCCAACTGCAATAGCATTAGCTACACTGACGTGTACAGCCAAGTACCATTACTGGTGAAATTTCTTTGTCTACATTGTACTGATGACAGAATACCATTTTCTAAAATTTATTTGACCATTTTGTAAGTACTTTTTGACTAATATTAATGGCAAAATAGTAAGAATGTGATATGTGTTACAGCACTCTGAGATACAAACCATAGAAGAGTCTACTTCATAGTATAGCGTTGCTTAAAATATATTCAGAACATTTATGTTAAGATTTAATTTCTTTTTAGTTTGAAGATATGTTGTTGTTGTCACTGTAGTAATTTAGGTATGAAAATGGACATATAAACTTATGATAAACTGGTTGGAAATTACTTCTAGTTTAAATATATATGTGTATTTATCACACCATTTTGATATATTTTTCTTCTAGGTATTATATCTTGTATTAGACTTGGCTAAATGATAGTACAGAAATTAAACATTAGCATGCTTCTCCATTGTAGAAACAACATTTATTCCTAAAGATCACTGGTGATGCTGTTATCTGAATGAACGAGTAGCAAATCAAAGTAAAATGAATGGATAAATACAAATAACAAACATAATTTTGCACTTAGATATCAGAAGTCACTGGAAATCAAAAGATGTTTACAGTGAACTCCCAATAAAAAGGGTGAGCACGTGCAGAAAACGGAACCTGTATTTGTAATACGTGATGCTTTTGATGTAGTGCAAGATAGTCAAAAACCTGTAACAACCAATGTGACTGCATCAGTGCAAGCAACTCCTCTTGATAATCAGGTCTCCTATAATCCTCAAGGGAAGTAAGGTACACTGTGCAAATGAGTGCAATGTAGCAAGCTAGCAAGTTTAGCTTACAAATATAAAAAAATTTTAGCTCTGTTGAAGTCAGTGAGTTTTGGTCTTACCTTCAGTGGAGCTGAGATTTCATCTTATACAAGCGCTTTTTATTGACAATTCAAAATACAGTAAATCTCTAAGGAGGTATAATGCTATGGGGATATCAAACATAAAATTGACTATAGAGATAATAGCCTATAAGCTATTTTGTACTGTATTTAAAATCACTGATAATACAGTGAAAAGCTATATGCAGACTTTAGTTTCCTGTTTCATATTTGCTATTCAACAAGCATCCAGGTGTACAAATACCAATTTTATATGTAAACATCAGCACCAACACCCAAATTTAAAACATGACCTTGTGTAGTAAGTACAATGAATGTGTCTGGTTATTTGGCTATATTGCTGCTGGTGGTTTATTTCTTTTTCAAGGGCATTCAGGAGGGTATTTGCATCAAATTAGTGATATGCCAAAGAACCGAGAGGGAAAGCAGACACTTAGACATGCACAACCACTTGTGAGTTAACAATGGTATAAATAGTTTCATGTTTTACACAGGTAACTATATCAAAAAGAGTTTGTGTTAAATTCTAACGTATATGCCCAGACTTGTTTTAGTTCTGATAGCAGAACTTCACATGTTGCAGTAAGACCAACAAAGGAAAATCCCTTTTGAACACTGTTTATCTTGTATTAAAGGATCTCAGTAAAGCACAAACCTCTTTTGTCCTCCTGAAAAAGAAATTAATTTTATTCTTTGTGAGATTTTTGGTAGTATATTTTGAATAGCTTTCCATGTTATTAGCCTTGATGTGTTGTAGGTACTGTGTTTCCTTACTGATTATACTGACTGAATTGGTCTTATGATACATTAAATCATCAAAATAAATACTTATAAGAGCTTTTAAGCTAAAAATCTGTGTATTGTTTGCACATATCAAATATAATGTGATTGTTACAGGGTGTTGGAATCTATGTATAAGGTACTACACACTGAAAAAAATATTGGTATGGTATAATTTTTCTTTTCATTATTTTACCAATGTTGTGTACTGGATGCATTTTTTTTCTTTTTTTGTAAATAAAAGTGTGCTTTCTGACAAGAAATGTGGGTACACCATCTTTTGCCAATGTAGAACAGCAGTAGCTGAAAAATAATTTCTGAAAATTATCATTGAGCAGCTGACAGAGTGAAAATCAACATTATTCTTCCTGCAAAGGCAACACAACTACAATGTGGCATTTGTTTGTCAGTAATTACTGCCCAGAAAATGTGGTTGAAATGTAAGCAGAACATCTTCCAGACAGGAAAATCTATACTTAGACAGCTTAATAAAGACTGTATTTTAAGGGTTTCTCACCTGTAATTTATTCTATTATCATTTAAAAGCCATGAAGAAAGAAAAAGAAAGCTGTTCCCTCTCTCTATATTTATTTTTCCCTCTCCAAACTCTGTCTATAATCCGAAGTACTTGGCTGTTCCTGCTAAAACATTCAGCAGTGAAAACATCAAAATATTGACCTAAAAACTAGACTTCTTCATGAACACCCCAGTTAAGGTAAACAGAGCTGGTTTCCATCTGTCTTGCACCTCAATGCTATCCCAGTAAACAGGCTAAGCAAAACAAAAAATGGGAGGGCAAAAAAGACTTCTCAATTCAGGAGCTTTAGAACATTTCTCTGCTGTTAGCGCAGGCTCTGAACTGCAGGAATGCAGCTGATCTGTGCATTCCTGTGTAAGAGGTTTATATTCTTGATCCACATAACTGCAGATCCCTTGGCTACTCCTCCCACAGTGGTAACAAAACCTTCCTCTATCTGTGATCCTGTTGCATAATGCACCTGAACTGTGAGGACCAGTGCTTTAGTAAGGGGAAGGAAATTCAGTGGAGGAACCTAGATTCATTGTGTGAATTAGACTACCCTTTACCACTGCACAGCTTCATGACAGATACGGGTGTAAGCATGTCTGTGCACACGTGTGTGCATCTCTGTGTGTGTGTGTGTGTATTTCATGACAAATAAGAGAATTTCTGAGGAAACTACTGGACCCATAAAATATACCCTTCTGATGTTTGCATAGCAGCCCCAGACAATTCTACACAGAAAAGCTTTTCTTGCATGTAGCTCCACTACAGAGTGAAGCACTCAAATGCTAGGAGGTGCAAGAAAGGAGTGTGCATTCGCACAGTCTCAGTTCTGCTTCCTTATGTGGACATATCTTTAACTGTGTGTGCAGTCTATAATTACATGATGGCTCAGTATTTTTTTCCACAGGATCCCCGCCTCATTTAGTGCATGGGCTGGATGAGAGCTCATAGGAAAGGCAGTTGTTCAGCCCTGCTCACTCAGTTTCTAGCCACTCCCTTATTTAGTGCAAATCTTCTGATGCCTATGCTGCACTCGGAATTATTAGTTTCTCATGGCGTTTATCACAATGATATCTCAGGTTCCCACGAATACTAATGGATTTATCTTGTGAGACATTAAAATATTTTATCCCCATTTTTATTGTACAAAAGGAAGGTACAAACAGAGGACAATTTGTGGCACATCTCCATTATTCCTGGATATAAAACCAAACCGCTAAAGCTAAATTAACTTTATTTTTAGTACTTTCCTAGATTAGGATTCTCACTCTTTTCTCTTCCTCTTCTTTGCCTCTACTTCTTGTTAAACATGAAGAGAGAAATCACTTTGTGTTTAGAAAATATTAGCATCCAAAATACGTATTTTAGATATACCATGTTTACAGTAATAAAAAGGGGGCAGATAGGGGATACTGATTAAAATTTAATTTAAATAATAGTTTAGATTACATTCTGAAACTTAATAAGAACTGGGGACAAATTCTAGAATTGAATGGTCTGCATTATTATCTCCACTTAGGTAATTTGCTGTCTCCCAACTCCCATGTTGACAGCAAGTTTGTTGCCATGGTTTTGAGTCAGGCCTACAATTTTTCCAGAATTCAATCCTTACGTGCATATCATAGAATCATAGAATGCTTTGGGTTGGAAGTGAATTTAGAGGTCATCTAGCCCAACTCCCCTGCAGTGATCAGGCACATGTTCAACTAGACCAGGCTGCACAGAGCCCCATCCAACGTGGCCTGGAAAGTTTCCAGTGAAGGGGACCTTCACCTCTGTATGGTCTGGGGATACGGCAGGCTGAGACACCCAAACCAGTTCTGAAAGAATTAACTTGTTTATCGGAAGCCATTCACCCAGGATAGTGGCATAGCTCTCCAAACCCCCCACCTTGACTACTTAGTGTGGCTAAGAATCGTAGAATCATAGAACCGTTTGGGTTGGAAGGGGCCTTAAAGATCATCTCATTCCAACCCCCCTGCCATGGGCAGGGACACCTTCCACTAGACCAGTTTGCTCAAAGCCCCATCCAACCTTGCACACTGCCAGGGAGGGGACAGCCACAGCTTCTCTGGGCAACCTGTGCCAGTGCCTCACCACCCTCAGAGAAAATAATTTCTTCCTTACATCCAGTCTAAATCTACCTTCTTTTAGGTTAAAACCATTGCCCCTTGTGTCCTGTCACTACATACCCTCGTAAAAGTCCCTCTCCAGGTTTTTTGTAGGACCCTTCAGGTACTGGAAAGCTGCAGTAAGGTGTCCCCGGAGCCTTCTCTTCTCCTAGTTGAACAGCCCCAACTCTCTCAGCTTGTCCTCATAGGAGTGATGTTCCAGCCCTCAGATAATTTTTGTGGCCTCCTCTGGCCCCACTCCAACAGATCCATGTCTTTCCTGTGCTGAGGGCTCCAGAGCTGGACGCAGGACTCCAGATGGGGTCTCACATCACCTCCCTTGACATGCTGGCCACGATTCTCTTGGTGCAGCCCAGGATATGGTTGGCCTTCCAGGCTGCGAGCGCACATTGCCAGGTCATGCTGAGCTTCTCATCAACCAACACCCCCAAGTCCTTCTCCTCAGGGCTGCTCTCAATTCACTCTCTGTCCAGCCTGTATTTGTGCTTGGGATTGCCCCAACCCATGTGCAGGACCTTGCACTTGGCCTTGCTGAACTTCACGAGGTTCGCGTGGGCCCACCTCTCAAACCTGTCAATGTCCCTCTGTATCGCATCATAGTAGTGCAGCCGAAGAGTCATCCTAAGCAGTTTCCAGCATCCTAGCCAGCTGGAAGATATCTCTGTGCCACTCAGCCACGTAATGCAGAATGCCACCACAACATGTCCCAGCCTTGTGCACAGCAGCAGAGTGGTAGACTCAGGTCCCCTTCTTTATCTGTGTTGAGTAAAATTGCAATGATCTCACAAAGCCTTTCTTCCCTGTGCTTTATTCTAGCTAGCTGGCTCCTGAACATCGACAGAATTTGTTAAATTATCTCTATTTGTCTCCTTCTAAAGCATTTTCAGAGAGAGGATTAAGCTGTTATTAAACGTATAGCTTCTTGCTCACGGCTTTTTATGTTGTGGACCTTGTTGAAAAGCATATGGGAAACTGTTTATTTCCTTTCTTTGTACATAGACACATAAATGCATCTTAAATATAAAATGTTCACTGTTAGGCAGAAAGGAAGTATGCAAGATGTCAGCACAAACTTGAATGAAACGTGAATTAGATGGATACCAAGGGTTTTAAGAAACATTATATGATTTGCATTACTTCAGTGATATTGCCAAATCCTACAGGTCAAGCATCATGAGACAGACAAAGAAAAGAAAAATTCGCACTGGGAGGGGGGTTACCCTGCCTTTTAATTCTTTTTTTTGGCCTGATTCCTGATGTTCAAGTTCTTAGCAGGAAAAGCTGCCTGCTCCCTCATTCCCGTGTGTGTTCACTTCAGGTGGAAAATGTACACAAAACACAGACACAGAATCTGGGGCTCCCATCCCCTTTTCTTGCTGATAGAAGAGACACTCTGCCAAGATCCCTTTCCTTCTCCAGCATCTCAGCTTCTTTCACGTTCTCCTGCCCTGGACAACGCCGTCACAGACCTTCCAGCTCACACAGGTAAGCCCAGTTTCTTCTTCTGGATTGATTGAAAGACTTCCTTATTGTGTTGTTGACATTGCCTCCTTTCACTGCCTGAAACGCGGTCTGTACTCTTCTGCTCGCTTTCTCAATTACTTCCTGTTCCCTATAATTATCCCTCTTGTCCTTGATCCTCCGACCATGGCGTTCTCTCCTTTGCTTTTTGCCTTTTTTGTTCCTTTCTCTTTTCATCCTTTTAAACTGTACCCCTACTTCTGCATTCCTGCCCCTGGCACTTTCATTTTTATCCCATTTTTGAAAGCTGCTCTGTTTAAATGCTCATTTTTTGTGCAAGATTCCTATCTCTGTGGGTGACACCCGCAGAGGTTTTATGACTCACCAACCACTGACAACACTTACAATTCTTGTATTTTGTGTGCTACACTGTTTATCCCATAGCATTTAAAATCAGGCCAAACATACCCTCCTTCTGCCCTCAGTATTTTGGCGAGTTTTTTCCAGTACTCATGTTAGGATGCTATACACAAGTAAATCCTGCCAGCTTCAATTAAATTTAAAAAGTGCTGTCTTTTCTATGTCATTCCTTTTTCTGCTCCTTCCTGGACGGCTAGCAATGTTCATAGCAAGCTTTCTTCTGCCAGCCATGCAGGACACTGAGGCCTATTCGAATGGTATCCATCGACTGCTGAGCATCTCAGATATCGGAATATTTCAGTATGGATGCCATGATGTATAATAGCATTGGCTTTGGCAGACAGTCCCCAAAGAAAATGTTAATGGGCTTCTTCAGTTTGAAAAAAAAAAAGACCCTGAAGACTTTAAAAAAAAAATTTCTGCTGCAATACCGATTTTGAACCGGATTATGATAAATTACCCTTACACAGAGCTTCAGCCCTATTACTGGAGTTTGTTTGGACTGAAACACTTCACAGCTGAGGTTTCTTAATGTTTTTTTCCTCAGGTCTAATTAGTACGCCAACCATACCCAAACACAACACCTGTTGCTTTTCACAGCTTTAACAGGATTATGCAGTGCAGAATGCTGTGAAAAATCTTACATGAATGGATGCCTAAATGTGAGGTTGCACTAATTAACAATCTAGTTAGCAACCTGCCCAGTTGATCAGGAAGACTTGTTGCATCACTTGACATTCTGTTATTTTGCAGCTGGCTGTTGTTGCTTTAGAATGCTACTTATTGCTACTCTTGCATAAGCTTCTGCTACGCTCTGTATGTTCATTTTTCAATTTCTTCTGTTACTGGATACTGAAAAAATACTAACATTTTACTCAGTTGCAATCAATTCAGATTTTTATTGACGGTTTCTAGTTCCAGATGGATTTAAGGGGACTATATTCATGAATTAACTTAATTACGCTATTTTCCAAAATCAGAGCAATTCCAGAAAAAAATACTGAGAGAAAAATTTTGGTAGGAATTCTTTTTTCTTTACTCAGATCATGCAGCTTTTGCAAAATGTATTCCTGATACTTAAAATGTTATCTATAGACCTCCTTTCCATAACCGTATATGTAGAAATACACCTATTGGACCAAAAGGCACGAATCAAAAAACTAACATATGGCTCAAAAGTTCAACGGCAAGTATTCAGCATCCAACCAAACCTAGTGGTTACACTCTCAAGTTCTCTTTGCTTGACTTCTCCGCACTGTCCCAGTCTGAGAAGTCTGGCAACACACCCCTTGCCTAAAACGAAATACAGCTGAAGGCACTGTAGCTATATCCACAGTAGTCACTTAAAACAGTGACAGGGAACAACCCTGGGCACAAGACCTTGATGGTCTTTGCTGTCACATTGGTCAAACCAGAAAGTTTTTGCCCAGGACCAGTACAAGGCTGTCCAAAGATGGCCCAGCACCTATTTACAAGATCTCCATGTTACCAGTGTGTCACAAAGTGGCCCATGAGCTAGCTGAATACCCAAGGGAGCAGACGCATGTAAAATGCAATACCCGTGCTTTCACATTGCACCTGTGTTTCAAGATCTCTGTCCTTCCCAATACCCCAAATTTTGCTAGGTTTTCAACCAAGCTGTGGCCACATTCACATTTTCTCGGATCTCTTGGCAGGTTCCAGGTCGAAGAGACAGTGTTCCCATGAGGCAGCTGGTTTTATACACAGGGGAAAGATCTTTCCTCTTTCTGCTCATTGCTGTATTACAAAGAGAGAACACAAACCTCAAGAACGGCTCATTAAAGGACTTTGATTTATGTAGATTAAGCTGCAGCTAGTAGGGTCACCTTTCTCCCTTCATTTACTTTCCAGCACCCTCTGAAGTCTCAAGACTTTTCAATCTTGCAGCATAGCCCCCTTCCTAGCAGACCCTAGCGTCTTGCATTGCACAACAGGCACACAAGCCCTGAGCTGCAGCGCATCCTCCCACAGACTGCTCTGTATCACTGGATGGAGAAGCGGCTTGCGGGCTCTCACTGCTTCACACCCACTGTGTAGCACTGGGAGGTCTGTGAATACCAGTGCGTGGTTGCCCATGGGGCAAGGATCTTGCAGGCCTCCTGTAGTACCCACGTGTTACTTCAGGGTGGTAGTACAGAGCTGCCAATACCTTAATTTGATATGACGCATTTGTCCAGCTGCTAGAAATGTGCCGATGAGCTAGATTTGATTGTCTCAAACAGCAGAACTTCTAAATCAAAGGTCCACCAGCACCTGTTCTTGTCCTGACTCTGAGCTGCTGCTGAGCCAGACATTTTACACTCCAAGATTTTTTTTTCACAAGAAAAAACAGGTCAAGTGATTTTTGCAGTATCTAATGGGCAAGCCAATATCTGCTCAGCTCTGGTGCAGACCTGTAAGTCTATCATATTTGGCCACTGAATCAACTTCTGAGATACTTTACTCCCTCAGTTATGGTTTCTTTATACTTTCCTTTTTTATACCTCTGTTGCCAATATTTATTGGCTGCAGAAAATAGAGCTCATGTCTTATGCTTTCCTAAGCAGTTTGACGGGCTTCATGTGAAGAAAAAGATTAAACAAATAGAGGGATTACAAAAATTTTTGCTAACAATATAGATATAGCAAAAGAAGGAAAGATTTTTTTCTTTAACCTTTTGATCTCACTCACTAGTTTTTCTCCTCTTCCTGTTTTTCCCACCATCATCAGGATTTATCATCTATTTAAAGCCAAATTTATGATGTTGTAAATTAAGGAAGAGTGCTACAAATACATTTGGATAAGAGAAAATGCTCAACAAATACATATCACTGCAACTCAGTTGAATCCAATAGGTTAACCTCTTATCTGCATAGCTTGATTCAAGTTTATGTTTCTTTTCCTTCTATGTGCATGTAAAGGGTGGGCTGCAGCTGGTGTAAATTACATATCCTTACTCATTTCCATGGAGTTAAAACAATTTAAGCCAGTTAAGGCTCTGTCCCCAGCTTGTCTCTCATATCCATATTTCTTCATTTAACCTCAAACAAGTGGAAAGCTCCTCTCTTTGATCTTCGTACTAGATTTTGAATCTTGAAGATTTATGATTCATATAGCAGTATACTCTACAGCATATTGCAAAGCCCTGTTCGGCATATAAAAAGGCTACCACTGGCAAAATCCCACGTGTGAGGGGGCAAAAAGGACCATCTTCTGCCTGGAAAAGAATGGAACAAAGCAGTTTCTTTGTGAGTCCTTTGCATATACACGCAAAAATGTAGCTCTAGCTTTAGACGCTCCTATCCACCACTGAACACGTAGATATGTTTTAACAAGTTTTCAAGATTACGGTGGCCCTGCAAGCCTCCAGATGACACTGGAGGTTTGTTGTTATCTTCTGGTATGTTGCACTTTGCAGGTGGGAAAGGAAGTACACCAGCAGCTCACAGGAAACTTTGCTTTCACACCATGTCCTCGGCTTTAGGAGATTTACTTATCCATGTAGAGAAGTTATATTCACATAAAATGATAAGCTAATAAGCAAAATTGAACTAGTCTGATTCCCCCTTTGGCCATTAAAACATCTTTAATTTGATTTCTAGTGATTTGATTTCTAGTGATGTAGACACTGCAAGACGAAAATAGTAAATCAAAGAGGCTGCCTTATGCTGGATCTTCGGTAATTTGTGACACCGACAAGCCATCAGATCATTGAAGAAGTTTGTTTTCTCTTTGATGTTGATTTCCCCCCTGCAAATGGACAAAAAAGCTTTTTACTTTTTTTTTTTCTCTCTCCTCCACGTTTCTTCCCTCCTACATGCTCAAGAGCAACAGTGGCTCACGAAAACGTGTAGCAAAATTGATAGGTAAGGAATTTTTATCATTTTTTAATTGAACTTTTATGATTCTTTCTCCACATTTAGTGGGAGAACAGAACATGGGAAAAGCTCCAAAAATAGATCCCAAAATGTCCTCTACTGTCACAGGGCGAGGACTCCTCATCTCCTCATACCAGTGATAAACATGACATTTTAAGGGCTAGACGCACTACTTTACAGCATGGTTTTTTTCTTTTTTTTTTTTTGGCATGAGGAGTTTCCACATATCTCAGTGGTAGTTAAGGCAAATGCATACTTGCTATTTTGCATTTCACCAGAACAAAAAGTTAAAAATCTATTTTTGGTTGGTTCCCCCCCCCCCCCC
>Ga0065711_1007306_pt1 | contig 15163 bp, 8 predicted proteins | sample Hoacrofraction12_FD_59098 | JGI IMG/M metagenome (GOLD analysis project Ga0065711, IMG submission 59098) | Hoatzin crop microbial communities from Cojedes, Venezuela - Epithelial fraction 12 v2 (version 2) | ecosystem: Host-associated > Birds > Digestive system > Esophagus > Crop | place... | reverse complement strand
CTTTTTTTTTTTTTTTTTTTTTTACTTTCTTTCTGAGGGTGATCAAGCACTGGAACAAGTTGCCCAGGGAGGCTGTGGAGTGTCCATCCTTGGAGAAACTCAGCACTTAACTGGACATAGCCTTGCTCTAGGTGACTCTGCTTTGTGAGGGGGGCTGTACTAGAGGGATCTGCAAAAGTCCCTTCCAACCTCAACTGTTCTGTGATTCTGCAACAACTGTGCTCCTTAATTGTCAATATACGTAATGTGAACCTACAGGATTAGTTACGGAGTACACGTATTAAAAAAGTTCTGCGTTATTCTTTGTCTCAAAATGCAGCTTTTTATCCTGCAGCTTTGTTTACAGTTTTGTGCTTTTCAACATATTTTTCCAACATTCTGGTCATAAAGGATGGGGATTGTGAATTTTTTTAGTTCCACTTCGATTACATCTGAAGTCCCCATCATTCAAAAAGTCATTCATGAACAAATTTCATTAAAATGAAATGCCAGTTCTAAGGAGGCGCTCAATAAAATGGTAAGAAATCACAAGCAGGCTTTTGTGGAGGAGAATAAAGAAGGTATTTTTTGCAGTGTGGAGACCAAAGAACACATAGTAGCTGATTTGTCCCAGGTCACACATAAAATCTGCAGTCAGACTGGGAATAGATTTCCAGTCTGTGGCATATCTAGCCTGTATTTCTGTTTTCTCTAAATAATCCTGATGATAATCAAAAAGATTTTTCACTATCTGCAATACATTAGCTCTTCTAAGTGCCTGTTGCTGTACATTGCTTTTTTTTCCTTGTTGCATGTTTCATTAGTATGATTTTAGCATCATCATTCAAATAAGATTCCCAGCCTTCTTACTTAAAGATGAATTTCTCAACAGTGGGAAATACATTATTTGTCTGCCCATGCCTGAAAAACTGTATAGGTAAGCAAGAGATCTTTTCTTTTGAGTTATTATGGAATTAAAGGTTTTATTGATTTAACTATTCTAGAAGTAGAGTATTAAGCTAAGACTGTTAGTGGATAATTACTAGAAAATGTAATTCAAAACATGATTAATGTGTATCCAGGGTTTTATGTGCTGTCCAGTAAAACAAAATCAGAGCCAATATAAACTTGCAATGGAGTGCAACCACTGAATTAGATTAAAGCCTGTAATCTCTGTATCTGCAGCAATTGGAAGCACTATAAAAATTCCGGAGAATGCTTGTGGTATTCAGTTAATAAACTTCTCTGTTTGTAATTCTAAACATATCAGGAATCCACAGATCACAGGACTACAGCATCTGTGAAATTGGTGTCTGTGTGGCTCTATAGACTTGAGCATTGAGTAAGATACCAACTGCAACGATCGATGACTTCCTAACAATGACTGGTAATGTAGAAAAGGTTCAGTGAATGGATGGGATGGTACTGTTAGGTATTTCATCTCTTCAAAGAAGAGAATACATATGAAGATTCTGAGAACTTGCTCTATTGAAAAACAGTTGCATGATACTGAGATTTCCTGAAATTGTACGTTTACACTGTGTATGTTTTGGACTAGGTGGTGGTTGTAGGTCCCTTCCAACTGAGCTACTCTGTTCTGTTCTACAGCTCTTCCTGGCCTTGTGTGAATTCTGTTGCCAGAAGCTTTTTCTCTTTCCTAACTTGATCGGTGAAAATCAGATAGAGGTGTGGAAAAAGCCTGCAAGAAGGGAATGAGTTGTTCCCCAGCTTTCCGTGGAGGGTCACAAGCTTTTAAGTGGCTCTGCATAGGCCCCTTCCTACCCAGCGTAGCTCCTAGGAAGCCTGACAGCATCGCTGGAATTTGTGTAAACATTCTCCGAGGGGCAAAAACTAAAACTGCAAGAAGTAAACTACAGAAGGTTTGTTATGACAAGCTTAACTTACGATTTGTTTTCAAGAAGGGATTGCTTACAAGTTTGTAGTGGTGCTTAATATATTTTTGTTATATGATCCTTTTGTAATTTCCTCAGGTAATTGATCAACTGTTACTTTCGTATTAACATTGGATAGAATGAGAGGAAGAGTAAGAGTTTGCTCTTTTCTGTGGAAAAGTAATGGGATATTTTTTTTACATTTTGGACTGGCAAGTGTCTTGAGTGCTCCCCCTATTTAGTTGAGACCAAGACCTAAGTAACTCCAGTAAAGAAAAAAAAAATCTTACCAGCTGAGTGCTTTGACTGTTTATAATGGGTTTTATTTTTTCCATTTTTTCCTTCCTGAGATATGTACCATTTATGCTCTTCTGTCTCAAAACCAGTTAGACTTAGTTGTTTTAAGTCTCTCTGCTCAGAGCATGTGTAATTTAAAAGGAACAGCTGTTGAACTTCCAAATGGTAGCTGTGAAATACTATTCTAAGACTAAGTTTGTGAGTTGTGTAATAACACCAAGACCCTTCTATCTGTGGCGTGAAGTCTCAGTCCTATGAAGTGTTTTATCCTTTTCCAGTGTATTACAGCTGTTTCATGCCCTGATTAATGCAAACACGGAGTGAGATCACTATGTTGCACCTGGGTGGAAGTTAGGAGTTTAAATACTTGAACTACAGATAAAGTTTCTTCTCCCATTCTCAATATAGTATCAAGTTTATATCTAAAATAGTTTTTTTGTTTTTTAACTCACAGTGCAACGTTTCATCCTAAAATGGCAGTATTCTATTCATTTTTGCTATTTGTGCTATAACCTCTATTTTTAAATCAATCTGCTAACTGAACTTCACCTTGCTACCAAGATATTTTTATAAAATCATAGAATGGTTTGGGTTGGAAGAGACCTTAAAGATCATCTGGTTCCAACCCCCCTGCCATGAGCAGGGGCATCTTCCACTAGACCAGGTTGCTCAGAGCTCCATCCAACCTGACCTTGAACACTGCCAGGGAGGGGACAGCCACAGCTTCTCTGGGCAACCTGTGCCAGTGTTTCACCACCCTCACGGTGAAGAATTTCTTCCTAATATCTGATCTAAATCTGCCCTCTTTTAGTTTAGAGCCGTTCCCCCTTGTCCTATCACTGCACACCCTTGTAAAAAGTCTCTCTCCATCCTCCCTGTAGGCCCCCTTCAGGTACTGGAAGGCTGCTAGAAGGTCATCCCGGAGCCTTCTCTTCTCCAGGCTGAACAGCCCCAACTTCCTCAGCCTGTCCTCGTAGGAGAGGTACTCCAGCCCAGTTTCTCTGCAATTTCGTATTTACTTCATGTTTTAGTCCACTACCATATATTCCAAACAGAGGAAGCTGAAAGTTTGTGGTTTTTTTTTTTTTTTTTTAACAACAGTAGTGCAAAATCTGTTTCTTCAGCGTAGGCTGGAAGGGAACATCAGTGGAGAACAAGGATGAGGAAAAACTGCACGGCATAAGCTGTTTAATTGCATTTATTTGTATTACAGTTTCACTTAGGCTAGAGTCCATCCACATAAAGGAACCCAAAAATATGGGATATAAGAAGAATTTTGAAAGAACGTACTGTTTTATTATTACACAAAAATTATGATGCTTAATCAAAGGTTAGTGTTGAGGTGTGTGTGGGGGGGAAGTGTGGCTGGCTTTGATTCTGAGATTTTGGAAGCTGTTTTCTCAAAGCTAGCTAGACTATTTTTTTCTTTAATGGGACAGAGATAACTGTCACCAACAGTGACAGACTGAGCATATGCAGCTTGCCACTTTTTTGTGATTTCTCCGTCACTAGCGTAACCTGGAGGATGCATTAACAGCAGCAGTCTGGGGCGTCTCAGTTGAGGCAAGCATGGTGCTTCAGGTACCCTATGGTATAGCTCCACATGTTCCACTTACTGATCAGTTCTTGACGGTACTTCTTTTTATTAAGATTTTCTTGAAATTAAAGCAATATTATATAGTCAACATGATTGTACTGTTTTTCAATTTTATTTTGACCATTTTTAGTTGTATAAATTCACAGGTATAATGTAGTTCTTGGTTTGGTTTTAATTTTAAGATATCAGGCTCCCTTCAATATGAGCAGGAATCTTCAATAAAAATGTAACCTTGCACTGAGCAGCTGATGAAGTTTTTGTTCTCGGTAGATAAAAATCTATTTTTATTTTGACATAACTAATGAAAAATCTGTCAGCATAAGTGACAGTAATGGAAGCTGCTGTACAGAGATTGTCAAGAAAATCACAAGCTTGGAATTCCCGGGTCATAATTTTAATCAAAATCAAGAGGTTGATTGTCACATTTTTTAATAATAAAAGTAATTTTCACTCTGCTGAACACATGGAATATCTTAAGGGGCTCTGAGTTAATATGAGCTGTGAGACTTCACCTCGTAATGTAATGAAGACTCTGTCTGCCTGAAGCCATGTCTGTGCAGAAGGTGAAAATGTACCAGACTCTCCCCAATACTAAAAAGTAGAGGGTCAGTTTTGTTTCAGTACTCAACTTTGCAGAGCCATATGTATAGGAAGTGTCACAGGAGGCCGTTAAACAATATCAAATCCTGTTGTATCTCTTTTTTTTCTTTAATGGTCTGGTCTGTCAACAATATAAATATTAATTATTTTGGTAAATGAGAGCCTAGATCCACTTAAAAACACAAACATCAGACTTAAGCAAAAGTGATACTGTAAAAGTAGCGGGAAAAATCTAGCCCATGAATTTTTTTGTTGGGTCGGACAATAATCTATCCTTAACAGTGGAAGAGGAAAGCCTCTTCAGGGGCAGGACGTGATTTGGGCTGCCTGTCGCGTTAAAAGTGGTAAACTTGTGTTCTAAATTCTCTCGCTGAGGAGAGTCTAGGTGCTGCTGGATCTACTCCTAGTCCCAGACTTGGTCAACGGTTTATGTCTAAAGGGTTAAGTGTGTCGCCACTTATCAGATCCAGCTTGCCTGTTAGAGCCCTTCCAAGGACTTTCATTGAAACAGTTTCGCAGAGTTGTAGCAATAGGTAATTTATTCAAGTGACAGGTATCGCAGATTCGGGATTGCCCCTGATAAATGCACTGTCTACAAAAGTTGAGCCCAAGGTAATGGTTTAGTGCTTTAGTTAACAGTGTGTTCCCGGGGATATGTCTGACAAAGTCAGAGGCGCGACTCTTACCAAAAAGGCGTCCCTTCTTTGGGGGAAAAGAGGGGTTCAGACCCATCTGTCCGGTAAGGTTCTCACTTGGCTTCTCCTCCCAAAGAGAGTTTTCAAGTGCCAATTTTTATACATTTGAAAGTCTTTTGGTGAGGTGGGACTAAGTCAATTATTATGTGTCGATTGGCTCTTGGCATGGAATGTCATGTCGTCACAAGCAGGACTCAGCCCTATGGAGTGGGCATCTTGTATGTGCTCAGGGGGGCCAAATGGTTAAGCAACCTCTGGCTGCATGGCCTCCCTCACTTCCCGGAGATTACTTGATTTACAGTGATGGGCCATCCCCCTTTGCTTCTGTCTGATAAGCACAAGTCAATTGCTCCCTTTGTTAACTCCAAAAGCTCTTGATGCCTGAGTCCGATCATGTCATTGAGAAGTCCAGCAAGGCCATGACCACACTGCCCTTTAGTGGTCCATTCCCCTGGTACTTCCCCATGATGTGTTAAAAGGGACCACATACAGAGGTGGTGGTCTTGAATTTGTCTGATCCTTTTTTTGTACTTGCTGACACTGTCTGCCACTACAATCTCTTCTGACAGCATGTGTCGTGAAGTCACTACCTGCTCTGTAAAGATATGCTGCGTTTCATATTTGTTGAACTGATCTCAATGTAGTTTCCATCACGTGCCTCCTTGTTCTGACATTGTAGGGTTTGGTGAGCAGTAGTTCTGTGTTCGCCATAATCTGGCTTTAATGCTTTTATAAGCTTTGATCATATTACCCTCCTGATCTTCTGCTCTTCACACTGCAAAGTTGCAGATTTTTTAGTCTCTCTTTGTAAGGCAGCTGCTCTGTCCTCTGAATTGTTTGAGTGGCCTGCTCTGTACCTTCTCTTCAGTAGAAGGTTGTCGAGTTAGAGAGACCAGAACTGTCTGGTACACCAGTGTTTTATATAGCAGCAAAACGACATCCTCTGTCTTGGTTCTGTTACTTTTTTGGTGACATCCAAAGTTTTTTGGCTTTTCTGGCCATAGTTGAGCACAGAGAGCTGTGAACTATAACTCCTACGTCTCTTCTCCACTCAAAATTGATGTAAGAATGTTAGTGAGGTTTACATTTTTTTTCCCAAAGCAGAGCTTCTTACATTGACCTGGGTTGAAGCCCCTCTTTGCCTTCTTGCTCAGTTTTATATTGTCCTTTGAGTTCCTTACCATTGGCATGGAATTTGACTACTCAGAAAAGCTTAGTATCTTCTGCAAATCTGAAGATTTCATTGTGTGATCCTTCTTTGGGTCACTGAATCTGGGTAAACCTGATTCCTTGGGAATGCTGCTGCTATGACTTTTTCATTCAGAAGACAGAGTGACTCAATCCCTACTTGTGCTTCCTATCACTCGAGCAACATTCCACGAAAAGCCCCTTTTTCCAATTCTAACTTAATTTCTTCAGGAGTCTCTGGTGGGAACCCTTGTCAAAGGCTTTCTGAAAATCTGAGTCTGTTGGATCTTCATTTACCCACGTGTTTTCTTCTCCACCCCCTGAACTCCTGCAGGTAGCAAGGCAGTATTTTCCTTTACAAAAGCTCTATTGACCTTTTTCCATCAGATGCATATGGGCTCAGCAATCTTACTCTTTTGTATGGACTCTGCTGTCTTACCAGGATCGGAAGTTAGTGTCAGTGGTCCTTTCAGGACGTGCAGGGCTCTGAGGTCAATGTCATCTGATCCATATGACTCAGTGATTTGGCTGGTCTAGTACTTACTGTATATGTGCTTTAATGTTGGTGTAGCTGTTCCAACGTTACGATGAACATGTTGTGTGAGATACCATCTCATCTTCATTGGTCAAGACAGATGCCAAGAATTTGATGAGCTTCGTTACTGTGATCTTCTCATCCTTGAGGACCCTTTTCATATCTCTCTTGAAAAATGATCCCTCCAACCCTCTAGCTATCTTTCACCTTTCAAAGTATTTAAAGAACGTTTTTATTTCAACATGAGCATCTGTTGCAAGGTGATCTTGAAATTCTTCTTCACCTTCTTAATTTACTGTTTACATTTGACTGCCCTGTTGTATGGCATTTCCTGTTCTAATTCTTCATTCTCCTCACTTTCAGAAATTTCCTCATGTTCTTTTCTTCACTTTTCTGACGCATTTTGAGTAACACGTCCTCTTATGTACCCGAAAAGGAGTAGAGGGGAGAGTTTTCTCTTTAATCTTTCAGTGTTTTAGTTTGCAGTTGTCAAGAATACATCCATAGACAGTTTACTAGTAGTTATCCAAGTTCAGAGTATTTTCTCCTTTCTTTGAGTCTTTTTAGCGGCATCAGAAGTGAAAAGTTTTACTTTTGCACAAATGTGGGACTTTAGAGACTGAATGAATTGGAAATAAGGCAATGTGGTTGGTTGTCTTTGAAATTAAAACTGTTAGTTTTGAATTTTCAAGGGTTATATAGTGAATATTTTAAAATCTGATATAAAAGATGCCTCTCATATTTTGGTGATCAAAATACCCACAAATCCCATTTATTTTTGTCAGTTAGATTGTGGTGATGTAGAGTTGCATTCAACATTCTTGGATAATTGAACACATATGTATGCCTTCTTAATTTTATGAAATGTAGCTATGATTTTTATAATTAGATTGCTTCAGGAAGGTATACCACTGTGGAAGACTGATGTTGTAACTGTAATATTGTGAACCATTTTCCTATTTGTTAATGGCTAGGGTAGTGTGATTCTATTCTATTCCATTCCATTCTTACTATAGTCCCATACTTCTGGAGGGATGTTGTGTTACTAGATGATACAAGATGCTGTATGGGAAAGTCAGAGGTTTTGGCAAGCAGATGAGAGGTGATTCTGCAAAAGTGAGAAGTAGCGTGGGATAGTGGGTTGTGCACTTCTTGTTTCTCCTAAATTACAGTAGGAAAGTAGTTAAAATAACTGTCAGTGATTAATGCTTATGCTTCAGATTTAATGCCCAACTGAGATTAATTAGAAGAAGGTTTCTCAGAACAGAAAGATCTTGGAGTGCTGTCTTAATTGCTGTTGGGAGCGGAAAAGGTACCAATCGCTTTCTTAAGGTGTAGCTATAGCCTGATCAGTGCTTTTGAAAAACTTCACGTGACCTGGTTGTAGGCAATAATGTGGATCCAAATTCAACAACCTGAGAGGTCCCTTCTGATCTCAAATTACTGTAAGTGCTGTGACTTGTGTGTAGATTCAGGAAAGCACTATTAGCAGATTACCTAATGACTCAGTTGGCAGCTGGAAGTTTTTTGCACATTTTGAAGGCTAAATGAAGTTAATTAAGGATATTGGGCCAAAGCTTTATGCTCAACTTCGATGCCTGCAGCCATGGAATTGTCTACTTAAGATGCTCAAACCTGAGCCCATTATATCTGTTGGTGGTAAAATGTAAATTTCAGATGTTTACTTAATGAAGTGATGAACATTTCTGAGGTAAATGTTTACCAGTCTAGTATTCTTTTAACATTTTGATACAAAAATACATTCTGTAGAGCCTGCATGGTCATTTACTGCCAACTTGAGGGATTTAATTTTAAATGGCTGATTTGTAAAATAGATTTAGTTTTGAAGTTATTGGCTTGATTTTAGGGATGCTGATGTTTTAAGGGAGGAGTAGAAAAGGGAGAAACGGTTTATGTAGGCTTAAAGATGACATGAAAGAGTTAATTCTTTAGTGAGTAATAGTGCAAGGTTTAGGGAGACTTATGTTCTGTATAGTGTATGTTTTGTGTCTCCTAGTACACATAGTGTATTTTAAGGAATGTGGATTTCCTTCCATTTTGGAAATTTTTCCAGTAAGTCGGTGCCTGCCATGTATGTGGAGTAATGTTTCCTTGGAACTGAATTTCTCTGGTCTTACATCTTCCGACCGTGGATAAACTCACAAGTCGTCTACTCCCATCCCATGTGATGAGCTTCTGAAATCTCAGAGAGCGGTATGAAACAGAAGTGCTGCACAGCTACCGCAAACAGCTTTGAATAATTGTTTGTATTTTCTAACTGATTAAATCTATTTAGATCGTGTAAAATTAGCTTATCTTAGGATTTGATCAGAAAACTGCAAGCAATCTCACAGTGCTGTGTGGTGAGCAGACCCTTTCAGCTGGGAATTGCTACCCCTCAGCTAGAGCGGGAGGGCTGACCGAATGCCTTGGTCCGTGTTGTTGGCATGTGAAGTAAAGTGGAATAAATCCACACTTTCAGCTGTGATTTTTCATCCTAGAAGGTTGCTTTTTCGAGAACATTAATTCAGTTGCTTTCTGGTCGTTGGACCGTATTCTTAGGTTGTGACGTTAGGAGTATCTAAATGAAAGGTGTGATGTATGTATGAAACAGCCATGTTTCTCATTTCAAGGAGATAGAAGCAACATTAAAGTGCTTTCTGCTTTTTGTGTATTTTTATTTCTTGCATAAAAGTTAAGGAGAATTTGACATCTGGTAACAGATGATGATGTTTATGAACTTTAGGTCAGGTCTTGGTTAAGTCTCTGAAAGGTCTAAAATAACTTTGAATGATGTTTATATTACATTGTCTAGAAATTGCAAGATTTGCATCACATTATTACACTACAAATTGGAAATATTCTGGAAATAGTAGAGACCAGTTTGGAATATAAGATCAAAATGTAGTTGCTTCTTCTCATATGCTTTGTATGCTTCAAAGCTGAAGAAAATGAATTTCAAGACTCATGCAATTAGTCTGCTGTGTCATGTCATTTCATCTGATTAAGTGGAGAATTTCTGTAATTAGTTGGATGAATCCCACACACTCTGGTGAAAGCAGCATACACATTTAAAATATACTAATTTGTGTCTTACTCATTTCAAATAATGGACTTTATGTAGGCAGGGTTCAGTCTTCAGTGGAAAGGTTTGGATCGGCGAATCGGTTTTTGACTAAAAATATTTGCCTGGCAAAAATATCCCTAGCTGTTACTGTTCTCACACTTTCCATGTAATAATGACTCCTAATGGTAAGCTGATTTCATGCTGAAGGCTTCAGTTCCGCAACACACTTGAAGACATGCATGACTTGCATCATACTGGATCTTTCCCTCTATTTTAAGGGCATAATTCATGTGCTTGAATCAGACATGCATTGAAATAGCTTGTTGAATTAGTGCCTATGTGGAAATTGTTTTTCTCTTCAACATAATCAAATTTGGAACTGGAAATGACCTTGTGTGGATGGCTTTTAGCATTTTTTTTCCTGAGTTGTGCCACTGTCAGTTGTTGCTGACTTTAATATTTGTGGGTTTGCAGCTGTCCAGGCAATTGAATTATTTTGTGTTCATCTTCACAATAATTATATGCCTCTCAACTGCCTTTTCAGTTTACATGTAAAATTAGCATTTTGCCAACATTGTCATTGTTTAAAAAAGAGCAATGCAAAGTCTGGTTGTCCAGAGAATGTCTCAATTTAATGTGCATAGATGCAAATTTAAATTCACAGTTATATGAGCTGTAACATAAATTTTAGAAAAGGTAGCTTTCATCTATATGTGTAGGTATTTAGACATGTGTTTACCTTGTCTTCTGCATTTTAATATTTTTCAGACAAGTATAAAAGAAGGATTACTACTGAAGCAAACCAGTTCTTTTCAGAGGTGGAAAAAGCGTTATTTCAAACTTCGAGGTCGTACCCTTTACTATGCTAAGGATTCAAAGGTAATTCTATGATACTAGTGTCTAATGCCATATACTTGTAACTTCAATTCTGTTTAGATTTATAAGTGTAATAATAATAATGTAATGATTTGTTAGTGATTGTTTTATTAAAAAACTGCTGTATATATGTTGTAGTGTTTTCAGTTAACGTTAAATAAGGAAGACTTGTGATTTCTCTTGTTTTTTTTTTTTGAAGTTAATCAGTTATTTTAACCTTCTTGAATATTCAAACATATAATAAATTCATCTTAAGGAGTTGTGGGGTTTTTTTGGGAGGTGGATCTCAGGCAGTTATATCCAACATTTAAAAAAGAAAAAAGTAGAAAAAGGATAATGCTCAGCAGTTATCCCTCAAACTGAATTCCGTTAAAACTCTTCTAGCCTGAAGCCCATATTGCCCTTAAAGAGGTGGAAATGATTGCGCTGAAATCAAGACAAGAACATTTTCTGCCAACACTGATATATAAGGGAAAAAGCTATTTCCCATCAATTGAAATTTTGGCTGGGAAAATTGGGGATGGGCAGAGGGGAATACTTGCCTTTTCAAAAGGCATTTCCTCCCCCCCCTCAGGCCCGGGACCGAGGGTGTTTTGGCTTGCTGGGCAGGCTCATATTGTGTTGTTCCGTAGCAGGGGGCATTACTTTTCTTTACCTTGTGGTGCTCCAGCGACTCATGAGAGCTGTAGGTGAGGTGCTTCAGATCTCCATCATCCATGAGCCTGGTCTTCTCAATATAACTGTAACTAAGGCGTGGAGACCTCTGTTTCTAGGACTGTATGACTGTGATTGCATGGTGCGCAGTTGTATGGCTGTGATGAATCAACCAGAACATCGCTCTTCAGGGAGCCCAGCACTGAAGTACCTCTGTTGCCACACTTCTCTGCACGTGGTGCTACCATGAGCAGTTTATATAGACTTAAACACGGCGGATAAAAGCTCTGAGAATGGCAGCGTCATCTGTGCCATAAAGATGAGAAAAGGAGGTGTAATGAGCAGGCAGGCAATTGTACAAATACTCTGTGATGCTGAATCCAGACCTGCTGAAACTCCCCCAGTGTCGATCCTCCTTCCCATGGCATGGAACAGGAAGAACATGGTGTGGCTAAAAAAAGGGGGGGAGACATTTTTGTTGGTCTTCCCTTCTGTGCTTCAAAACCAATCATGAGTTTAACAGAACCGAATTAATCCTTTGCCAGAGGCTGGGGTGTTTCCAGAAGACATATATTTCTGTTGCTGGAACATAAAACAAAGGAGTGGAAGGGATTACAGAATCACAGAATGTTAGGGGTTGGAAGGGACCTCTGTGGGTCATCTAGTCCGACCCCCCTGCTGAGGCAGGGTCACCTAGAGCAGGCTGCACAGGACCTTGTCTAGGTGGGTCTTGAATATCTCCAGAGAAGGACATTCCACAACCTCCCTGGGCAACCTGTTCCAGTGCTCCGTCACCCTCAGAGTGAAGAAGTTCTTCCTTGTTCCTAAAACTGATTAATTAATTTGTATTTTACTAAGTGTGAATCTCTTTCCGCTGACACCACATCTGTGCTACACAGTAGATACCCCAAAGCTGCATCTGTTTTAAAAAAACAAGTACTTAAAAGAGGTTTTAAAGCAATATATATTTTTGGAGCCACTTTTTAATGCTCTCATGTACCACTTAGATAGCAAATAGGACTGTGTTTAGGGATCAAATAGGAAGTTTTATCATGTCATCAGTGTCCTCTATTTTTTCACTACTTTTTTTTTTCTGTTCTTATTTTCCAACTGGAATGGACACAAGTAAATGGAAGCGCAGATTGAAAGCATACCTGAAAGAGGACTCAGACTATATTTAATGTTTTTATGTTCTTTTCCATTCACAGTCTCTAATATTTGATGAAGTTGACCTGTCAGATGCCAGCGTAGCTGAATCAAGCACAAAAAATGTCAACAACAGCTTCACGGTATGGAACCATTATAATACTGGTCTTGAAAGCTGTGGATAGACTGTTAATAAGAAAATAAAGAATCCTCTGAAGTGCTTCTTGTTTTCCTCTATATGGAAATAAAATGTCCCGTATTTGGAAATGGTGTAATGTATCAGAACAATATCACATCAACTATTGATAATGTTGTTTCTGTGATTTTTGTTTTAGCAGAAATTAGAATGCGAGATAACAGCTGCTTCAAAAGATGATGATGAACCAAAGCATTAAGAATTTAGCAAGATTCAGTATTAGTACTTTGTTAGTACTTATTAGCTCAGCTTGGTTTTATGCAGCAGCTTTTCTTTGAGGTGATATGCTGAATTAATGCAAATGTAATTGTGTTACTGTTTTAATTTCTTATAATAACACTTTTGTTTTTGTTAGTGAGGTGTATTTTATTTTTTTTATTGCTGATCATATGCCTGTATGTTTCGAAGTCACTTGGAAAAGCTCTCTTCACAGTCGTACCTTGATTCTGGTACTAGTATAAGAAAGAAAGTGTGTTCATCAATCCCTGTTTCTGAAAGTTCACAAGTGTGTTTTACACGCAGGTCTTGCCATTTACTGTTCAGCTGCTGTGTTGGAACTAAGTGATAACATCTAAGTGACACAGTTCCCCTGCTGATTCTTAACCTCTGGAAAAGTAAATCTTTTGAGCAAGAGCTAGCTGTGAGGAAGACTGTGGGTAAAGTTGTTCTTCCAAAGGTCTTGAGTTCTCCTGCTGACTGCAACAGCATCATTTTTCTTAAAGTGCAAATCCTGTTATTCTCTATTGAAATGTCGATTTTCCGTTTTCCTGAGGATTTTAATTTCACAAGTGGTCCATGTTACTAGTGTTGGTTGTTCTTCTCCAAGGCAGTCCAACGCAAGCCTCCTGAAAGCTGTATCAGGTCTGCTCTGCTGTGGTACCTCCCAGGCAGCTCCTGAAGTAGTCAGAGCACTTCAAAGACGTGTTTGTGTTGGTCTGGCCAGTCCAGCGTGTAGCGTAGCTGGCTGGTCAAGGGAGGTGATTGCCCCAGTCTACACTGCACTGGTGCGGCTCCACCTTGAGTACTGTGTGCAGTTTTGGACACCTTAATATGAGAAGGACACCAAACTATTAGAGAGTGTCCAGAGAAGGGCGAGCAAGATGGTAAAAGGTCTCGAGGGCAAGGCTTATGAGGAGCAGCTGAGGTCACTTGACTTGTTCAGCATGGAGAAGAGAAGGCTTGAGGGGTGACCTCATTGCAGTCTACACCTTCCTCAAGGGGGACAGTAGAGGGAGAGGTGATGATCTCTTCTGTCAGGTGACCAGTGATAGGATACGAGGAAATGGAATGAAGCTGCATCAGGGGAAGTTCAGGTTGGAAGTTAGAAGAAAGCTTTTCATGGAGAGGGTGGTCGGTCAGGCTGGAACAGGCTCCCCAGAGAAGTGGTCACGGCACCAGATCTGTCAGAGTTCAAGGAGCATCTGAACGACGCTCTTAGTCATTTGGTTTAGTTTTAGGTAGCCCTGTGAGGAGCAGGGAGTTGGACTCAATGATCCTTATGGGTCCCGTCCAACTCAAGATGTTCTGTGATTCTGTGATCTTGGTGTAATTTTGTGGGGGGAAGAAAAGTGGCATGTTTGGGTTGTGAGTTTTTTTATTTATTTCTTTTTTTCTTAGTGCTTGGTGTTTTGATATCCTTTATAATCTTTTAGGCCTGCTCGGTATCTCATGCTACACCAAAGGCATGTTTTGTATCTAGTATCAAGACTTCTGGGGAAGACGGTAGTGAAAAAAGAAATCTTAGGGGCTACAGCTTTAACAGCTTTGGAGATACTATTAATTTTCATGTCCTGGGTAATTTAGGGCAAACAGTGTTTTCGCTAAGGAGTCTTCAAATTAATTTTGAAAAATTATTTGGATTTATAGCTCTGCTGGATTGAAGTGTCATGTGATTTGACTGTGAAATATGGTAATAGTCGTCATCTCGCTTAATCTTTTGGCTTCTTTCTTTGTGTTTGCCTAACCCAGGCTCCCAGCAACACAGCTCAGTGAAGTAAAACATCTCTGGCCTTGCCTGCCCTGGTTTGGAGTCAGGGGGGTGGCATGGGTGGGTGGTTAGCTGTCCAGCAATACTCCCTATAAGTAAAGAGAAACATTTCTTTTGTTGTTTTTTTTTTTCCCTTCCATCTTAAAAAAGATAATACAGCCTTTCTTAAAAGTACCTGTTTTTTTCTTTATGTTCTTAGTGCTCTGTTAGCGTTCTCTTTGTTAAAAAAGAAAAATTAAATCCTTAACTTTAGCTTTCTCTAGTTAATGTACTCCTCTTGTTTCTTTGTCCTAACAGAGAAGATTTTAAACACAAACATAAGTAGATGGAATATACACAAAAAGACCATTTTACCAGGAAAACAGACCTTTAGGAATATACATTAGAATTGATTACTTTTTTTGTTTACAAATCCTTTTGTTGTTTTATTTAAATTCCTCCTCCCCCCCCCCCC
>Ga0065711_1007304_pt1 | contig 15164 bp, 5 predicted proteins | sample Hoacrofraction12_FD_59098 | JGI IMG/M metagenome (GOLD analysis project Ga0065711, IMG submission 59098) | Hoatzin crop microbial communities from Cojedes, Venezuela - Epithelial fraction 12 v2 (version 2) | ecosystem: Host-associated > Birds > Digestive system > Esophagus > Crop | place... | reverse complement strand
GACGGGGTCCTGTGCGGCCTGCTGTAGGTGACCCTGCTTCGGCAGGGGGGTTGGACTAGATGACCCACAGAGGTCCCTTCCAACCCCTACTATTCTGTGATTCTGTGATTCTGTGATTCTGTAATATGTATATTAAACTACCACAATTCTGGATACCCTAATAGCAGTCTGCACCTTCAGTCCAGTCATGCTCATGAACTAGCATGGCTGCATTTGGTCACGTTCAGTGAGAAACTGTGACAACTGGGTACAATTTTATTTGTGCAACAGGTACATAGGATTTTTGAATTGCTGGTGATAGTGACTGTCTGCAAGAAGGCACGTGAAAATATAAAACGCATGAAAAGATTATAAATAATACAGCCCGGCTATAGACATTAGGGAGTAACTCTCGAGAGATTTCTAAGATTCCCGAGAAAAAAGCATTTAGTTTAAGTCTCACCCAAGGAGTCCCAAGGGGGGGAGAAGCAAGGCTCAGCCCGTCGGCCAATCCTGGTTGTCGGAGGCAGTCTGAGGTGGAGTTTCCCTTGACTTGCTCACAGTGTTGGCTTCTCCTCCGAAAGTCCACGGTGTTACCTTCTTTTCCGAAAATCCCCTATTTCCCTGGCAATTTTTATATTCTTTCTACATTTAAGGTAGAGTTTGAGTGACTGTAGTCATACATACCTTTTATCATGATTGGTGTAAAATTCTCTCGCTTCACGTTTAAAGGTATAGTTTACGAAAAATTGAGAGCGCAGACTCGAAGAGGAGTGGTCGCACCTCGGAGCCGGGTAGCCTTCGGGATGGAGGTGTGTTTTGGTATTAAAATGATATTAAAACAAGCAAAGCTAACAAGAGGATAGCACTTTGGCAAGGTTTCAAAAACCTGTTGGCTCAGGGGGGCAGATGAGCTGCTTATCAGTTCTAGAGGACCATTTCTTCCTGCTTTATCAGCAAGGAGCACGGCCACGGAATCTTCACTCCACTCCATCCTCTATTGTATGTTGCAGGGAGTTGCTGTGTTAGTGGATTCCTCGCGTGCCTGCTGCAGTTTTGTCCCATCCTCAGAGCTCCTTTTAATTTTATGTTTTTCCTCGATGGGTGAACACTGCTATGTTTTTCATATAAACCTTAATTTTCTGATGTAAAACCTTAACTTTACTAATAATTCCACACAGGAATCCCTTTAAAATGGTACAAGCTATTTAGAATTTCTTGGGGGGGGGAGGAGGTGGACATTTCTTACCAACTGGCAGCAATAAACATGGTAGTAACAGTACAAGGAAGGAAGGAAGCAAGGAAGCAAGGAAGGAAGGAAGGAAGGAAGGATAAACAGGAAAGAGGAGACACAGGAAATTCAGTCTGGAGACTTTCAAGAAAATGATTCATGCTTAATTAAATTCATTGTTTTCTTTCTTTCTGTACTAAAAAAATCACTTCAGAGGCAGAACTTTTTCATCAGTGTTATTATTTTCCATAGTAGAACTAAGGAGGACACAGAATAAATTAAAGTGTTTGGATATGTTTTATGCCATATATACTTTATTTTGAGTTAAGTGATAACAATGGCAAAGAGCTTTTTACCTTATTTGAAGAATAAGTGTAGATTTTTTAGGTAGCTGTTAGCAACACACATTTATCAATTATGAATATCATTAGCTTTTATGGAAAATAGCAGAAAATTGAAAATGGTCTCAGAATGAATGCATGTTTGTAGTCCCTTCACTCTGCCTGGGAATAAAAAATAGTTTGAGGGCATCCTGAACTTCACATGGATTGACAGTCAATTGCAATTATCTTTTACTGTGAGATGTTATTTGGAGTTCTGTCATTCAGATTTTTATAACATCAGATATAGTTATTCAGGTCAATAATGCTGTGCAGAAATAATGTACTAACCTGGAACTTGATAACAGTTTTGGAAGATGACATTGGAAAGATTGTCTAGATGATCTTAAACAGGTAGGAACACAACATATATGTGAATCCTGTTTTTTCATAAAAAATAGTAAATAAGAGGAAAAAAGACAGTTAAGATCTTCACAACTGCTGCTACTCCTGAGTGTGCTTCTATTTTCTGTCAAAAGGTTGGGTTTGGTTTTATTCCCTCAGAACTAGTGTGATGAGTTTCTAGCTAGCAAAGCCACGTGCCACTTGGAAAGCACCAAACAGAGTACAAGGGAGAACTGAGAAACCAACTACCAGCCTAATGTTTTTCTAGAGACGGAACTGTGGCAGCGCATCCTGCATTAAAAGCATGGTTAAATACATGAACTTAGCTAAAAAGCACAGTCTTCACCAACTTCTAAGAATCAGCCTCCAAGGCAGAGAAAAAAGCAAGATCCATAAGTATTTTATTGGAAACAGAAAGGACAAAGTGTCTTCAGTCTTGTGACATGGGTTGCAGAGTTACACAACAGCTGATTTCTAAGCACAGCCATTGCCAGAACAATCATCTATAATACTAACACAGCAGATGCCTCTGTGGCTTTTCATTTTGTTCTGTAAAACACGTAGATCTCCCATGTAGATCTCTCCATATATCGTAGAAAGCTTTTCAATATGTGTGTACATCTTGCAAAGTACTGAGGAAGAGCAAGTAGGGAAGAAAATACAAATATATATGGTTAATAAGTCGCACACTGTCCAATACAATCTATTTTTAGGAAGGAAAGGAAAAAGAAAACATCTCCTTCTGGCTAAGAGAAGAAAAAAGAAAGACTGAGAGAAGAAAAAGGAAAGCATTCTGGACAAGTTTGAAATTTGTTGTAATAGTTTATTTTCTGATGTCAAAACTTGCTGTGTTTTAATGTACACTATCTTTTAATGAATCATGTGCTTCTTTCAGCTCATTAGTGTCATGCCGGTAATTCAACAGAGCGGCAAGCTGACAGATACTCTAGATAAAAAGATTTTGCAGAACCCTTTCTGTACTTCTCTTCCTCGCAGAGAAAGCTATACCTGTCTGCCATGGTCTCTGGAAGGCAGAAAGGTCTTTGCTGGGATGTCACCAACCTTTGACAGGCTTTCAGAACCCTGAGGCAATGAAGCCATCCATAATTTACCTAAAGTAGCACAATATTTGCAGTTACTTTGAGGACACACTGAACTATGCCAGGTTTACGTCTCGAACAGATCTGCAACTGGTTTATTTTTCTCCTCCCGTGAGCGGTGTACATAGCTAAAAGTTGGTACAAATTTACAGGGTCCAGAGCACAGAATCTTGCTTCTGTTCCTTTAACTGGGACTGTTTAGTCTGGAGAAGAGGAAACCGAGGTCAGACCTTATGACTCTCTACCACTACCCGAAAGGAGGTTGTAGTGAGGCAGGTGTTGGTCTCTTCTCCCAAGTAACTAGCAATAGGAAAAGAGGCAATGGCCTCAAATTGCGTCAGGGGAGGTTTAGATTGGATATTAGGAAAAATTTCTTTATGAAAAGAGTGGTCAGACATTGGAATAGGCTACCCAAGGAAGTGGTGGAGTCACCATCCCTGGAGGTGTTTATAAAATGTGTAGATATGGCACTTCAGGACATGGTTTAGCATGCATGGTGACATTGGTTGGACGTTTGGTCTTGATGATCTTAGAAGTCTTTTCCAACCTTAATGATTCTACGATTCTAATACAGACAACTTGTTTGAGCATCCCTAGGCTTTCCTGCCTTTCCTCTCTGCACCTACCCAACCAGAAGGGACAGGATCTCAGTCACCAGCATTTTTTGAAGCCCCATGGTTTAGATGGTTTTGAAGCCCGATGATTTGGATATGTTATGGTGTCTCAAAAGGCAACTGAGTTACACTTAAAAAGTGAATATAATTTTGATAATACAAAGAAATACTATCCCAGAAAATACACCACTTGTCAGGAAAAAAAAAAAGCTTTCATAAACATGAAAACATTCAATTGAAACAATAATAGTAGTACCGGAAAAAGCTGTGGAAATGTTTTGGGTTTCTTTAATTTAGAAATTGTTATTTATTTACTTTCTGGAATGAATGACATGCCTTTAGAGGCGGATTCATGGAGAGTTTATTTGCTGTTGACAAAACGGAAAGGCCCCTGACCTAACGTGCATTATGACACAGTAGGTAAGACACACAACGGAATATGTGAAGCTCTGGAAGAAACCTCTCTGATGTATTTAAACCACATCTCTGAAATGACACTTCATGCCTCAGTTCATTCCAATCTCACTGAAGCACAGTCATGTCTGTGCAGTGTCCAGTTTAAGACAGAGTACCTTTTACAGTCATTCTTCCTGCAGCTTTTCTGTTTTATACTCATAAACACTTAACAGAGCAAGAAGGCTATCCTGTTCCTAGACCAGTGTCCATACACTTCCTACAAGTGATCTGATGCGTTAGAGCTACTTTCACTCACTCAGTGAATAAATAATAGCATAGTTCTCAACAAAGTGTTTTACCAAAACAACTTTCTGTTAATTCCTCTGGACAATCTAGGAATATATTAGGAGTTGTATTAGATAGTCTATTATTGGACTATTTGTCTGAGAATTGCTGATTTCTTTTTTTACTTCCTGTTTCTTCTGAAAATGATCTTGCTCTGTGAGAGTGGATGTGATGTGGTAGGTATTTGCTCATCAGGAAGTGAACTAGAATGACTTCAAAACACTATTTCCTTGGCATCTTTACAGAGTAATGGTTTTTATTTCCAAACATTATAGGCAAGCAACCTACGAGGAAACCACAAAAAGACTACCTATGTTTTACACTTAACAATTATTTGAGAAAACCAGTTCCCCTACACATATGTTTGTGACAAGGAACAACCGCCAGCACTCAAGCAGAAATTCAATATACCACAAGATGAGTGAAAAATTTTGTGAAAAGTAAAGCTTACAGGATCCTTCAGGACTGTGTATAACACTGCAGTTCAGACGACGTTGACCCTGACACCTGTCAATGCAATTTAAAGCGTACTGTTTCTGACATACACAGGACATTTTTATTCTAAGTCCAAAAATCATCTACTAAACCAGCTATTTACAATTTGATTTTCTTTAAGTAGCTGCATTATAGAGCATTTTTTTTCCAATTTCATGGAGTTATAACTCCAAACATGTCAAATGGCAACTCCTTGCTCTTGAAGAACACTTTTGTTTAAAGTTCTCTTTGAAATAATAGTATAGTAAGGGTAAAAAATGTCTTATGGAAAATTAAGTACAATATTTTATTTAGAATCAATTATTTATCAAATCACCACATTGCTGAATATTCTTTATCACACAAAAAGGGACTTTGTATAGTAGTATTCTGAAGAGACATCTAGTTTTACAACCTTGAGTCTGGGCAGTAAGGGAGTAATTTCTCAAAACAAGTACATAATTTTATAAACTGTGAAAGCAAGTATCACTCATATCAAAAGTTTTTCTACACTTGGGTTCCGAGTCCAAGAAAAATAGATCATTTGGGAGAGGAGAAAAATCAGGATCATTTAGTGACAAATAAAGATCTTAAGCTTGGTGTTCAGAAAACCACAGGAGATAAGGAAGGCCTGTAATAACTGCAGAGTTGTTGCTAAAAAAATACCTGAAGATAAAAAAGAAGATACTTGTGTGAGCAAATTGGAAAGAATTTTCACAGTAACTTTCATGGAGTTTTTGTTCATGCTGAGACAAAAGATGCTTCCAAATCTAGCCAGAGTATGATCTGGTGTACCTATATAATCACCCCAGAATGACAACACTTATTTGGTGGTATTGCTTAGAGAAATTAAATTTTAGTAGAGCTTCATGATTTTTAATGAATGCGTAAAACTTGAATCCACTAACAGTATTACCTTTTGACTGGGCAAATAACAAATTCAGTATTTCTGCTCATTAAGGTAACCAAACAAAGTTTAAACTCTATAGTTTTTATTTTCAATAACATGAAAAATCTTGAGGTTTTGCAGAAATAATAATTAAGATGATAGAAGCCATGGAAAATGGGCAAAACTTTCACAGGTTTTACTGAGGAATGGTAGAATATTTTTTTTCTTTTTATTTCTAAAATGACAAAGCAAAAGGTTTAATCTACTTAGACTTAAATGAAGTTGTGGACTTTTTGTCCCATTAAAAACTACTGTGAATGTGGAGATGATGAAGATTAATGCAGGACTTTTACAAAGTGGGTAAGAACTTGGCTATCAGAAGACAACAACTAGTTGTTGAATAGGTCAAGTATTAGAATGGAAACAAATCCTGCAGAAATACAGGAATCTGTTTTGGGACCAGCACAGTACAGAACAGGATTAGGTATACATTCATGGAATTTGTAAATGACAACAAAGGGAGATATTATGAATATGAAGAGAGATTAAAATTCATTCTGTTTGCCACTGGCAACTGAAGTCCTTCAAGGAGATTATTGTACTGGGTTTCTGTGACAATGTTTTGGTAGCAGGGTGGGCTACAGGTATGGTTTCTGTGAGAATCTGCTAGAAACTTTCCCTATGTCCTACAGAGCAAATGCCAGCTAGCTCCAAGATGGACCTGCCGCTGGCTAAGCCTGAGGCTGTCAGTGACAGTGGTAGCACTTCTGTGATAACATATTTAAGGAGAAAAAAAAACCCTGTGTAATGGCATTTTGCAGGCAGGGAGAGGACTGAAAACTCTGCAGACACCAAAGTAAGTGAAGAAGGAGAGGGAAGAAGTGCTCCAGGCACTGGAGTAGAGATTCTCCTGCAGCCTGTGAAGAAGACCATGGTGAGGCAGGCTGTCTCCCTGCAGCCCTTGGAGATCCACGGTGGAGCATTTATCCACCTGCAGCCCACAGAGGACCCAGTGCCACAGCAGATGGACACCCGAAGGAGACTGTGACCCTGTGGGAAGCCTGCACTGGAGTAGGCTCCTGCCAGGACCTGTGGACCCATGGAGAGAGGAGCCCACGCTGTAGCAGGTTTGCTGGCAGGACTTGTGACCCCATGAGGACCCACACTGAAGCAGCCTGTTCCTGAAGGACTGCACCCTATGAGAAGAGACTCACACTGGAGCAGTTTGTGAAGAGCTGCAGCCTGAGGAAAGGACTCATGTTGGATAACCTTGTGGAGAAATGTCTCCTGTGAGAGGGACCTCACGCTGGAGCAGAGGAAGAGTGTGAGGAGTCCTCCCTCCGGGGAGGAAGGAGAGGCAGAGAGGTGTGATAAACTGACCACAATCCCCATTCCCTGTCCCCCTGCATCGGTTGGGGTGGGAGGAGGTAGAGAGTTTGGGAGTAAAGTTGAGCCTTGAAAGGAAGAAGGGGTGGGAGGAAAGTTTTTTTATGATTTAGTTTTTATTTCTCATTATCCTACTCTAATTTGATTGGCAATAAACTAAAACAACTTCCCCAAGGTGAGTCTGGTTTGCCCTTGATGATAATTGGTGAGTAATCCCCCTGTCCTTATCTCGACCCATGAGCCTTTCATTTTCTCTCCCCTGTCCAGCTGAAGAGGGGGACAGATAGAGCGGCTTTGGTGGGCACCTGGCATCCAGCCAAGGTCAACCCACCACAATTGCATAAAATCCAAATTTAAGGACATAAAAGAAATATTTTTGCTTTTAACTGAGGACCTACGAAGTGACTGAATGGCTACTGTGCTTAAGTACTACAAAAGGATCATGAAATTCTGAATGAGATTAAACAGTGTTTTTCAAGCAGAGCCAGGTTAATACTAATTTTGTTTTACAAGGTACTCATTAAGACCTTGTTCAGAATGCTGCATACAATTCTGGTCACCTATTTTCAAGAAAGATGAATGTAATAAAGGAGCAGGTGTAGAAAATAGCTATAATAGTGATCAGGGGAATGAAATATTTATCTGAGAAAGAGAAATCTAGAATTTGGCTTATTCAGTCTAAGCTAGCAAAAAATGAGAAGGAATTTGATGAAGACTAATACATTCAGGGTTATATGTGAAGAAAGGAAAAGAACTATTTAAACATAAAAGACAGTATGGTTACCTGACCAAATAACAGTATATGAGAGACTCAGGAATCTAGAAATGGAAATCAGGAGAAGATTTGCAACCAGATGGAACTGAAAATGTCTTTCAAAGTTGGCAGCAGAGGCCAGGAGTTTTAAGTTTCAAGTGCTTCAGGAGTAAATTTGTAACTAAATGTTAGTTCATTATCACTGAATATGTGATATTAAAGGTGACATCAGCTATTCTAGAGGTTCACATTAAAGACACAAAACGTGACTGGATCACTGCGCTTTGCCCTGTATTAGTCTCATCCAAAAATTTTTATCTTCTTTAACAAAGTCTCTGCAATTGGTGAACATTGGAATGATGACCTTGAGAATGTCTGCTGTCTTTCTGTAGTACAGCATAACTATCGCACTTGGTCTTTTGCATTTGTTAGGTTTACTTCAGTAAGCTTACTGGGAAATGTTAATGATAGGGATGCAGATATTCATGGGCAACTGACCACCACTCAAAGGTGGTCTACAACTACGTGAGGACTAGAATAAAAAAAAAAAAGTAATTGAAACCTTCCAATCCTACTTCCCATCATCTTTCGCACTCCTAATTTCCCTTCCAGAAACTGATGTTTTTCGAGACTTACAATCCCCAAGTATTAAATTATTAAAATTTCACGTCTTGGTCTGTACCTGATTCAAGAGTACCCACAATACTGCTATTAGAAATGTTAAACAATTTTCACATCAAATAACTTACTACAATAAGATTTTTTTCTGTGATGATTTCTGCTTTGTAATTAATTGCAAATATTTATTTTATCCTGTGACTGTTTCAAAGCTATTGTATTAAACATTGTTTTGTGAATGACACTAGGAAAGGTTTGATATTGGAAGGCTTGACATTAAAACACTTTAATCTTTTTTCTAAGTGCATGCAAATGTCAGGACTTAGGCTTTTTTTGCACCCTACTAATTTTCAGAAAATTTGTGACTGAACTCTACACTTTAAATAAAATATTTCCTGCAAATTTCATGGTGTTTTTCAGAAAGGGTGGGGCCAGAAATGTTTTCTCCAAACTCATACAAACAGTTCTTATCCTGAAGAATATATTTTATTTCACTTTTTTCATTGTTTAGTGGTTGTAGTGAAAATCTGTATTTGTGAAGTTGATAATTGTGTTATCACATAACTTGCTTTTACTTGAAATGAGAAATATCTTAAGTATTTTCCTGAAAAGTTAATGTCACAGGACTTCTCATATGTTTGAAAGTATGGGGAAGTATCTTGCTGAAACAGGATCTTAAAATATAGATTTTATGACTCATAAATATAATTCCAACTATAAAAAACTTACATATTTAAGACCTACAATTAATTTAAAAATGCAAAATACAGAGACAGAGGAATAATATTTTCCGGTCAAAAGCCATAAGCATATTTTAGAACTGAACAATATTTAAAGTAATCTTAAATTTAAACCATATTAAATCTAGGGGACTTTTTAAAAGTATAATCATCCATAATTACATAAAATAGAATAGTCTGCATTTATGTGTTGAGGAGATTGGTGACAGCAATATATTGGCCCATTTATCTGCACTTAATTTTTACACAGAAAACACCAAATTAGAGTCTCAGAAAACCTACATTACACTACAAAAAATTAAGTTGGTGCTCTGTCAGAACTTTCTTCTCTTGTCTTCTGTATTCTTCAAATGATGGAAATTACAAAACAGACAGAAAATTCAAGAACTAGGCTTTGGCTGCTCTGTTGTATGTTTTCCTTGACATCCACATTCTGGGTTTTTCATGGATAAGCTTCATAACTTTTGGTAGCATCCCATATTCCTTGTCCTGCCTTTTACTGTCCTTGGTCAAACCATACAGATCTTTACTCTGATATTTATGCTGTGTGTGTTTGTGTGTGTGTGTACCTGTGTAACATGTTGGCCTACAGATACCCTTTCCAGTGTAATTCAGTCTGGCTTTTGCCTTATTTGTTCTCTAGAAATAATAATATTAAAAAAAAATGCCTCAGACATTATTTCCAACTTGTTTTGCCCTATTCATTTTTTATTTTTTTTCCCACTCCCCATATTTTTCTATCATCCACCATACCTGTTGAGGGGAATGGCAAAATTAACACCAGTCTTCCTGAGTTGTGGAGAGAAAGACGCTGGAGATATCTCAGCCTTGAATACCTCTTAAAAGACCAACTGCTAAAAAATGCCTACAGCATGTGTCTGTTATTCATAGTGGTTTTGTGGAAAGACTGAGTTGAAGCACATTTTCCTGCATCTTCTTTGTTTAATGCATTCTAAAATGTTCATGTATAAGAAGAATGTATCCTGTGTGAATAAGTCTGTTTTGGTGGCTACATTAAAGAAACACAGAACTGATGGAGCTGGAAGGGACCTCTTGAGATTATGTTCAGCCAGGGTCAGCAAGAGTGGCTTGCCCAGGAGAGTGTTCAGTTGTGTTCTCAGTATCTCCTCAGATGGAGACTCCACAACCTGGCAGGGTAACCTGTTCTAGTGTTCAACTACTGTCACAGTAAAAGAAAAAAATTGTTCTCTTGTGTGGTGTTCAGATGAAATCTCCTGTATTTTAGTTTGTGCCTGTTGCCTCTAGTCCTTCACCAGTCACTACTAAAAAAAGTGTGACTCCCTTTTCTTCACTCCCTCCCATCAGGTATTTATACACTTCAGTAAGATCCCCCCAAACCTTTCCCTGTCCAGGTTACACAGATTCAGCTTTCTCAGCCTCTCATGCAACAGATGCTACAGTCCCTTATTCATCTTCATAGCTCTTTGTTGGACTTGCTGCAATAGATCCATGGCTTATACTAGGGAGCTCAGAACTGGATTCATCACTCCAAATGTGGTCTCACCAGTGCTGAGCAGAAAGCAAGGAACACCTGCCCCAGCCTACTGTTAACACTGTCCCACATACTACCTAGGAGACTGTTGGCCTTCTTTGCTCCAAGGGTACATTCTGGCTCATCTTTAGCTCATCCACCCATGACCCCAGGTGCTTTTCTGCAAAGCTGCTTTCCAGAGAGTCAGCCCCCAAGGTGTACTAGCACATGGGGTTGTTCCTTTCCAGGTGCCGGACTTACCATTTCCCTTTAATGAACTCCAAGTGATTTCTCTCTGCCAGTTCTCTGGATTGTTTAAATCCTTCTAAATGGCAGCATAACCCCCTGATATATCAGCATCTCCTACCGGTTTTGTGTCATGTGCAAACTTGCCCTGCAGTCCAGATCATTAACGAAGACGTTAAACAGTATTTGCCCTGGTATTGACCACTGGGGTATATCACTAGTGACTGGCCTCCAACTGGCATTTGTGCCACTGATCGTAACAGTCCGGGACTGGCTGTTTCGTTAGTTTTCAGTCCATCCCATTGTCCACTTATCTAACGCATTCTTTGTCAGCTTACCTAGGAGGATGTAATGGGAAACAATGTCAGAAGCATTACTAACGTCAGCGTAAACAAAATCCACTGCTCTTCTCTCATTCATCACCCTAGTCATCTCATTGTAGAAGGCTATCAGGTTGGTTAAGCATGACTTTCCCTGTGTGACTACTTTTGCTCAACTTCTTATCCTTCACGTACCTGGAAATGGTTTCCAGGGTTAGTTGCTCCATCAGCTTCCATCAGAATGAGGTGAGGCTGACCAACCTGTAGTTTCACAGATTGTCCATCTTGGATTTCTTGAAGACTGGAGTGGCATTTGCTTTCTTAACATTGCAACCACACATTTCTGAGCAGAGTTCTTCTGCATAAGTGAACTTTGCATGTGTTTGAGTGAATTGATATACTGCCTGAGTGATATTGTCTGTGTATCAATACCAGTTACTTTAACTTCTTTGAATTACATGTTTAACTTTTTATCTTCATAGCTTTAGAACATGTTTCTGCCCCTTTAGTGTTATAAATTCAGGTTTTGTTCTTACATGTAGTTAGTTGCTTAGAAGTTATGGGTGAGTAATATACAAGTAATAATCCAATAGTTTAGACAGATTCTGCTCTACCAGTCTAGTAACAGGAAATGAATGAATAGTAGTATGCTGAGATGTCTATACTGCTTGGCTCTTAAAACTGTCTCTATGTGGCTGTTTATTTAGAGCTCTGATGCCCATTTTGCTGACTGTTCCAGACTCTTGTGCCATTCTCGGATTTCTTTAAACTGTTTTTATTTTTTCCTTTTCATCTCCGTGGTTCTTAAGAATTACTGAAAGTGAACTATTCCCATTGTCTGGAAGGAGATGTGAGTAAGCGCTTCAAAAGGAGACCGAGTCCTGCTTTGCGGGACACGCTTGCTTCTGGATCTGAATTTGCTGAGAGATGTTTCCTTGTGAGACACAGTATCATGGGTGTTTTGCTTTACTAGGTTTTTGGTTAGTAAGGTTCTCTGACTTGACATCGAATAACAGGAATGAGAGATGTTATATCAAAACCTAATAAAAGCCATTGTGAAGGAATACTGAAAAAAAACCTCTTCAATTCTTTTAGCTTTTCAAACTTACATTAAAAGCTTTGTACAAAGTGTAGGTGTTTTTACCTTTTAAATTCTTGACTGTATTTTCATACTCAGGTCTTAGTCAGATTTTAGTGAAGAACATAATATAAAAAACTATACACGTTTCCCAGGGGAGATCTAGGCATGCTTTTCTACAGGGAGTGTCGTAGTTTAACCTGGCAGCTGGCAACTAAGCACTAGACGCCACTCACCCATCCCTTCCTTTCCACCCTCAGCAGGATGGAACCTCATGAAGTTCAACAAGGGCAAGTGAAGAGTCCTGCACCTGGGGAGGTATAACCCCATGCACCAGTACAGCTTGGGGCTGACCGGCTGGGAAGCAGCTCTATGGAGAGGGACCTGGGAGTGCTAGTGGATGACAAGTTGACCATGAGCCAGCAGTGTGCCCTGGCTGCCAAGAAGGCCAAAGGTATGCTGGGGTGCATTAAGAGGAGTGTGGCCAGCAGGTCAAGGGAGGTTCTCCTCCCCCTCTACTCCGCCCTAGTGAGGCCTCATCTGGAATACTCTGTCCAGTTCTGGGCTCCCCAGTTAGAGAAAGATGAGGAACTACTGGAGGGAGTCCAGAGGAGTGCTACGAGGATGGTGAGGGGACTGGAACATCTCTCCTACGAGGAGAGGCTGAGGAAGCTGGGCTTGTTCAGCCTGAAGAACAGAAGGCTGAGATGGGACCTTATAAATATTCATAAACATCTTAAGGGTGGGTGTCAAGAGGATGGGGCCAGACTATTTTCAGTGGCGTCCAGCAACAGGATAAGGGGTAACGTGCACAAACTGAAGCAGAGGAAGTTCCGGCTGAACAGAAGGAAGAACTTTTTCACTTTGAGGGTGACAGAACACTGTAATGGGCTGCCCAGAGGAACTGTGGGTTCTCCTTCTCTGGAGATATTAAAAACCCACTTGGAAGCAGTCCTGTGCAACCTGCTCTAGGTGACCCTGGTTCGGCAGGGAGGCTGAACCGGATGATCTACAGACGTCCCTTCCAACCCTTACCGCTCTGTGTTGCTGTGATTCTGTGACAACACATTAAAGACATCTGTCTGCATATGGGGTGTCATAACCAGTACGCCCACCATGCAGTTGATTCCTCACTAGGGGTGGATTAGGCTGTGGTTAAAGAAAGGGATGGGGGGTGGGAAGACACATTACCCTCAGCTGCATGGTAATGCTTGTCTCTTCCTCCCACACACCCCACCACCACCACCGAGTACAGCTTGCTGAATTTCCATCAACTATACTTGGCTTATGAGGCCCTGGAATTTGACAGTGGCAGTGTCTCTGTGTAAAAGAAGGGGCTTGCATAGCTGTGAGATGGAAATATGACATGATGGCTTAAAATATTTTTTATCAATAACCTGTGACACTGAAGAGACCTACATCTCATTGTTATACTAGCTGAGGATTTAGAGGTGCCTTTTTAGCTGCCCTGGTAGATGCTTCAAATTTTCCCCTTACAGAGAAGTTATTAGTCAAAATGATGTTGGTAGGAGAGTAATACCCTCCAAAAGCAGTTCTGACAGTCAGTACTCAATAATAGAGACATTATTCAGCTGGTGACCCATCAATCATGATCTGTATCTCATAGCCAGAACTAAAGTTGTTTCTACCTTCAGTGTTAGCCACCTAACGTAAGAAAGTCAAAAGTTCTCCCAGTGGGCTTCTGAATTAAGAGTACCTGTTCTGGCAAAACAACAATAAAGGCATGCACCATTAGGGAATGGGCAGATTATTCTAAAAAAACCCCAACATTATCCAGGAGTCCATACTGAATACCTGAGTCTATCGATCAGGATAAGGATACTTCAGTCATGCTAATAGAAGACCACTAAAATCAGACCTTTAAAAGTGACTCCCTCTGTATTGGTATTACATAGACTATGCTAGACTGCAGAATGTCGGAAAGGAAAGGAATATTTCAGAGTTCCTGCCAAAGAGCGTCTGTATCTTTTGTCTCATTTTTTTTTTAGTCAGCATTTTATCCCTTCTTGCAGATTTTGTTCATCTGTTTCCCTTCTCCATACTACTCAGTTTGATATTTCTATCTCATTAGTACCTCTGGTGATCCAATCTCTATGTCAGAATTCCATTCCTGCTAGCTGGCACTAGCAACATCAGGTCACCTGCAGCAGTTTCAATTACTTTAGAATTATCTCTAGGGAGGAGAGGACTATTACACCGCAGTCCTTAAAATTCAAAGTACACACAGCACCAATAACCTCAAAAGTCCAGAAGTGATTGTGGCAAACTCTCAACCCCAACATCACCTGTCATAATTTAGCGACCTTCAAGCAATCTTCTATCACCTACTATTATTTTTTTCATAGTCAGAACAAGAAGAAATTAAAGGATTATGTCCCTCGGAAAGACTTTCTTTCTGATCTCTATTGCTTTAGGAAGAGGACAATCTCATGCAAGTGTGAAAAGATAACTGATATTTTCTTTTGGTTTTCTTGTTAACATTTGAATTATTTCCAAGTAGTTAGTCAATCATTTAAATTTATGAAATATTTTAATCTTCTAGTTGTTCTCCTTTCTAACTAAAGGTGCAGAATATCACATTTAGTCTCATATTGAGACAAATATTTTTCGTTGTCATAATGTAGATCTTCCAGTAAGAAAATTTTGCTATCTTTTTGTTCTTAATCCTTCCTTCTTTCCTCCCTACCTTTCTTAATTTCTTCCCTTCCCTTCCCTTCCCTTCCCTTCCCTTCCCTTCCCTTCCCTTCCCTTCCCTT
>Ga0065711_1042740_pt1 | contig 15165 bp, 5 predicted proteins | sample Hoacrofraction12_FD_59098 | JGI IMG/M metagenome (GOLD analysis project Ga0065711, IMG submission 59098) | Hoatzin crop microbial communities from Cojedes, Venezuela - Epithelial fraction 12 v2 (version 2) | ecosystem: Host-associated > Birds > Digestive system > Esophagus > Crop | place... | reverse complement strand
TTTTTTTTTTTTTTTTTTTTTTTTTGTACCTTTATTAAGAAATGACTGTGCCCTGTAGGTAGTGGACCTGAGTCTGGATCCTGCCCGCCCCCCTTTCTTTTTTTCTCTTATTTCTATAACATTAAGTGTTTTTTGTATAAATCATATTTTTTGAAACCCTATTGTCTTGTCTCTTCTGTGTTATGGTCCCTAGCACTGAAGGGAGTCTTACTTGAATATGGAAGGATGCCCATAAAATCAAGAAGAGGGTGTAGCTGGAGTACAATGTCTGGAATGAAAGATGGTCCCTCAGTGGCTGTTGCAGACTGAAACCAAGAGCAGTCCCTACTAACTCAGGGTCTGCAGACATAAATGTAGTCTGAAGCCACCCTGCTTTTGCCTCCTGGACTGCACGTGCTTAGCTTGCTCTTCTGAGAATTGGGGCCTGGGTTTGTTTGAATTAATAGTGAAGTCATTACACTATGTAAATATGTTAGTATTCATCTGGTTTTACTCACAAGTTATTCTTGTCTTGCTGTGTTCTTCCTGATTTTTTGTTTGTGCAAAATTAACCAGGAGCATTTTAAAAGAAAAAGGAAAAAATGATAAATAGTGTTGAAACCTTGATTGCTATGTTATTTACCACAGTCTGAAGTTGGGTAGCCAGTTCTAACTTAATTGTATAGTAAGAGTAAAAAGATTTCTTTTAATGGTGCGCTTTCCTTTTCCACCATCTTTGGCCTCCTTTGAGTAAAGTGTGATAATTTGCCTTAACAGCCTAGTATTAAACTTTTTCCTTTTACTTGTACTGAGGAGTGAGCTGAACAGCAAGATGAGTCTACCCACAGAAGCTGCCTTCGCCCGCAGGGGGCTGTGACCAGGACCTTTCCCGGGACAGCTGCTCTTCTGCAGGTAGTCCCACTGCACAAGAACTGCTGGCTCCTCATACAAGCGTAACTGCTCCTAGAATGAGTCAGGATGAGGAGCCAGGTTCTTGTATTGTAATTCTTCCTGTTGTTATGAAGGGGAAAGACCCAAGTTGCATTGTTGACTTGTCCTGTTTCTCAGTCTTACTGATGCAGACCAAATATAAGAACTGAAGAACCTTTTTTTTTTTTCCCCCTTCCCTTTCCCTGTCCTTTAACGTCTTGAACTTGTGTGACCACGTCTCTGAATTCTCTGTGCTGCATGAGACTGCAGAGGGGGAGCTGGTGCAGGTGCCCCGACGTTGTTTGTTTGTTCTGATATTAAAGCTGGGCTGGCTGATTTTTGATGTCTGATTTCAATTCTCTGTAGGTGCTTTTGAGTTCAAAGGACGTGATCCGTCTCAGTGCCCCTCGCAATGGAGCAGTCACAGCCATCATGTTGCAGAGGGGCTCATATAGAACTGGAAAAGAGGGAAGGTATTTTGAATATCAGATGACAGTGATGGTTTCTGATGTATAGAGAAAGAACTGGGGATTGAAAGAGGCATATAAGCCAGGTGTTCTCACATAAATGACCATCAGGGAGACAAACAATAATGCTGACATTCAGTAACAATGTTAGATTGCAGTCAGTGGTCTGCTGAGGTGGAGACTGCGGTTCATCTTCTCAGACATACAGCATCTGGCTGTCTCTCCAGCTGACACGAACTCATGTTTTCAGGCCTGTCCTTTTAAACATGTGTGCCAGAGAATTTGTGTTTTGAGAACTAGTGCCTTAAATGCTTTGTATTCTGCAATGCAAAGTGTATTCTTCAAGGAATACCTAAAAGTCATTTCCAGGGTGAGGACTGCAGACGCTGCACAAATGTTTATAACCTGGAAGCGTGCTCTCTCCAGGCACTGTAGTAGACAAAGGGAGTTTTTGCACTGACTTCAATAAGGCAGGGTTTCCCCCTTGCTTTTCTAGATTTTTTTTTAATGTTTAAAAGCAAAGGAAGTTTACTTCCTTAGTAGCTGTACTACAGAAGGTAAAGCTGTCATCTCATTTTTCATGCTGTTAATACATACTTGCAGAGGTGGTTCCCTATAAAAGCTCCACCTTGAAAGTGTGTCATGATTTGTGGATGTTCAGACCCAGGTGTTAGAACAGTAACATGCTGCCAGTTCCCAGCAGTGTTACTCTACTCTCAACCACAGTATCTGAGTACCTACCTGCGGTTTAATGCTTGGTGTTTTGTGAGCCATAGGATCTGCTAGCCATTTCCATCTGGATAGTATTCCTAGATTAATAAAAAACTCCATACTTCTAGAGTTAATAGATCCAGAGGGAAAACTGGTTTTGGCAACCCACTGTTCATCCATCACAGTAAACTTGTTGATCAAAAAGCCAGAAGAATCTTACTCTGGAACAGATGATAAATAGCCAATTAGAGACAAAACTAAAAAGCAAAACCATCAGAAAAAGGGTGGGGAAAAGGGAGAGATAAAAGTGCAAGAACAGTCTGCTGAAAATGCTAGACATAGAACAAAGTGTGTGTTAACAAACCTTTATTCTTCAAGCAGTCTTTGGTGATGCATTTGGAAATGACGTAAAATCAAGACCTAGAGGCTTCCTGTAACGTTGATTTAGTACTACAGTGTTGACTTCAAAGATTACCTAACAGTGTTTTGATGCTCTCTGATGTAATGCTGCTGCTGGTAGTTCACCAGAGAATATGAATCATACACATTGAGACAAAGTCTATTAAATTTGGGGTCAAATGAATTGTTCCTCAAACTTTTGAAACTTCTTTAATAATGTCTTCTGTTAGGTACCAGTTCTATGGAGCAGGAAGCCTGCTTCAAAATCAAGCAATGCAGGAGGCTCATGGTCTCTCCAAGTGCTGAGAAGAAAGTACTGCTACGTAATCCCATGGTCACGATACGAAGTAGGGAGGGAAAGTTGCAGCACCTGTGTATTGCAAAGTGTGTGTGGGGCAGGAAACATAGTAAGCTTCCTTTGCAATGGCACGATTCAGCCAGAGTGACACTAATACAGATCTAAAGCTGATAATTTTTCTTAAAGGTGTGATAGAACAGGAAGACCCATAGCTGTGCTGCCTTGGGAACTACAGCATATATGTTGTGTGCTGGTGATGGTTTTGTGCTGTTCTGTGATATAAACAACATACATCTGTGCATGTTTGGGGCATAGTCTGCTGCCCTTCAAGTCATTTGGAAATATAACTCATTGCAGGTTTTACCTAGATGAGGAATTTAAGGTGAATCAAGTTGAATAAACTTGTAAGGTGGATTACTTCAAGTGCACAAAACCTTTTGAGTTTATACTTTCAAAACACATGTAAGATGCACTATATTAAGGCCAGTTTAGTTCAGATGACAGTGTCTACCCAGGAATTTAATTGATCCACTTGCAGCCTTTTGGATTACCTTCTCTGTATGTCCTCCTGAAGCCAGGGAGAGCTTTAAACACAATCTGCCTCCTCCCAGTAACAAAAAATGTAGGCAGTTCTGTAAGAAAAGGTGTTGAACTGTAAGCTGTTGAATAAGAGGTTCTGCTGTAGACCTAAAATGCTTGCTGAAATCGACCACGTGAGCCAGGACATCACACAGGGTCACAGAACGTGTGATACTTCGTGTGGGAAAAGTCTTTGGAGGCTTTCTGTCTGCACTGAAAGAGGTACCACTCATGCTGACTAGCTCTGCATGCAACAGGGCAACGTAGCTCCTGTGTTTATTTTAAGGTGTTTGACTCTCTCTCCACCAGGTGCAGCTACGCGCTCCCCCTGAGCACAGCTCCCCGCGCAAGGGGCAGTTGTTTTCCATGACATTTTTGCTGGGACGAGAAAAGCCTGAGTCAGGACTCACGTGAGTCCTACAGCCTTGTCAGTTTAAAGGGACCTCAGTGAGGTTGTCTTTTTTTGTTGTTAAGATCTGAGTTTTCTTTGGCTCTAGCAACTCATGAGAGCTGGACTACTGCATGTTTTAGAAATGTTCTTCCCCTGGTGGTCTAGCAGTAGATTGAGTATTACTTTGAAATTTTAATATTTATTGTCTTAATAATGCAGGCTTCCGGGGCCATTAGCCACACAGTTTGAAGGAATGATCTTTGGAGGTTGCAGGATATGTATCCACCATGTAGCACTCTGGGAATCAGAGCTCATGGACAGCAGTGTTGTTTTAAGTTAAAGAGTTAAAAATAAGTTATTGTTAGAATAAAGTGCCTGTGCTTAATGTAGAGGTGGAAGATGGTGCTTTTCTTTCTGAGTCTGGCAGAGAAGTGGGTCAGAGATGTATTATTTCAACAAGCAGGAAGCTCGGTGAGGAAAACTAAATTAAACTTGCCATGGCAACTGAATGGATTCGATCTGTTTCATTGCAACTACTGTGAATTTTGCTTTCAGGAATGGTCTGTCCCACAGCAGTCACTGAGAGTTGAGTTTCTGGTGAGATCAGTCTGCGACAGGATCCATGTCTGGAGCTGTCTGAGAGCACAGCATGATTTCCTCCGTAGGATAAATTAACTATGGCTTTCTGCTGGTGCACAGTGAGATCCCTCGCTATCATCTATGCTAGTGTTGAGCTAAGAATAGAAAAAAGCAACATCAGCAGTGCTGTGGGAAAACTGCATTGCTCCAGATGGCTGCTGATAAACTCTTTTCTCATTTGGGATTAAAACCAAAATAGTAGTAAATGATGGTCATTTCCCATCCACATCTTAATGTACACTTTTTCTTAGCAGCTAGGAGAAAGCCAGGCTGAAGTTTGTCACTTAGACGAGGATTTGTCTGAATACATTTGAGAAGCTATCAGAAAGTAGTTTAATCGCCTTGCAGGAAAAAAAACCATCCCTTGAAGAGCTGGGAGTTCGTTTGTTCGTTTGTTCAAAAGCTTTGACTCCCCCTCTCCCTCCCTCCATTTTGCTTTCTCACATTTATGTGGCTCTGAATGAAGAGCTCTTCTTTCCATTGTTACAAAGGTTTGTGCCCTGTGAGATCGTGTTAGGTTTTCTCCTTGGTTTTCATAGAGAGGATCTGCATTCTGTTCTCAAAGAGGCGAGTGGGACAAATCCCATGTGTGATCTATTCATCTGCCTCTACAGCCCACATGTTGCGTGGAACTGTCGCACCAATGTTCATCTGCTAAAAGCCAAAACAAATTTGAGATCTCAAGTCAGAATCAGGCCCAACCAAGGAGCCAAACAATGACTTGCATTCTTTGTAATTAGTCTTGACAGCAGCTATTTGGTTAAAGCATATGTTTGCGTTTCCTAATTTATTGGCGTGCTTTTACTTTACGTTAACTGATTCTTCAGAGACAGAGAAAAGCAAAAGCAGACCTGGCACCCCTGTGGCTGTTTCATATGTTTGCTCTGTGGGGACAAAGTTCTCGCTCGGAAGGATAGCTCTGTCCTGTCCAAAGCAGGATGGAAAGGAGAGTCTCTCACCATGATTGAGCCAGTTGGTTGCTTCATCGCGCCTGATGGCTGTGGAATATTAAGCAATATGTGCAGTCCCAAGACTAGAGAGCAAACAAGCTCTGTTGTTCATCTCTTATGTGGAGGGTGGAAACTCTGTCCTCTTGCCTATAGTTCAGGCTGGTTTTGATCATCTAGTTAGTACACTGGCTATGGAGAGGTCAGCTTCCACCTCCTTTGAAGTCATTATTTTTACATTTATAAAAGTGTAATTAATTGAAATAGAGAAAACAACCTTTTTTCCTTAAGTAATGAGTAATAGACTGAGTTGCAGTACCAATGTATTTGTGGTAAGCAGTCTCACAGGCATGGTGTGAATATAAAAGATTATATAGGTGTGATATAAAAAAGAAGCCTTTTGACAGCAGAAGAAAACATTTATGCTGGATGTGATAGCATAACCTAGTGGCACAGGTATTTGCATAGGATATTAATAACTAGGGATTCTGTATGTACAAGACAGTGAGTAGTAGCCTAAATTTGATATCTAACACACTGGTGCCTAGGAAGCAAGACCGTTCCTGGGATAACGTATGTGACCATTTTCTTGAGTCACTTGTCTCACCTTTGCAGTAGCTACTGCCTCTTTGCCAGGTGAGAAAGAGTGATGAAGTAACAATCTGGTAGCTCTACAGTGCTCTTATTTTCTGGCTGTGCGACTGGCTGTGGCTTTTCTCCTGTTCTTCAGCTCAGTCCCCAGTACCATCATGGGATGGTTATATGAGACAGAAGCTGACTGAGCGTCCAGCACAGTAACCGCAATGATGTTGTCATTTATGCAGTACGTGAAATTTTAATTCTCTTCTTGAGTTCTGCTCAGCATCCACAGCAAAAAGGTAATGAATAACCTCCACGCTCTTTCTTCTGCTGGGAGTGGTAGTAGCCATGATCTCCTGCCAGGACCGACTCTGCACTTGGACTTTATGATGTGTTTAAAAAAAACAAGTTAACTGCTTCTGGGGGAGTCACTACTGATGTCTGTGCCACTAAATCACTTATTTAGGCACAGCTCTCTCTGCGTTGAAGGTGGGTCTGAAGCCAGCAGTGTCTAGGACTGCTTCTGCTGGGTAAGTGATGATACAGCCTAGGCAAAAATGCCAGTGGCTCTTCCTGCCTTTCTCTGACATAGTTAGCTAGCACAGCGTGGAGTAGCTTCAGCATAAAAAAAAATGAGACATCATAATGTGAACAAATGAGAGCCTGGTGACTAAGACACTGGCAGGGAATATTGTCTTCCAATATTTGCTGGAGGCCACACTGAAATTTAAGCCCTTATCTCTCAAAGCTCAATAAAGTGTGTCTGCCATCAGTCTACTCACTCACCCTTCAGCACATTACAGCGTCTGTCTTACTCTCCCCCTGGAGCGATTCTCCGTTATGTTTTATAGTGCCAGACAGAGAGACTCGGACTGACTGACTCCGTAGCACAACAGTCCCACCATATAGTATTGCTCCAGCCTGCGATGAAACTCTGTGGTTTAGGATGACCATATAAAATATGTGGGATAGTAAATGACTCCAGAAAAAATATCAGGAAAACCTCATTCCACCCAAAAAAAGTTGCTAAGTTAGATCTCCTCTGCCAAAAGGGGATGACAAAGGTAGAAATAAACCTCACTACTGCACACTCTTCAGATTGAGGGAATGGCTTTAGCCACTTAGACACAAAAGTTAGATAGTCAGTCCCTTCGTCAGTGTCACTGTGAAGTTAATGCAAAAGGAAGAGCTGCAGTAGTAGTCCTGGAAGGACTTGTTCGCTATAAAACCCCTCAAGGTTTCTCCTCTATCATCTGCATCGTTTTCCTGGTGTATTTCTATATTTTGAATAGAAATTCAGGAAGGACAGGAATGGAGGTTCATATTCTCTCTCTCCAAAAAAAATGTTTAACGTTTCCATGTTGCAATGACCTGGCTGGTCAAGGTTAGTCTTGGTGGACTGATGTGGGGGACATCCCCATACAGCATGAGCAGCACCTGTTTAAAAAGTAGCCTGAATCCTCCAACATTGCAAAAAATCTAGGACATCTTTGTTGTACATTTTTGGACACGCATTCAACAGTATCTTTTATACAAGGGTACAAAAGTAATTGGAGTGATGGAGGAGAAAACATCTCAGCAAGAAATGCTCTTAATCAGACAATACATTCTGAAAATGCAACTCATTATCACAGGCAAATGTAGTTTATGTCATGCTACGGGTGACTTGATCACCAGTAATCTGGGCTAAAAAAGTTAAATAAGATTGTTTAAATGCAGCTTCAGGGAGTGCTACATATTTTATCTCGGTTTCATCTGGTTTCCCATAATATCAAAGCTGTATTTAGTGGGTAATTTACGACCAGAAAATGATATGTATAGCTGAAGAATGTGAAGAGATGATGTGCCTTGTAGAATTAGTTATCATTTCTGGGGAAGTAGAGCTGGTTTACAGCTTGCTTTTTCCCTCTCCATCTGGGACTGATTTGTGTCTTTGCCTTGTATATAGGAAATGTTCGCTGCAATTCTCTAAACACAAAAACTGTGTTTCAGGCACTGTGACGTAGAAGATTTTGAAAACCTTCACTCATGCATAGACAATTGTTAGCATGTATGTTTTTACAAGTATGTTTTCTTTATCCTGTGTTTTAAAAAAGTATATACAAATTTATACATAGATTGGCTCAGCTACTACCAACAATGGGACAATTATGAACACATTTTCCCTCCTGTTAGCCAAGGCTACACACTATCTTATTTTGGTTTATTTTTGTGTTTCGATACTGAGTGCTGTGTAGTGATAGAGATTAATTTGCTGGGAGCAGAAGTTGTTCCAAGGACTGTCTAGTGACTGTGAGACAGACACAGGGCTATGCAGGCATTTTTGTTTCAAGCTCCCTGTGATTGATAGCTAGGATATCAAATGGATGGTGGTTTTGGAAGAAAGATCAAGGCAACTGATGGCACCAGACATTTGCAAGAGGGTTTTCATATAGCTGGCTGGCAGCTGGTCTTTTGGAGTTTTGAATGGACTTGCCAGTTGTTGTCTGAGCTACATGTAACAATGATTTTTTGACTTGCTGCAGTCATTTGCCTTAGGTAGGTGGATGTTTTAGCTAATTTTTTTGTTTCAAAATGTCATCTTTATTTAGGATGGGGCTCTAGAGTGGGACTAAAGGCTGAGTTACGTCACTTTGGCAATTTTTCGTGTCAAAATTGTCTTTTGTTTCTTTTACCATTCTTAAAGACAGAACTGAGAGTTGGCAATTAGATGCATATCTTAAAATATCTTTTACATGTCACTCAGCCTAAAAGCCAGAAGTAAAACAGATGCTAGTTATGGTATGTGAGAGCATTCATTAGCACCATTCAGGATCAGGGAACTCTTTTTGTTAGAAGCTATTTGAGGAACTGAAAGAAAACTGCAAGTAGACTTCTTGCTGACAAGTTGCAGGTGTATACCACATGCCCATATTGGAAAAAAGATGCTGTTATGAAGGTCTTGATGACAGATAAGGGTCTAAAATGCCTTCATCTCCAGGTTTTAGCTAATTCATCTGTTTTTTATTTGCATTTCCCCTAGCTAGCAGTGTTAGGATCTTCCAAACTGAATATAACCATGCACAGGTCTATATCAAATCACTTTTCTACATTGTAAGATCTCATTTAAGTCAGGGAAGCCTAACTTTTATGGTAACTATATCATCAATTGTAAGTCAGTGTTGATAATTTCGTGCTGGACAAATGAGGGAAAGGAGTGATGAGATTGAGAGAAGAGCACTTTAATTCCACTTCGCTAGAATACGTAGAATCCACTCATGCCTTCAGAGTACCAAACAGGTGAGTGTTTGCATTTGTCTCTTATTGCTAGTCCTAGCTAAAAGATCTGGCCTTCTTTGATGTTCATCGTCTCAAGGATGAACTCAAGAGGAAATGTTTATTCTTGAGGGGAAAAAACTTACACATACATCAGGTCACTCCAAACAGCTGCACTCTGGAATCATTCTTCAAAGACACATATTCAGAAGTCAGAAGTAATGGGGAAGCAGCACTTGGGAAATATCCAACCAGCACTTTTGGTACTCTAAAGTAAATTTTGACGAAGAAAACAACTAAGGAAATCACGTGGGAAATGGCATGGTTCCCCCTCCCACTAAAAGCACTGGAGAAATTTGCTTGGTTTTATTATCAGACCTCTTGTTTCTTCTGCGATTCTCAACAGAATGGGACAAAGACAGAGAAGCAAGAAGTTCTCCATCTAAACCAACAATTTTCAGAGCAAATTCTCAACACCCTACAGTTTTTCTTTTCTGAAAACAATATAATCAAGCCTTGATTTAAAATATTATTAGAAAAGTAATCAGCCTGCATTGAAAATTGGTCAGTTGAGCTTTTTGTTTGTGGTGAATAATTAATTGCAAGAGCCATTCTGAAAACAGTAAAAACAATACTTTGATTTATTTAAAATGCTGGAGAATAATAGTTGAGGAAGCGTAAACATCATTTTCCAGAAAGTGCCCAAAATTTATTTTCATGTTTTTATCTAAACAAATTCCTCAAGCATAATTTTGAGGAATGAAAAAAATCTGTGATGAATTTAATAGGCAGTAAAATCAGATGCAGTCAGAGAGCATAGTTGTAGCTGTGTGGGAGTCAGCAGAAAGGATCCTGCAATGTGGCAGCCTGGGTTGTTATATCTGCTTAAAGCGCATCATGTCTTTCCCTTTTGTAGGAATAAACTTTTCTTTCTTGCTCTCTTTAAGGGAGAATGCAATGCTTTCACACCCTTTTTTTAAAGATTAGTTTTCCTGTAAGATAATGCTGGTTTTGATGAATATAGGACAACTGTATACTCATGTCTCTTCTTGCAGGGAATTATATGTGCAAGACTCTGGTCTATAATATATTCCATGCTGCATACCATAGGGGGGTGTTTAGCAGGTGACAAGTTTAAGGTGTATACTAAGCTCATAAGTGCAGTAAAGGTTATCAAAGTGTAATGCTGACCAGTGATGTTTGTTCACTTCCAAGGAATCCAACTGGTGTGGGCCAGTGGGAGTGGTGCAATTGCAAAGGAGCTTGTACCAGTGTGGTGTACGGTGAGAATAGTGAACTTATCCATCAGTGTGTTTGGCTACTATCAAAGGAAAGTGCCTCCTTGGAGTTTAAATTAAAATGTTACATATTGCAGGGTGTGTTTCAGGTTTTTACCAACTGAGAGGAGTTTTATGTCTCTGTTTATTCTTCACTGTGGAGTTTTAAGCTCATCTGTGAATCAGAGGCCTGAACCCACAAAATACGAGTTCTGTTGTGCCAGCATATGTTTGAGGAAAGAAAAGATGAAACCACCAGGGAGCTTATCTTCCTGACTCTTTAAGCAGATACATCTTCACCAGCAGTGTGAGCTTAGAGACTGCTGTATGGCTGCAGTGAAGCATCCCTACCTGCAATCTCCTGTATCTCAACTGTCGGTTTCTTTGTTTGGGAGTTTTGGTGGTGCTTTGTTTTTGTTTTTGTTTCTTTTTTTTTAAACTGGCTGCTTACATGCCTTCTACAAATGAGGGCTTCACTGTAAACCTTTCTTTTACCCACCAGGCCTATCCTTGTACCAATGATAAGGAATGCGAAGTTGGGCGATACTGTCACAGTCCTCATCATGCAACGTCTGCATGCATGATGTGCCGGAGGAAGAAGAAGCGTTGCCACAGAGATGGCATGTGCTGCCCTGGGAACCGCTGCAACAATGGTACGTCAGTCATTTCTTGATTTTACTCCATAAAATCAGCATTTTGATAGCATTTATTTCTCTGAATGTTCCCAGCAACAGTATTTTTTTCTGGGTGACTGTGCTTCTTTTTCTAAACCAAGAAAACGTCATTTTCTACTTCATTCCACTCCATTTTCTTTAATAGTACTTCTATGTTTAGGGCTTGTGTACTACCCAACTTTTTCCAGTTTTGGGGTGAGGAAAAGATGCTGCTGCTGACTGAAATCACAGCATTACATTCAATGTGGTTTGATTCACTGGAAGACTACACAGAAACCTTATTTTTAAGGAAGCAAAAGAGACTTCGTGAATCCTTGATCTACTCTTCCTGAGGGGATTACAACCATACTGTTTGCATTCCCATACTCTGCTCTGGAGACTGGAGAGAGCTGTCCACAGGGCAGTCTCCAGGTGCTCAGAGCATACACCCAGAGTGACAGCGAGACTGTCTGACAGTGAATGAAGCAGAGCTGTTGTGAAGTTAGGTGCCGGGGATCAGGGACAGAGGTGTGATTAGAGCTGAACGTCACTGAGGCCAAGCCCCAGCACTTTCATCGTCCTGGTCCTGATCCTGGTCTGCCTATGTCTTTTGGCTGCTTTTCCTCTCTTCAGATCTTTGACTGACCATCTTTTCCTTGCAGGTATTTGCATACCAGTAACTGAAAGCATCCTTACACCTCACATCCCTGCACTAGAAGGGCCACGCAACAAGAAGAACGGTCATTATGCTAGCAAGGATTTGGGATGGCAAAACCTAGGGAGGCCGCGCTCCAAGCTCTCACACATAAAAGGTAAGATCACATTTGCATTACACTGCTTTGTTCCATCGTGTTATGAATCATGTTATTCCTGTTAAGATACAGCAATGCAAACGAGAAATAGGCAGTAATTTTACAGGGAGTGAATGTCTATCGTGAGAATTCACAGCATTACTCAAAAAGTGATGCATCAACCTACACTTCCTGTGATCGAACTACCATCTGCTTTCTTTGTATCAGAGGTGGACTGACAATCTCTTTTTCAGTTGTCCAAGACTGCACATGTCCTACTCTTCCAGAGTCGTGTAATCAAGCACTTGTAATTCTGCTTGCAATCACAGAATCATAGAATGGTAAAGGTTGGAAGGAACCTCAAAGATCATCTGGTTCCAACCCCCCTGCCATGCGCAGGGACACCTTCCACTAGACCAGGTTGCTCAGAGCTCCATACAACCTGGCCTTGAACACTTCCAGGCAGGGGACATCCACAGCTTCTCTGGGCAACCTGTGCCAGTGTTTCACGACCCTCATCATGAAGAATTTCTTCCTAATACCTAATCTAAATCTGCCCTCTTTTAGTTTACAGCCATTCCCCCTTGTCCTATCACTACACACCCTTGTGAAAAGTCCCTCTCCATCCTTCCTGTAGGCCCCCTTCATGTACTGGAAGGCTGCTCTAAGGTCACCCCGGAGCCTTCTCTTCTCCAGGCTGATCAGCCCCGACTCCCTCAGCCTGTCCTCACAGGAGAGGTACTTCAGCCCTCTGATCATCTTCATGGACCTGGTACAATCCTGTAGCTGAATTTCTCCTTACTAAGTCTTATGGCAGGTCTCATTAATTAACCCCTTGAACCTTCCTAATTCGTATCTTCCCTTGTGTTTACATCCTTCAAAGAGCCACAGATGGAAATATCATCTCTCCTTTTTCTGAGCATCATTTACACCAGTCTGCACTGAATCTGTACTTTCACCTTTTCCCATGAGGTAAAATAGTTTTATCACTCTTTTTAGGACATGAAGGAGATCCCTGCCTACGGTCATCAGACTGTATTGAGGGACACTGCTGTGCTCGCCATTTCTGGACGAAAATTTGCAAGCCTGTGTTGCATCAGGGGGAGGTGTGCACCAAACAGCGCAAGAAAGGCTCCCATGGACTGGAGATTTTCCAACGATGTGACTGTGCCAAGGGGCTGTCTTGCAAAGTATGGAAAGATGCGACCTCCTCTTCTAAATCAAGACTTCATGTGTGCCAGAAAAACTGAATGAAGATTGGGGAGATTGTATTAACTGACTGTGTCTTTATGTATTTAATGCATTATGGCATGGTGGGAAATGAGGACTGCAAATGGAAGCGGAATGGCTAAAGTAACAGGATAGAAGTCACATCAGATGCATTTCTTTTTGAGCTGGTGGTAAACCCAAGCGCAGCTGGAGTTCTCCTAGTGTGCAACTCTTCTGTAAATAACTTCTACAGTTTGTGGGAAATGTTAGTATGCAAACAAACACAAGGGAAATTAATGTCCCTTACCTTACTGTGTTGTCCCGTGATGTTTCAGGGGTTCAGTGTTAGGGCTACAATGGGTTTCCAGCATGGTAATGACTGCTAAATTAATTGTATACATTGTACTCCTCTAGGAAGCAGTGCGCACCAGGAAGACTCATCTGTCAACACATTATTGGTCACATCGCAGGTATAAGAAATGAAAATAAAGTTACTGTGAATGTCCACACGCCCTTGTCATTCAGGGCTGACACTTCAGCAAAGAAAGCACTCCTGCAGGACAAGAGTGCTATGTTTTGCAGGTCCTCATGAAAGAGGTGAAAACTTGCCACCTCACAATTTCAAGAGAGCAGCAGTTTCTCTAAGAGGAGGCATTTAAACAGGGTTTTGCTTCCTACACATAGGTAAATTGAAATGCTTTATGTAATTCAATTTCATAGTATGCCTCTTAATTGCTTATATTTGCCTCAGTTTACTGCTAGTATACGTTTGTTGAACAGATGAAGCAAATACGTGCATGCTGAATCCAGAATTATATACAGGCAGTTGCTCCTTAGTCCTAGATATACTTTCTTTACCTAAGCATACTTGCATTATAGACGTTTCTGAAAGAAATAGCAGAGCATTGAAGGGCCTAACATGAAGGGCTATGAAGTTGTGTCACTGTTGCTGTTACTACAGAGGACGTAGACATTTGTTGAGATGTTTAGAGCACACTGCTACGAACTCAGATTTTTACATTTTATTAGTAGCAACGGGATACTGATGGCACTCTGCAGAAGTATAATGGATTTGTTTCTTAGAGGTAGCAAAGAAAAAGGAGTTGGCTCTTGTGAGCACCTCCTCTCCTGCAGAAAAGGATGTAAGAAGATGATATGACCACAAATGACTTATCACGAGATGTCACAGAATGCCAGCATGTGTTCAGCCTGAACTTGACATCCTCTCAGTCTGGACTGTTCTGCCAAGAATGATGGAAGTATATGGACTGTGGAAACAGCTGACAATCCTATGTGGTTTGTGTACCGGCCAAAAAAAGAACAGTCTCTATCCCTTGACGTGTCTCCCAGCTCTTTTCAAACTTTTTTCATTTTACTTATTTGCAAGTATTCCTTTGTATAGACATTGGTAAAGAGACTGATATTTCTTTAAAGGTTCTGATTCTATAATTGACCTACTGCAAAGTTATAATTAGCCATTTATAATTATCCATTTTCATGTTTTGTAATACAAGGGACTTTCCTGTTTAATCAGTTTTGAACAATGCGGGTACAGCAGTCTGTAGTTTAACTTTGAAGACCGTGTCACCCATACCTAAGACACCTTCTTCCACTGACATGTCTCCACCAGTGGTTGTTTTAAAGCTATAGCTTAGCTAGACCACCTGACTCAGACTTCCTAAAGAGAACACAGACCTCAGCTCCGTTGTCTTTATCTTTCATAAGACTCTAAATAAGAAGAGTATTTCACATGCCTCTTTCCATACTGGCGTTAGTTTTTATTGACCTAGAGGGACTGCTCAGAGACAGGGTCTTCTGTTTTTTAATAGTTTCAGTCACAGTTTTGTCTTGCAGTCCTACCATTGCAACTCTGCTTATTTTGGAATTTTTCTGGTATAACTAAAACAGGAATAAAGCTCAGAAATAGCATGATTTCAAGATATTAAAAAAGTACAGGAACCAACTTTGCAAGTGTTATTTACACTGGCACAGCACATACTCAGACCCAGCAGAGGAACTCTGTTGCTCGCGTTATGACCACACAATACCCAGCATGGGGGG
>Ga0065711_1042754_pt1 | contig 15166 bp, 10 predicted proteins | sample Hoacrofraction12_FD_59098 | JGI IMG/M metagenome (GOLD analysis project Ga0065711, IMG submission 59098) | Hoatzin crop microbial communities from Cojedes, Venezuela - Epithelial fraction 12 v2 (version 2) | ecosystem: Host-associated > Birds > Digestive system > Esophagus > Crop | place... | reverse complement strand
CTCCGTCACCCTCAGAGGGAAGAAGTTCTTCCTCATGTTCAGACGGAACTTCCTGTGCCTCAGTTTGTGCCCATTGCCCCTTGTCCTGTCACTGGGCACCACTGAAAAGAGCTTGGCCCCATCCTCCCGATATCCACCCTTCAGATATTTTTAAGTATATATTAGGTCCCCTCTCAGCCTTCTCCAGGCTGAACAAGCCCAGCTCCCTCAGCCTCTCCTCGTAGGAGAGATGCTCCAGTCCCCTCATCATCCTCGTAGCCCTAGTGCTTTCCTTTTAGCACTCAGAAACAGTTTCACTATAGCTGGTAAAAAGCACAGCATAATTAGAGTAAAGAGTGGAAGAGGCAAGAGAGATCAATTACATAATTACTACACAGAAGCTGTAAAATGTGACAGCCTATACAGATTCTCTCCATTTCCTGAGGAATCACTTTCTAGGATTTCCCTGGCTGTATTGACTAAGTCTCCATTGACCACAATGCTAGCTGAAACAAGTAACTCATACATAAATCACATTCCCACACACCTCACAATACGCAAAGTGAAATCTACCCCGACCATACATTCTCACAGCTCTGATGTGGTATTTGTAGAACTGTTTTTTTTCCACTTTCTTCTGCATCTAAGTATACAGATGATCCATTTGCCATACTTTATCATACTTTCTCTCCTCTTCTTCAATACCTAGTCTTCTTCCCCACCTTTACCTGTGCTAGTTATAGGTGACTAACCTAACCTTTTTAGTTGGAAAGTTCTTAGGAAGGTCAACAGCCTCCTGCACAAAGAAAGGGTAGCTCATAGGGTTCTGTGAAGTGTAGTTCAGAACACACCTAAGGATGAAGATTCTGGAGCCTATGTGGACAACAGAGTTTAAACTATCTCATAGAATTAAATTGGATTGTTTTTATTTACTCAGCTTGTGACCACTGCTTCTAGTTCTTTCTCTGTGCATGTCTGACAAATTATTTGTTCCATTTTTCTCTATACCTTCCCTTTTGTTAATGGAAGATAGCAGTTAGGTCCTCCCTCTTAAGTATTCTCTTCTTCAGGGTACACAAATCTTCAGCCTCTCCTCATGTTGTGTGTGCCAGTCCTTTAAGTATTATACTAATCTTTTGCTGGATTTTATCCAGATTATTGACATGCCTTTAATACAAGGAGCCAAAATTGGACACAGTATTACATATAAGCCCTCGTAAATGCCAAGTAGAGAGAAATGGTTATTTCCCTTGATCTACAGGTATACTTTTGCTAATTCAGCCCAGTAACTGGTGAGTTTTCCCTTGCCTGAAGGTACTCTTCTAATGCATATTCAAATCCCCCAGTCCTTCCCTGCAAGGCTGTGAAACAGGCAGTCAGTTCCCAGTCCATATTGATGCATAGTGCTCTTCCATCCTGGGTGCAGGGCTTCTCATTTGTCTCTGTGAGACTTCCCCAGTTTGCAATGGCTCATTTCTTCAGCTTTTTGGAGTCCTTCTGAATGGAAATACTCCCTCCTGCTAATAACCACTCTCCATTATCGTATTGTCCACTATAGTGAGGAGGATTAACTCTCTTCCTGTCACTGACAAAGATCTTGAGTCAATACCTGTGGAATGCCAAGCGTGACTAGATACTGGTCAGATTTCAAAGTGTTGTCTGCTAGACCTTTAAGCCTGATGGAGAAACCATTTTTTACCCACCTTGTAATCCACACAGCCTGTTGATGTCTCACTGCTTTGACTGCCAGATTGCTATTTGAGATTATTTAAAAGAAACGTTGCTAAAGTCAAGGTAAACATTTACTCTCATCTGCAAAGCCAGTCATCATTGTCTTTTCAATGTGTTGAACAATACCCACAACATATGCATAATCTGCGACAATATTGCGTGGTTCATCGAAAACAATTCAAAGGCATGCAAGGCCGCTGATAGTTCAGCAATTTGTGTGGATCCTTCAACGATTAAAACAGATGATTGCCAATCTGTTGAATCTGTTTGCTTCCACGCAACTACAGCTTTGTGTGTTTTCCCTGATCTGTCCAGAAACACTGTTCATGCTCTTTTAATAGGAACAGGAGCACATTGTTTTTTTGGCTGCAATGGAATTTGAGAGAGGGAATATAACAGCTTATGTTGTGGAAAGGTATAACGTATGTCATTTAAATAATCAGCTAGAGCGGCTTGCAGTGATAAGGATTCCCGATTTAATACCACAAAGTCATCTTTAGCCAGCGGCAGGTAAATAGCATCAGGATCACGTCCTGTCAATTGCTGACAACAATTCCGACCTTGTGCTATTAAGGACACTATCATGTCTACCTTTGTAGTTAATGTTTTCATGGGCGTAGGAGAAAAAAAGATCCATTCCAGAGTCTTCAACTCCTGCGAGTTAGCATACCACTGACCTAAAAGAGCAGAAGGCTGGAAAAAAAGCATAAATTATATATAAATCTGTTGGTAACTTGACATTGATTCTGGAGGCAAAGAAAGTTGCAATTTTATTCAAAACTTTCTGCAAGACACTTTTTACTTCTGATGTCAATCTCCTGGAAGATAGCAAATCTAAGTCCCCTTTCAACAAGCTAAATAAAGGGGACAAGTCTTCAGTCATAATGCCTAAAAGGGGTTGTACCAATTAATTGTTCCTAATAATTTTGCAGATCATGAAGAGTGGTGACCTGGTCAACAATACGCAATGATTTTGGGAACACTTGTGAAGTAAGAAGTTTCCATCCTAGATACTTCCGAGGCTGCTCCGTCTGCACCTTTTCCAGGGCTATCTGTAACCCGAAGATCTTTAATAATGATTCCAATTTAGCAAAAGCAGTGAGCGGCACATTTTGTGTTTCAGCAACAAGGAGGATGTCATCCATATAGTGATATAAATAAATCTGTTTAAAAGATTACCGTACTTCTTTTAGCGCTGCATCCACGACTATCTGGCAAATCGTGGGGCTATTCATCGTGCCTTATGGCAGAGTGACCCAATGGTATCACTGCATAGGTTTGCTGTTGTTAATTGCAGGCACAGAAAATGCAAAATAGTCACAATCATCAGGCTGTAAAAAAATTTTAAAAACCAGTCCTTTAAATCAATAACAAAAAGAGGCCAATCTTATGGAATCATAGCTGGGTTAGGGACACCAGGCTGTAGCCATCGCATTGGGCTCATTACTGCATTTATAGCCTGCAGATCTTGTAATAATCTCCATTTACCAGACTTTTTTGGAATGACAAATCTAGGAATGTTCCGTGGGCGAGTAGATGGTACTAGGTGACCTAATGCCAGCTGTTTGTCCACAAGGAATTCTACTGCAGTAACTGAATTGTACACACTTTTTCCATCCAAGGGCTTGGATGTAAGGAAAACGGTTCTCGCCGTGGTGTTTCTGGGTGGCACCAGGCCGTGCCAAGCTGCCAGTTGCCGAGCGAGGGGAGCCCGCTGGCAGGAAGGGGCAGTGTGTGGGGGGGCCAAGTGCCCCAGCAGTGTCAGGTTCGCTGACCCATCTGGTGAGGTGTCTGCTGGCGCTGGGGGTAGATTCAGCCCGGCGCTGCAGGCTGTGCCGTGTCAGAGGGATTGCACAGTTTTACGCTGAAGTTCACCTTGCTTTGATCCCAGGTTGGGTATGCCGACTGTTGTAGAGTGACCCTGTTGTACTTTTTGGGTTGCAAGCTGAAAGAGCAAGATCTCAGCGGTTTCCTCTTTTTCAGTTTCTCTCATAACAGCAGGTTGTAACCGATCTAAGAATTGAACATAGGGTCCCTGAGATCCCTGTTGAATTGATACGAAAGACGTTTCTCGACGGCCAAGATCTGGCACCTTTCGCAAGACCTGGAAAGTTAAATCTATGGCTTGCATAAATACTACTCTCGGTAGCACCGCTTGCACTTCCCCCCGTGGCGTAATTATCTTGATCCAGCAACTCATTATCTCCGATACCTAATCCAGAAGCAATATTCTCCATAACTTGTACAATCATAAGTACCTCATATTCTGATGCCCAGACGGTATATTGTGCGGACGATAGAACCATGCTAAGTACTGATCGCCAATCAGAAGGAGTCATGACGTAGGATTCTCCTATAGTCTGTATAAGGTTCATAGTAAAAGAAGCCTGGAGACCATATTCTCATGATTTCTGAACTTCCCTAATAACCTCGTATGGTAAATAAACATACTCTGGGGCTTGGTTAGGCTTATATACTACAAGCATATCTTGAAGGATAGAAACATCTCCTTTGCAGAGCACATCAATCCTACATTTATCTAACAATACGTTCGACTGTCTGACAACATTGAACGGTCCCATACGAGTCAGAGGCTGTGTAGGAACCAAAGTGGGGGGGTGTAGGAGCAGAACAGAATGGTTTAGGAGCAATGAGGGGGGGGGCTAATAAGTGACATACACGATATTGATTTTTGTCATTGTGCCTGTAAAATTTCATCTGCTGTGGGGGCGGAGATTGCCATAACCTTAACTGGAGTTAGAGGTGGGTATAAATCAGGTCCATCCTTGGTGTCTGTTTCCCTGGGATGAAAAGGATCATCAGATTCTGGCGGATCTACCCCCTGCATTCCCTGTGTTGAGTTAGGGGTTTCATCGTATGCAGGACTAAATATTTCAAAAGACTGCAGCTAGGTCTGTTTCTGCTTTTGCGAGAAAGAAGGGGCAGCCGACGCTTGTAAGTAGTTTCTGTGGGTTTTAGAAGATTTAAAGGTGTATACACTGTTTCCCAAGTAGTAACAATTTCCTCGGGGACTTCAAGCTGCAAGTCCTTTTTTGTCTGCAATTCCTCCCCCACCTTTGCCCACAACAAGTTATCATATGAACCTGAGGAAGGGTACCACGAGCAATGGTCTCTTATCCAAATTAACAATTTAACCAGCTTTGTATCTGATACTGCAAAACCTTGTTCTTTCAAAATTCTCTGTAAAATCTCTTGATGGAGCTTTTGCTCCTTTGTAGCTGACTGTCCCATCTTATAATTTCTGCAGCTGCTCACCTCAACCGTTCCAGGGAAGAGTGATGAATCCTCTTGTGTGTGCACACACATGCATATGTCTCTCCTCTTGGTCCCAGCTGTGATTCACCACTAGTAATTATCTCCAACTCTGAATATCTTCAAGTCCAAATATCTTAATATCCAAATATCTTCATGTCCAAATACCCACATTCAGGCGCCATCTGTGGTGAATGACTTCACGAACACCAATCTTGTGCTCAGTCAGAATCATTTTATTGCTCAAGTGAATACCTGATATACTAATACAATAGTTACTAGAGCAAATCATCTTTGGATTTGTGGCTTTGCGAATGCCAGTTCACGGTTGCCGTTTTCCAGGATCTTTTGCAGCTGGATGTGTGAAAACAGCTCTTCTCATGAGAACAGTGAAGGGAGGCACAGGATGTGCTGATCCTTCAGGGTCATGAGACAGTGCTGTTCTGTCTGAAGTTATACGGTTTCCCACATTGTAGCAATTAGAAAGGTATTGCTCATTATATGAATGCAACATGTGTCTCCATTTATCTACAGTGTTAGGTCTCATTTTCAGCAACAGGTGACTGCATGCACACTGGTAGGTGTATAAATGGACAGCACATACTTTATTACCATTTGTGCTGGGTGTATCAACTGCATTTCTGAAAGTAAGCCTAACTGCATTTCAAGCAATGCATTTCGTTGCAGACTTCCAAATATTTTACAAAGCTCTTACCAAGTAACAATAAAAAGCCATGAGTCGCTCTTGATGCTGAAGAAATGAGTTGTGTAATGCATACTCAACATGTGCATGAAGAAAATAAACAGCATAAAGTGAAACTGAAGTGGATACTGTAAAGTTTGCGTTCTAGGGGAAAATAGGAACTCTCTTGAAGCCGATTGAAAAAAACTCTTATCTAGCTCATTAGACTTCATGGAACACTAATATTCCTTGAGACTTACACAGATATTCTACACAAACTGTTAGTTTCTCCTCAGCCAATCAAAATAAAATGTAACCATGTTTTAAAAGTTATGTCAAGATTTTTCACAAATACGATGAATTACTTCATTATGCCCATGTTCATGGACTGCTCAGTAACAAATTAAAGCTGATTTTGTGTATGGGGCCATGAGAGGTAGGCACCATTTAATTTCACTTTGTTTATCAGCGTTGTAAAGAGTTTATAAGAAGTTTACACATGCCCTGTAATATTAGCACTCAGCCAGTTACAATACTGGCTGAGGCTGGACTTGTTAATAAATCATGGACTGATCTATTGACTTCGTTCTTCATACTTCTATAATATTTTTTGTTCCTACCATTTTTAAATAAAACAATTGAAATATAAATGTGTTTGCAGCCATATTAGTTTGCAGATATTGATTGAGCCACACAAAATTTGAAATAGATTGTCTTGTGGCAGCTTATCAAACTACAGTGCTTTTTTCTATGGCCACCACTTTATGTTTCATCACTCACAGCTTTCATTTAAAACAAACAAACAAAAGAAAACTCCCTAGACCTCTGGTGAAAAAAAAAGTCCATGAAAAGCCTGATGAGTACAACTACTGTCAATGTGAGTATTCAGAGGATCTGCAATAAAAGATCTGAAATGCATGAAGAGTCATACACATACAATGAGAAATTAAAAATATTGCCAGTGAATGTACAGGCAAAAAATGAGAGGTTTTCAGGCCATAAGTGGAGATTTTTAGCTTAGAAAAGAAGGTCATGATGGTTTTATTCTTATTAATTTCCTAATTATTTGATTGCTGATGGAGATTTTATTGTTGGAATGATCTCTTCTCAGTCAGGTGAGACAATTATGTTGATGTTACAGATGCAAAGGCCATGAAACACTGAGTAAATTGTTCCGCTGCAGAGTGCTTAATTTTTCTTTATTAATAACCTGATGGTGAACATGAGCAAAGAGACACAGTGTATTTAAGTTAGCAGCTTAAGAATGTCAGCAACAATGGTAGATATGGGAATTCTGAGAACATTTAAAAAGGGGGAATATGAGAAATTTGCTTCCTTGGTACAAGTCTGTATGCAGTATTGTGGTGATTAGCAATGGACAATAATTGTGTTGGGCTCTTTCGTACAGGGAAATTGTTGCAAAACAGAAGCAAATTCAGCAGACTGTCCCCAGGATGAGAAGGGGTCTGGAGTATGATGCACTGAAAGAAACTGAGATCTAAAACATATTTTTTTCTTATATATGGCTTTACTCCTAGGAAAGATTTTTCAGGTAGAAAGAAATCATATAGACAACATAGAACACTTTAGATAAAAATGAGGCCTGGATAACCAGGCTTCAGTAAATGTTGCTAGGTCTGATTCCATGAAGAAAGGAAGCTCATACCAAGAGCAAACAATCAAAGCACTAACTGAAATTTTTGTAAGAAATCGAAACTACAATGTTGTGTTCTGCCTAACTGGAGACAGACAGAGGTAAATGGACTAGGAGTAACCGATAAAAAAAGATAAGAATAACTCCAAGTCACTATAAAATCTGACAATGGTGTTTACAGGAAATTTAACAGTTCTAAAAATGCAGCTCATGATACGGAACAAATAGGAAATACCTGCAAAAAGTTGTCTACAATGAGTTGTAATTTGTAAACAATTTCCCTATCTTCAGTTTGACCCATTAGATTATTTTATCTCAGTTCCTTTTCGTGTCCTGCTGAGAGACGGGAGTGCGTGAGCGGCTAGGTGGATACAGAAAAGCAGCTGCTGTGTCCATCAGCCCAAGGCAGAGATTCCTTGTACTCTGAACTTCTTTTAGCTAAAACTGACTATCTCAGTGGTAAACAAGAGGAAATGGAATTACTCATTTAGAAGTACCGTTTTCTGATATCTGGTGGGACGATTGGTGTGGCAGGAAGGTTAACACCATGTGCGAAGAAAAAAGGGAGGAATATATCTCTACAAAAATGGCATCATCTGTCTCCAAGTAACAATTCCTGAGTATTTAAGGTTAGATTTTCTAACAGATAAAGCAGAAGACAGATCAGTAATAATTCTTCTGAGAAAGAAATCTCATATGAGATTAGAGCTGCAGTTACATCAGTTATTTAGGACTTCCTGTGTATGTACAGGACAAAGAAAAGCCGTAGTAATGGTTGTTAAAAACTGAAAGGTCCTTCTGCCAGCTGCTTGTCATGCTCAAAATCTTAAATGGCAATTTATTAATTCACAACTTGTATTCAACAAGACAAGGGAATTTGATCTTCTTTTAAATTAATCACAGAAGAAAAAAATAATGATAGCTCAGGTCGGAGTAGTCATTATTCATGTACATTTACTGCATGCAAAAATAGTGAAATTCAAGCTAAAATAGGTTTGGGAAATTGCATTGCAAGTTTGGAAGATAAATGTATGAGAAATGACATTGTTAGAATTGGGAAAGAATTTTTCATTAAGTTAGAACAATACAAAATCAGTATGACATAGTGTAAATTAACTAAAAACTACCAAACTCATATGTCTCAATGAATTCATCAAACAGGGAATTGCATGTAACTCTTTTTTTTGTTCTTCTTTTCTTTTTGCTTAGCATTTTAGTGGTGAGCTAGACCCATAATAATCACGAGTGATAAAGTTTGTAATGACTCAAGCATTAGGACCGTACTAAAAAAAAAAGAGGACAAAACACTCATAACAAGAAACATTTTCAAGCGTTTTGAAGTGTTAGGTTCTTGTTAGGGAATAAAGGGAACACACCATACAAATAGAACCAAGAATTTATTTTTAGTCCAAATAAGAAATTAGCAGTGTAATTGAAATGCAATGAACACATATAATTAGTTCAGTTACAACAGTTACCTCATCTTACAGCCTAGAATAGTACTGTAAAGTCTATTTAATAACACAATTAAGGTTATTATACAAGAAAATTTATTAATTTCTACACCTTTTCTTTGTGTTGTGCTCTCCTTTCCAATGTCTGTTTAGGTCTTATTGCCAGCAGTTGCAGCTTCATCAAGAATTGCATGCTTGAGGAAGGACAGTTTATTAAAAGTCGTTAGCATCCCACATTAAATCCTGGCAGGAGTATGATGCTCTCGCACTTCCCATGGACAGCATTGGCAGAGCTCAGGCTCAGGCAGGGGAAGCAACAGGTACTTGGCCTGAGGCAGATGCTGAAACCAGCTCAGCACAGCTCCTGCAAGGAGAGCCCAGGCCAGCCCTGAGACATCAGCTCTCAGCTCGGGTCAGAGCCCAAGAGCCTAAGTAGGAGTGGTAAAAATAATTTAGTAGGATACAAAAGAGTTAATCTATAATTGTTCTAGGAATAACTCATTCGTCAGAAACTTGATTCTGAAAACACCTTGAAAAGTATCTAGTGGGTAGTGGATTAATGTGGTGTTATGTACCAAAATATTGGAATACTTTTTTAAGTATGGCACAAAAATTTAATAAATTAAATTTTTAGTTTCTGATTACAATTTATTCACAAAGCAATTTTTGAAATTTTTTTTTTTTTAGTAAAACTAGTACAGAAGTTCCGTCTCAGGTAGCAGGTAGTTTGAAGAAGTCTTACCTGCAATGTTATTCAGACTGATGGACATAGCAACTGCTTCTGCCAATTTGATGTAATTTCATTGTCTTGATCAATAATAGCAAGAGAACTTTTAACTTTTTATTCCTGATCATGGTCCACAAGATAGATGTCAGAAATGTTTTGAAAGCGATCTGTCTTAAATAAATCAATCTGTCTAATTATTTTGATTTGTTTTGTAGTGTTAAGAGTATTGATCTCTCTTTCCCTGTTTTCCTTACAGATTCAGTGAATCAGATGGAGGAATAGGAGGAACTGTCAAAAGTGGCTTCTCTCCAGGAAAATATACAGGACCATTTACAAGCAATACAGGATGAAGAAGTGTTTGTGAGATGAAAAAAAAATTGTCTTTAGTCTGAAAAGCAATAGTATAACAAAAGTTTTCAATCAAAGACTAGTGAAAGCTTGCAAATGCTACCCATGTTCCATTGCTCTGGGCAGACAAGAGAGGTCTGAGTGTTCCTAAGTTCTCCTTGTCTCTTATCGTATTTGTTCTGATTAGTCTCTTATGACTGTACAGAGTCTAATTTTATGGTGTGTTACCCTTAATCAGGTATCACCCAAGAGTCCGGACACATAGAAGAAGATATCTAGTGTGATAATTCTTTGTGAAAGGAAAGTCTTACAGTAGAAGATCAAAAAAGCTTCCACTGTTTTTTTCCCTTAGCGATTTTATTGCTTTACGTGGATCTCCTGGTATTTCTTTAGGTACTGTCTCAAAGATAAATAGACATATTTCTACTGCAGACAATGTGTATTAAGTAATATGTGCTAAAATGACAACTGTGACTCTTAATTAGGATTTTAACAACTTAGATAAAATCTTAACATTATATTGCTTTGCGTAGGCCAAAATGTGTCAATCTGCTTTCTTGTCAATCGACATTTCTTAATTATTGTGCCAAATTCAGCTAATAAATATTTCACAGAGGGATATGCATTTGCTTGATTTGTATTGTCCCATTTGACTTAAAAGTAGTTAGCATAAATGTGCTGTGCAGAGGTTAGGATTAAAATCAAGAGGGAAAGAAAACTACAAAGTAGAAGTTGTAACAGACTAGAAGATGATTCGTGTCAAGTGCACATATTGTGGAGCTGTGGAAACTAGCATAAAGTGAAATAACAAAACTACATAAGGCATGGAACTATAGACAGGATATCTGTGGGTTTGAGATTGGGCTAATACAGAAGTCCAGTGCGGTCTGTGACTGGGCTAACGTATATCGCTTATGCAAGATGAGCAGGCAGCGGCGGGGAGGCTGTGGCAGCTCTCCAAAAAAGGACACCAAGGAAGAAGAGACTCTTCATTCCAAAGACCACCAGAGGAACTATAAAGACCACCAACATCATAAGACGCATGCTTCAATAAATGATGCCATGTAAGCACAGAGAATCAAAAGAAGGAGGAGACTTCACGGAAACGAACAGCTCGGAGAGAATATAAAGACCGCCGGTGCCATTAGAAGGTGTGAGTGTTGGTGGGGCAGTGACTCCCCGCGCACCCAGCACTGTATGTTTGCTTTTTATTGCCTTAAATATTATAAAAAGATAATGCAAATGAAGTATCGTTATTTATAACAAAGTCAAATGTCTACTTTAATGCAATATTTATGAGAATAAATGTTTGGTTGCTTGCTCCTTTTGCAAAATGGCTAATTGTGAAAAAAAACTGAGAAGTATTTATTATTAGCTGTCTATTAAATAATTTTAGTGTGCTTACATTTTTACTTCTGTGTTCTGTACTGGGAAAATCACTAATGTTCTTATTAAACTGCAAACTTTTATGCTCAGTTTACACACAGTGCTATTAATGAATACAAAAAGTGGAACTGTTTAGATTTTAACTAGGAACGAAGTGAGTACACAAGTAAAAGTTCTGTCTGTGAGTCAGGAAGCTGATAATTTGGAGGGAGAATACACACCTGGATGGCATATAAATAGGGGGATGGGAAGGGACAGTGAATTCTGTCTCATTTTGATGCCATATCACTATCTGGGAGTTCAATGGGGCAGATTGTCTTCTTCATGTAATTCTATTTTTTTAAAAAAAAACTTGTGTAATGCCTCTACATCAATTTACCCTGCTGACTGACAATAGCTGTAGGACCAATAGAAACAGCAGCACACACTTTTGTTACCTATCACTTCATTATAATACAATATTTTTTTTGTTAATTAGGGATAGGCATGTGTTCTCAGCTGCGGCATTCATGAATATGTCTGCTTTCAGAGGTGATTCTGCATTCATCATGAAGAAAAAGGAACATGGACATGTGTATATCTATGTTTCTGTAATTATTGCTACAAAACAATAGCTATGTTAAGCTTGTCCTCAGACTAAATAAAACTGTATACAAATAGGTCAGATTCTATTTGCATCTTCTTGTGATAGAAGTCAATAGAGATGAAGTTATATGGTATAAGACACCATGCAAAAAATGTGTTTTAAAGAGGGAGGTGTCTTAGTGGAGAAAAGCTGCAGAAGAGTACATACAGCCTGTCTTGTAATGCCAACTAGCACGGATGACAGTGTCTTCTCTGTTTATGCAACCAGGAAGATGGTAGAGAAGCATCACATCTTTTTTTCCAAAATAAAGATGAATATCTTTAAAAACCTTTCTTGGACAGTTAGGGCTGGAAATTGTACAGACTCCTCAAAATCTTAACTGCTGGATTCTCTATAGTGTATTCAGAAACAAATTTAACAAAAAGTTATCCTATGCAGAACTCCACCTATCCGAACAGTTACGGACTTCTTTGTGATATGCAGTTTTGTTTGCCGATGCTGTGACAACTGGACTGTAATTCAGGAGTTGGATTTTCTTCTGAATAGGCTAATAATTTTTGTGGCCAGGTAGAATTTTTTGAGACTTTGCTGAGGAAGAAAAATTTAGGCAAAATTCAGAGGCTGTATACCTAGACCTAGGTCACTGACGTTTCTCAGTATACTTGACCTGTGGAACTCTTAAGCTATGTAGTGAGGAAATTAATCAATGGAACAAACTAAACAATGAGGCAAACAGGATTATTATCTGGGATTTGGATAGATTTGGTCATCCTTGAGCTATTTATCCAGTCTCAAAAACTTTAAACACTATGTTGGAAGTGTATTTGTGTAACACAAAGTCTTCATAAGTTCAGATGTAAACTTTTAGCTGATAAAGGCTGAGAGACTTTATAGTAGCTAACAGGAATGACTATCAGAAACCTCACACATTCAGTTTTGAAGTAAACAATTCACGTTTTAAAAGAGAGGAGCTGAACCTTTGAAAAGTTGATTTTTTTTTCTTTTAGTTTGAAATATGACCCCATACAATGTCTTGTTATGCAAAGTGTGTGTAAAATGATTAGTGGTGTTATTAATTAAGCTTTCCATAAATTTTTCCACCTCTTATCACCAAAGATGAGCTACATTCCTGCCCAGTTAAAGCTCGTTAAATGCTCAGAAAAAAAATAACTAAAGTGTTTCTTGGTGGATATTTTATTATTTATCTCAAAGTTTGCAATATGTACATGTGTATTAGCACTTGAAAAATATACTGATAGTACAAGATAACCATGTGGATGTGCATATTGGGAGAAGATGATACAGAAGGGCATATTAAACATGACAAAATTCATGTTATGCCACTGTGGTACTTAAATTGGTACAACTTTTCTTAGCTGTAACTCCTGCAATAAAGTGAATTTTCTGCTGAATACTGCCCTTTGTTCCAGATCATTACAGACACTAGAGATTTATGTGCCCATAAAGTCTTGATTCTTGAGGAAAGTAATTAAAATATAAATGTTTCAGAGTTTGTTATGTCTCTTGTTTAACGCTCTTTTTGACCTTCATAGTTAAAACTTTTTTCATTTCCATACAGTCTTTTTCAGATTCTGTGAAATTTCCAAAATGTTTTTAAAGGGACTTATCAGAAACTAGTTAATGCAATCAAACAGGCTGTTTCTAATGTGCAACATTTTCAGATCTGTTACTGACACAACTCAGAGATGTGAAGCTGTAAAATTTCTCATCAATAGAGTTGTGCAGCTCATTGACATCAGTGCAAAATGTGACTCATTTTCATCAGTCATTGGCATATAATTAATTTTTTGTACATAAGAATTTGACTGTGTCTGAAAGAAATGTTATTCATTTGATGGCTCTGTTTTTTTTAAAAAGATTTAATAGGAGAATATATTTCTTGTTTGGTTGCTTGCTTTGAATTGGATAAGTGGTTAAAAATCATAAACTGTATTTTAAATTGCATTCCAAATTTTAGGCTTTGTTAAAATGTTATGTTTATGCTGCATTTTTTTACTTTTTGAGTAGATTTTAGTATGTGTTTAGTTGGTAGTTTACATATCTGTAACTACCAACTACATAGGGCAGTTAAGGGATGAAGCCTGTTTGAAAAAGCCACTCAGAAAAAATGAGATTTTGACTACATTTCCCCAGTTCTTACTCATCAGAAGTTTATGATATGTCCTGTGATAATAACTGAAGTTCAGATAGTTACCTTGAAGGGGCCACCCATGCCTGAAAGTGCTGAAATGCATCTGCCCTCCCTAATGGTTGAAGTATGTGGGGGAAAAAACGAAGAAGCTCAGATGGAGTGTTAACAGCTTGACATTCTTGTAACATATTTAGGATAAGATGCCAGAAGGAGATAATGTCCAAAATGATGATCACTTACCGCTTTTAGTTAGGGAGAAACATTAAGAGATCTGATTAGTGAAGCCATTTGTGGCTTGTAGCCACCACCTGAGCTACGAAGTAGTATATAACTTAAAAAAACATCCCCTTGGGCATGGCAAAGGAAGAACATACCTAGGGGCATCCACTCCTGTGCAGAAGACTGAGGCTGAGGAGTACAAGCCAGACCGCCAGCAGGGCTTTGTCATCTTGAGCAGTTGCAGTGGATACCCATTTCTCCTGAGCTGATAGAACTGAAACTTTAGAAATCATGATCCACCCTCTATACTGCTTAAGAAGTTACTCTCAAATTTTATGTCACTCAGTGGTGTGGTTCTGATCTGGTGAATACCTCACTTTGAATTCACCTGTGACAGCATTTCAATATCCTCTTCTGATTTCAGACAGCAGAAGTTTCATAACAAAAAATTGAGTATCCATTAATTATATAAAGCATGCTTAGATCTCTCCATCTGTCCATATCTTTAATGGGTTTGATCTTACAGCTTCATGTTTTTATGCCATATTAGGAGTTTATGGAGATGACAATGCCTTACTTGCCCAAGATTAACTTTACCTCCTATAAATATCGATGATTTTAATATGAAATGTTTTGTATATCTGCTTCTGAAAAATGTTTGTTTTGATTCACAGGTGTTGATATAAGCAAAATAATACTTATGGTTATATTGTTCAAGTTGTAGTTATCATCATGAAAACTCAACCACACCACATATTTTGTGTCATAGATGCAGTATCTGGCCAGGGAACTGAATTGCAGTCTGCTTTCTCATGATTATACTGGTTGTGTGTATCTTGTTCACGCCAAGAAAAAAAAACTTGAGACAGTTTGTCAGTGTTTGCCTATGAATGGCAAAGCCATTTTGTAATCGATGGCCTTGCTGGACTTGTCAATGCAAGACAAAAGACACGCTCGGACTGAGGCATCAAGAGC
>Ga0065711_1007303_pt1 | contig 15166 bp, 10 predicted proteins | sample Hoacrofraction12_FD_59098 | JGI IMG/M metagenome (GOLD analysis project Ga0065711, IMG submission 59098) | Hoatzin crop microbial communities from Cojedes, Venezuela - Epithelial fraction 12 v2 (version 2) | ecosystem: Host-associated > Birds > Digestive system > Esophagus > Crop | place... | reverse complement strand
CCACCACTCCTCCCAGTTTTGTGTCATCAGCAAACTTGCTGAGGGTACATTCTAACTCTTCATCCAGGTCGTTGATGAAGAAGTTAAACAAGACTGGGCCCAGTACTGACCCCTGGGTGAACATTAGCAAAATGTGGAGTTTTGATCTAGGGATAGATTTTGTTGCTGCAAACATCCAGATGGAAAGGTTGTCACAGACCACCAGGTTTGGAGGCAATACTAGTTGTACGGCAGATTTTTAAATTATCACAGGTTTTTTCCCATTACAGCAGGCCTAGTCCTAGTCAGATGGCATCTTGTGCAAGACCTGTGTGTTGCAGAGGTCTTGGTTATTAAAGCCTAGATTATTTACTTCAGCTTTTTGCTAGTGATGCAGCTTGTGAAGCATAGAATTGAAGAGGTTTTATTGGTCTTGACAGGTTTATGCTAGAACAGCTTCAAGATAGCAAACATTTACAGATACAACATTGATCAGCCTCTGGCTTTCATAAGACAACTAAGAAACTTGCCCAAAACTATTCATCAGAACAGTAGTAACAACCCGCACGTGCACGTAAGATAATGTATATAAAACTCATGCTGGCAGAGGTGTAAATAAAGCAGCTCTCAAGAGGCTTGCTCTGGAGGAAACAGAGTGTGCTTCTCAAAGCTCCCAGGCACTTCAAGTAGCGATGTTCACCTGAAGCACATGTGAAATTCACAACAAATGAGCTATGTTTTGGATATTTTTGTCTGTCATACTGGATTTGATATATATTTGCAACATACCTACACACACATACTCACCATACTGCACTGTGGTCATTTAATTAGAAATTGCTTCCATACAAACGGCTTCCTGAATTTCCCATTGGACGTGAGTGTTGGAGATGGGCTAGAGCCTACTAACTGCAGGGCACGGCAGTGCTGTGCCCCTTGGGTATGGCAGGGGGCGGCAGACATGGTCATGTAACTGGGGGCGGGGGGGGAATACTTTGCAGGATGAAAGAAGAAAGCCCAGCAGCTTTGCCTTCAAGGATCACTGCTTGGAATACAGACATAACAGAGAAAAAAAGTCTGATGTTTACAGTATCAAAAACCTTAGTGGGATCAGAATTATTTTCCTGCTCTGCAGATGTAGTGGTTATTAATAGCAACAGCCAGAATTCTCTGGGAGCAGCTCTTGCAGAGTTTGACTTGCAGCCTCTGACTTCAGCTGATTTTTAGTACTTGCTTAAGCCCTCAGATTACCTCCTGACAAGTTCTTCCCACTCATTTACCTCCCTGAGCTGACACAATGCCACCTCATCCTTGTGTTCTTGCTGGAAGCTAAGCACATGGGGAACCTTGGCAGAGGACAGTCTGAAAAACACAGCAACATTCCTGCAGAGAAAATATCCCAAACATTGCAGAGCCTTTGCAGAACATCCTTCCAGATGCCTGTGCCTCGGCTATCCTCACTGCAGTCATCTTACTTTTACTCACAGTGCTAAATAGATGCTGGGAACAAAATGCCCTTCTCTTAGGAAGGTCAAGGGCCACCAGATGCTCCTGTGAGGAGTCCCAGGTCCTGCGTTTCCCTACAGAGCTCTCCACTACAGTGGTATTTCACTGTGAAACACTGGACTCGGGAAACAGTTTAGCAAGGATGAGATCTGGCACTTCCCACCCAGTTTTACAAAACCCTAAAGCACCTATCCCTAAAGACAACGTCCTCTCTGTGTTAGCAAGAGACTATTATTACTATTTGAAAATAAAGTAAACCATCTTTTCCTAGTTCTTTGGATGTTTCTCACTAGGTTTATTTAACACTTTAAGAAGTCTTACAAATCAGACACAAGCTCTTTCAATTTATTATCATTCTGATTTAATCAGGACAGCTCTAGAGAAACTACAACCTGATCAAAGCAAAGGAAAGGCAGTTTGTACTGTCCTAATTTGTTTTGGTTTCTTATATATATATATGCACAAAGCAAAACAACTTTGCATCAACAGCAGGAAAGAAGAAAAAAAAACAAATACGAAAAATAGCATAGTACTTAATGTTCCCAAGCTCCTAAATTGCACATTGTCTCCGTGTACAGTCCTATTTTGCACTGGAAAGGGGGCTGGGGGGGCTACTGGGGGAGCATCTCCCTCCCAGGAAGCGACGGCTGCCAGCACTATGACTTTTGCTCACCTCTGGCACCACAGCCCATTCCTCAGTCAGCTGGGATCCAGTTTCACTCATGACAAAGGTTTGAACATTTCCTTGGATCTACTGAGCATAGCGAAGTAAACTGACTTTGCATGGTAGTGGGACTTAGGTTCATTTCCTATTTCAGGCAGAAATCGGGTGTCAGGACTCAATTTTATTTTCATCGGGGACTTTTGTTTCAGATGCTTAGATCCAGTAACAGTAATACCGCCTTCTTCATAAAACAGATAATGAAAGCAAAAATTCCCCTAGACAGCTCTCATGGCAACTGTTCCACAGGACATCAGCAACACTTAGAAAAGTTTGTTAGAACACCAATGAAAAGCCCTCATGCCATGGCAAGGCACAAGCACCTAATTGCCTTAGTTATAAAAGGCAAACTGTAATATGGGCTGTATATCAATAAACTGCTTCAGACGTCCTCCCCACTCACATCTTGCTGAGGGTCCTATCAATTTTCAGCCTTCTCATGTTATGGCAGCTACGCTATTACTAGCACAGAAAAGGTTTTCTAAACTCATTTTGCTGAATGTGCAGCACAGCTCTGGGAAGAAATGTCAACAGACTGATCTACAACAATCAGAGTAATAAAAAAAAAAAATGTAACCAGGAGACTAGAAGACCTGAAGAACCTTGATGTATTCCTCTGCTGAGTACTGCAAAGCGCACTGAGAAAACCTTCAAAATGGCCCACAGCTCTCCGCTGCATAAGGCGGCTCCCTCAGGAGAGGCACTAGCAATAAATCTCAGCTAGGAAATAGCAGGGCAAAAAAGAACAAGGGGAGTGAGAAACATCAGAGTGGTACCGCTTCTGCAAAGGCAGTAAAAAAAAAACCAGAAAATATTTTCTCCTTAGACCTAGCTTTTGTTACGCAGTTGTGCGGCCTGCAGAGGAATAGTGCAGATCACCCAACACGCAAATAAAAGGTCTCCAGTAAATAGGTCTCCATAACAGCTGACAAAATGTAAAAGCAATCGCTGATCATAAGGCTGGGTCAGGTAAGTGCTGCAGAGAAACAGTTTAGATAAGCCAAGAAACTGGAGAGTAACTTCACTGTTGCTCTTCTCTGATTTGTCAGCAAAGCTACACATGCCCGCCGAGATCTAATGCATCCTCTGCTGGGCAGGCAGGGAATGGTAGAGGACTGCAAGTGTGAAACCTGACTGCCAAGCATCCAGTGCTCCTGGCCCATCATTGTACTGACTATAACTTCTGTAGAGGTATCCACACACTCCATCTACAAAAACTTAATGCAGAGTGACCATCCAAGGGTTCATATCCCTCCTTGGCCTGGACTTTCAACTTTGCACTATTGTCTGTGCTGCTACGCTTAGGCAGAAGCTGCATGAGCATCCAACGCATGCTTTCACTTAGCAGCAGAGGTTCTCCAGTGGCAATGGTTCCTGATGTGCAGGGTGCCTTTTCTGCTCCTTGTATCACGAGGATGAGAACGGTGAGACAGTGCAACAGACTTTGCTGAAGCAGCGGCTGAGCTCCCTGAGATTTAGCAGCATAGGAAATCGGGTTCATAACATTAGTCTGAGCAAGTTCCCTGCACGCTCACCAAAAAACCTTTGTGACGGAAATTTCGCCACCTATCCAGAGAGAGTAAATCAATCTAATTATCTGTGCACATTCTCATCTCAGCTGGGAAAACCTGAAACAAGCAATTCCCCTCTGGGAAATGCAGAACAACTTGAGATAGATTCATTGAAAGGAGTCACCTGAACAACTTCCCCTCTTTCAAATGAGGGAGGGACATTTTGCTGACTTGCACTTGTGTGTTTCACAGCTGCACTAGCAGTCACTGCCTGTCTGGCACACAGGAACCAATAAAATGCAGCTAACCTCACATTTTGGAATCCAAGTTTTAGAAGGCAAAGAATGAGCATCAAGGATTTTGCAGCAAGATTTTATGCAGGAGGATGAACCAACAGTAACAAAGAATTTAATCCAATCCAATTACCAGACTTTGTAAAGCACAAAAAATTCTGTCCAAATACGACTCCTTGCTCTATAGCACCTAAAATTGCTATCACTACAGAAATCAGGGCTATAGATTTTCAAGCTTGTCTTTTCTGGGTGTCACCCAGTGCTTTCCATATGAAGGCACACAATTTATTAAGGTTCAGAACTGGATTTATCTGTTTGCTTACATAACTGAGAAAACTCCACAAACATTTGACAAATTCCTAGGAACTAGGGCAAGGAGGAGTTGTAAGAGCTTACCTAGTCTCCTTGCTGCACCAAGGAAGGATCAGCCTTCCTTGAACCATTCCTGAAAAAGTCTGTTACCTCCTGGGATAAAGATCCTATCAATTCCTCAAACAATTTACTCCTTGAACAATTCTACAGCTAGAAACCTTTTTCTAACATCTAACTTGAAACCAAACACTGCTGAATTTGCACACTGGACTATTAAAAAAATCTTGGGCTTGTACTAAGCAGCAAGGGAAGAGAAATGGTCACTGGTGTAGGGATGGCTATTGGACATGTCTGCAAGCCATGCACAAGAAGAACAGATGTGCATAAATAGATATTTATATAATTGTTTGAAGTTACGTTAAGCTTTGTTTCTAACCTTTCAGTTTTCTGTCTTTATCTACCACAAGGTTTTCAATAGATCACAAAATCTCACAACTAACATTACAGTAAATAACTGTCTCTAGCTTTTGGATGTCTTTGCTGCTTTAACCCCCAACTCCTAGTTGCTGTCTGTACTTATGGATATGCTAATGACCAGAAAACCTGCAGCTGGCAAAGTGAGAACAAAAATCTATAACTTAGCCTCCTAGCAACGATTATTCATGCAAAAGCTGAAACAATTATAATCTCTGGCACCCTAACTGAGCTTGATGTCCTTCTTAGGCATTATAGCAGTTTTTATTATGGATTTAACAGGATTATCAAGTACTTATTCCTCATTAATTATTCAGCTATTAAACAGAGAAAATAATTTTTAACTTCAAAACACAACCAAATCAAGCAGGGTTGTGGTGCAGTTCAGTCGTTCATTAGAGGATCACAAACTGATGTAGGGGATCATTAATATGTTGTATTTCATTATATCATGTACTGGTCACTTAATAGTTCCTGTAGTTACAGAAAACAGATTGCTGATTAAAAGGAATAAATTTGGAAGATGATGAGATCTGTCATATAATTGATTTTTATAGCATCTGACGATCATCAAACAAGTAAAAAAGCTCCGTAACTGAAGTGCTTGGACAGATTGCATTGTTCTACATCTTGCACTGTTTTGTGCTAGCGTTGAAAATGAAAATAAGCAACACTGCAATGTCTGAACCCCTGTCTACCCAAAGGAAACTGTTTAGTGCCCATAAAACACTGAGCTTGCAGCTTGTCTCTTTCTGATAGTCAAAGAGCTGAGCAGTCCAGACCATCCTTGTTTTCAGGTGTGGGGTTTCATGCTTCGCACACTGGCTTTTCAAATAGCACAATGAAATTATCTTCTTCTGAAGAGGATGGTATACAAAGATATTGCAGTGATGCTAACAACCTGGCCCCATGCATTCAGACCAAATTCCTTCTTCCTCATCCCTTCACAAGCCAATTCCTTCTACCACATTGCATGCATAGTGACATGGCAGACTGCCAAGTCCTTGGGAGAAAAGAGCAAAAGCCACTAGCTCCAAGTAAAGAAACACTAATGACTCGCATGATATGAAGTTGGTGGTGATGTCAGTGCTTTGCAGTCACAATACTTCTTGTCATCCACAGCTGCTGACCTTCATAAGGCACCTGTCTTGAAAAGCATCAATCATGGGATAATACATCTGCTAAACCCTCACCTACCCTCCTTGCTTTAGCTCCCTGCAAAGCTGGGCTGAGCAGATCTCAAAGCAACTTGAACTACCTACTCACCTGCATCATATCAGTGACAATTGACTTAAACCACAGCTAGAGGACCAGTTAACATTAAACAGTTAAAACAAGCTGTTAGAAGACACAAGGTTTGAAGCACAGAAGGCACAATGTACTCAGACTTTTTAGAAATAATCTCAGCCCACCATGTTTTTCTGCACTTCCCACTGCAGAGCTTTCAGCATTTTTCAGAGTTAAGTGGCTTGCCAGAAAAGATTCAAGGGCCTTAATAACAATTCACTCACATCAATAAAGATCTTACCACTGACTTGAACAGGCTTTGGATCTGTGTCTTCTAGTGATTCTCTCCCATACAAGCCTCTCCACTGTAGTATCAGAGCTCCTTAAAAAAATGCTTTTAGCTACATAAGCAGGTTCTTCACTTCTCCGCTCTTTCCCTGAGAGGAATAATGCAGTTGAATATTTTCACTGCTGTCTTGAGTCACTTAGATTTTTTTTGTTTTGTTTGCTTTGTTAGACACACATGGTGCTCTGCTTGAAATGACGATGATGCTGTTAAGAAGTGTGCTTTGCACTAGGAGTGGACAGCTGTGATGAGATCCCATTGTAGACTGCTATGTCATGGTCCTCTTGGGTTCAGAAATACCATAGTAGGTGATGGGACAGTCCCAAATATTTAAAATGATCTGTTAGCTATCCTTTGAGATCGCACAATGCCTAGAGAAAATGAANTGAGATCGTGATGAGCTCTTACACGTTCTAGTGGAGAGCCAGAAAAAGGTCTGACATGCTCACGACAGGCTGAATCTTCCGTAAAACTCAAATCCATTTCGTCACTTGATCGGTCATCGCAACAAAGTTGTTTTACATGAACAGTCCCTGGTGTGGCTTAGTCCTTTCTCATGCTGTCAAGAATTCTCAGGAGCAAGTTTAAACCAAAGAGCTTTGACTTAGGAATTTAAAATAGAAGTATTCTGACCAAATAATTCACCCTTAATAAAGTCAAATACATATAACTAGGAGAGGTGTTTTCCTGAACTCTGGTGCTTATGCAAAGCAGGGAAAGTTCTAAAAATTGACTTCTCAAACTAGAAATATCTTTTAAATTCATGTTAATTTTACATATACCAGTCAAAAACTGGCTCGATCTCCATCTGTCTTGTGGACTCATCATGGTCAGTTTTTCTCTGCAAACTATTCTATCTGTTAAGACATCCTCAAAATACTGTTCGTGTTCATGCTCCAAACAGTTGTGACTGAACATGGGAAGACATTCAAAGGGGCTAAGAGAGGAAAGGCATTGTTTCTATCAAGTTATTCTGAAGCATTTCGAAAGATCAGAACTTTTCACTTGACTTGAACCTATTACAGAACATGACTCTATTCTATCACTATCTGGACCACTTAGCTTACATTCGGCTTAGATAGGAAGGCCCAGTGTCAGACACCACTTAGAGTATTAGATATGTAAATGAAGCATGGATGAGACTAATTGTGTAAGGAAACCACAGATTGAACAAGCTCTGGCTGAAGATAACCTTTGGCGATCAAGCACAAGATGAGCATCTGCTTGCAAAGCAGACAGCTGAAACCAAGGTTTGAGGAGGCTTGCACTGGGCATGATAAGTCCTCAAACTGTTTCTAGGTACAGAGTCTACTACAGCCAAGAAAAAGTTATCTGTTCTCCAGCAAGCTAAATCCTACAATAAGCATAAAGCACTTGCATGGATGCCCTCGGACTCTAGAAGCCAGTGTCAGATTGACTGTCGACAGCTCATGCTGATTATTCTGGCTGGCTTTTCAATAGGTGTGGGCATGTTCAGTGAAGCATGGTTCACTTTTGCCTCATGTAGCCTAACACATCCACTTGAGCTGAAATCTGGCTAACAACAGACAGGGAGACCATAACTTATGGATAAAATTGTGGCTTTGAGCATGATCATTGTCTGATATTTAAAAAAGATAATTCCTAACCTTAGCATAGAAGATGTCATTACAACTGCTTTAATGTGGTCATAAAATACAGACAAGCTTTGAAGGTTCATAATTCTTTCATAGAGATATTGTTTAAATATTTAATGCCCCCATTAATGATATTCTGATCCTTTTGGAATATGTGAGGTTGCACTCATTTGCATTAATTTTGACTTGCTGGCAGTTTCGTTAAATCTCATTATAAAGATGCCATAGACAATGGCTTGTTGTTGATGGGGGTGTTTGCTAATTCTCACCACAATGCCCGTGCCAACAACACTAATACTTTAAAAGCAGCCCTTAGTGCATTGAGATGAAGTGCATAAAGAAGGCGGATGTCGCCTCTTAATAGAGAATGGGAATGCTTTCCTTCTGTTTTTTTTTTTTAATTATAAAATGCTGCTGAGGATCCCAACTCATTACCCATGTCAGGCCCTGGGCACTTGGCTGACAACAAAACATTGTAAGAATCAGGACCCTCCTGACTGAAGGCAAAAGCTGGGCTGGGTCTCTCTGCTTAGAGAGATCTCAAACAAATTTACATGGATCTCTTCTCTCCGGTAAATCTATTGACATCAATAAGGGCTGCAAAAAAAGCACAATAGTTTGTGTGCGTGAATATGTTTTGGAAATTCAAAATTGTTTGGAATATTAAGAAACATCTCAAAGACTTTTTTTTGTGTAATACAGAACATGGTAGGATCAGGAGCCCAATTTGCACTGACAAGTATCTGAAATTCTGGCCCAGAGGTGGTGGCATAGACAGGATCAAGACTCAGCCTTTGACAATTACACAAGGAGAAAATCCAAGAACACTTTCTCAATCCCAGGTACAGTCTAAAGTTTTGCTAATGTCTTTGAGATGCTTTCAACATGAAGACACCAGAGATAGACACCTTTGTTGTTATGGCAGATCTGGGATTTTCAAATACTGAATTATCCAGAAAGAAATCCCACTGAAGTCAAGATGTAGTTGGTAGAATTGTTCATCTGCTGTATAAGGCATCTAACACCGAACAAAGTTAGCCATAAAAGGTAGTTGTTCGGTGAATCTCTTACTGATTCACTAATAGACTCCCAAGCACTGCCTACAATCAAAGCAATCCAGTCCAGCTTTGATACAGACTAACACAAGGCAGCCAAGGCAAAGACTTTCCCGCAGCAGCAATCAAACATTTCATGTTTCCAAGCAGAACAGACTCTGTGCTACATCAGAGTTAAGTGTTTTTCTTTTATTAACTGCAAGATACACATAGAGCCCTTAAATTTTTTGCAAGTTCAGGAAAAAAGAACAGGCACCTAGAGCTGTTTCTAGTTATTAGATTTTTTTCCCTGTGACTTTCAGCTTAAATATTAATATTTATTTTTACACATAAAGTGCTTTACATTTCCTGCTCTACTGAAAGGCACAAGACCTTTGATAGAATCTACTGGCTTCAGCACAACTATTGTCTAATCTATGTCAGACAGCATGTCTGCGAGACAGCCTGTTTTACTGCTGAAAAAATAAACTCCTTTCAGCTATGGTCCTTTAGCTAAGCACCAAAAGCTGTAGTCCTAGATTTCTGCAGCACAGTAAGAGACAAGATCTTCAGCTGATATAAGTTAATAGATCCTGTCCCAGCTTTGCATCAAGCTGCTAAGTTCTATACTAACTTGGCTTTTATCTGGAAGTGTGGGAAATTTTCCAGTTTTGTTTGGTATCTGGAATGAGGCCATATCTGGAAGCTCGTTGACTTAACTCAGGACAGCTAAATGCTATCTTTTCTCGTGGAAAAAAAAAAAAAGAACTTTTAACTCATTCTTCTGGAAGAGGATGCTTTTTTTTTTTTTTACCACTGGTTTTCCAGACAAAGATAGCTGTTTACATACAAGTAGTATCCAGAAGTCCTAAGAGAGTAGGCTTATTCAGAGATTAAATGAACTTCCTAAAATAATTCAATGAGTTTGACAGCATCTGGAATGAGAACCGAGTCATCACAGGAGGCTTACTATTACAACCATGCTTTCCATCTTTAAACTTTGACTTTTGGAGATGGGATGTCTCTTCCCACAGCCCAAAAGTCTCATTACAAGTACGAAATATGTGCTAGACTTACAACCAGCATTTCTGGCTTTCAGCTTGCCTGACAGAAAAGGGGAGAAGCCAGTCCCACTTTTGGAAGAAAACCATCGGTTCCTCAGTCCAGAGATCAGATACTCCAAACCCCTCAAAGAAATTCTGTTCAAAATAATTTTTTTTTTTTAGGAAAACTATAGAAAGAATTTGCTCACCAATGACATACCAAAATCCTGCAAGTTACTGAAACCGATACACCAAAGAATTAACTTCAGGCATAGCACTGGACATAGCTCTAGACTTGTTACTTCTTTGTACTTTTATTTCTACTAATTCGTATTTAAACACCCACAAAAATAGTAATGAGTATTTCATATTGATTTCTATTTGTTTGCCAATACATGAGTCAACCTTCAGGTAATTAGACAGTTTTACTAATATTAACCTTTTAGGTCAGAGCCTAGAAAATTGTTGACTGAATATATTTCACATTATGAGTAGCTGCGGCCTTGAGCCAGTTAGACAAGGTTATGGAGGGCATAAGACATAGACATAGTACTGAAGCAAGATTCCTTTTCCTTTTGCAACTGGAAAATAATTGTACCCCATTTATTATGTTCACATAGGTCTAAATCGAGAAGCATTTATGGCCTTTGCAAATGAGAAACAAAAGTCAAACTTGCTCCAGGATTCCCGAGAAACATTTTTCCTATTTTATCGCACCCTAATAATGTGAGAAAAGCAGATTTATTCTAAATACAGAAAGTGCTGATTCCATTCACACTACATTATTTGAGTAGGTAAATGAGATTTAATCTAACAGAAGATGATGCTTAAAGAGAGAAAGTTCGTAACAAATAAATAGGCAGGAGAAACAGTAATTAAACAATTTTAGTGTAACATTTGCTCTGCGTATTTTCTGTCAAGGAAAATTAGTTGTTGCAGACTGAAATACATTATTTAATCACAGTAACTTCAAATAACTTCTTTCTGTACAGAGGATCTCCAGTTAAGTACACATTTAATGTCTTCTGTATTGAATTGCCCTCTCTCTCTCTCTGCGGAGACCTTATAGCAGCCTTCCAGTATTTTAAAGGGGGCCTACAGGAAAGATGGGGAGGGACTTTTCATCAGGGAGTGTAGTGATAGTATGCAGGGTAACGGTTTTAAACTGAGAGTAGATTTAGATTACACATTAGGAAGAAATTATTTACTATGGTGAGGCACTGGAACAAGCTACTTAGAGAAGCTGTGGCTGCCTCCTCCCTGGAAATGTTCGAGGCCAGGTTGGATGGGTCTTTGAGCAACCAGGTCTAGTGGAAGGGGACCCTGCCCATGGCAGGGGGTTGGAACAAGATGATCTTTAAAGGTCCCGCCCAGCCCAAACCATTGTATGATTTTGATTATATATCTTGTACTAGTAAGACCCTTATTGTAAATTATTGTGGAGAACAAACCAAGGAAAGAAGCCAGAACTTTTAATGAGACAGAAGCGTTCAGAGAACTTGTCTTGGTAAAAGTGGTGAGTGATTCTGACTGGAGCAGAAAGGGCTCAGTATTGCACAAACATGATGCATTGTCCCCTTATGGTAGGCTCAGCAGAGTCCCTCTGTTATCCTTTGAAGTATGTGCTGAAATTGATCTTGAGTCCATAGTTTCTCTCCCTACAGAGGAGATTACCTTATGGCATGCACACAAATGATCATTTCTTTTTTTTTTTTTTTTAATCTCTGTAGTGCTTATTTCCAAGAAAAGAAATCAGTTTGAAATATAGTTCTCAAACTCATGCATAATCACTTCCAGTTTCTTATGCTTGTGACCAAGATAGGGAAATTTCCCTAAGCTGAGTTTCTAACATACATAAAACTTTCAGTCCTGTCAGGCTACTTCAGGCCTTTTAATTTCCTAGGCACAATAGACTAAGTACTAATAGTAATACTTAAAGGAAACAAGAAGAGATTTGTTATTACAGTTCTGTGACTTCTTTGTCACATTCTTTGTCCATTCCCTATCTTTAAAGTCAGAAAATGCAGAGAAAATTATTTTTTTTTTTCCAACAAGAGATTTAAAAAAAACCTTCTGATAGATTAGATCAACTGATTGGGAAAGAAGAGCATACAGCCATTATAAATACATCTCCCTGACACTGTAAAGATAACGCCATAGAAACTTCTGGGTAGGAGCAAACAAGCCCTGGCTTTGTACAGTGTCAGAAAACATTGCTGTTCATTATGCGATCCCAAAAGGGAAAGTCAGGTGAATAGATGGAGCATAGCAGAAAACAGTATTGAGAAAAAAACAGCCAGAACAAAAAAGCCTTCCTGAAAAATCAGGAAAGCTCCTGAGAGCCTTTATTTTTCTGTGCTACTGTAAATTCATAGACTTTTAAGGCTAGAAAGGATCAATTCTGAACACTTGTTCTGGTCTGCTGCATAATCCAGGCTGCTTAAATCCATTTTGCAATTCCAGCATCAACAACATAATTCCTGGTGGAAGGAAAACACATTTTTCATGCACTAAGTTTCCATGTAATGATTTCACATAATTGAAAACCATCCTCATACAGGATGAGTTTGGAGTTTGTCTAGTTTGTGTTGCAGCCTTTTCACACCATTTTTCCTTTGCAAACACAAAAAACCCTCTACTATAAGAAATCTCCTTTAATACAGGCTTATCAACCAGTTTTTTCTACTCCCATCACTCCCCAAAACAGCCTGACCTTCAGTCACTGGGTCACAGTGTGTTGAGGCCTGTCCAGACATGCAGCTGGGCTATAAAGGATTTCTCCTTTACAAGAGCTGCTTCAGAAATCATCTCCTAAAGGAGAGGCAAGTGAAACAGAAAATCATTTACTAATACAGGACTGGTTCTAACGCAATGAATGCTGCAATATGTGCATTTCAGAACTTCACAAGAGCAAGGGATCCAAATGACAAAAGTGGCAGGAGGGTGAAACAGCGCGGGTATAGTGAGGACTATGGAGACCCAGCTCAAACTCTAGCTTGGCAAAAGCCACACAAATGTGTTTCATGTACCACAGATTGAACAGATGCCTGGTATCAAAGGCAGTGCCAAAGATGGAGAGAGGAATGACATGACAGCTATAGGCCTGTAAGAACTGGGGCGGAGGGGCGTGCAAATAAGGCTCACAAAGCCAAGGGAATAACAATCTTAACTTTTTTGAACTACCTAGGCCTTTTGGTTATTCAATCCACCACATTCATTTGAAGGGCAAGACAAACAACTCCAAAAAAAGGACCTCTCTCTGTAATGGCATCCAGACCATCTTTGTGTCCTGTCCCTTCTGCCATCAGACAGCCAGATGCCTCACTGTAGCACTCAGATGTGAGCACAACCATGAGTTTTCACAATTCTACCCTTCCGATTCTCTTCATCCCACTGGAGGGAAGCGAGCGAGCAGTTGTGTGGGGCTTAGCTCCCTACCGGAGTTAAACCGTTACAATATTTCAGCCATAGACTTCATGCATGAACATAGAAAAACGGCTGCTATACATAACGGCAGGATTCTCCTAATTTCTATCCTTCTTGCATACTTCTGCTACCAGATATGGGCTTGGTCACCTATTTATTGTGACAGTGATTAATCTGTGGAAAAACACCACTTTGGGTCATTTTTTCCAGACTATGCAATTATACAATTAGGCACAATATTTATGTCAGCCATAATAGGGTGTTGAATCCAATCATCCCATATTTCAGCTGAGTGCCCTACATATATACTTATTAGATGTCTTAGGGTGTCCCCTATTTCACCACCTCACCACTTTTTCCCTCAAAATGCACTTTTCATATGAAATGACTGAAACTGCTGAAAAACTGACAGCTACCTCAAGTTTTTGTGATTTGTGTCCTGTCTGGTAAATATGCTGCAGAAGAAAGCATTACCTAGAGCTACCCTTGTGTTTAGCACAGCTACTGGAGTTTCAAAGCCATGTGTTCCTTACTAAGTACTAGCAATCAGTAAATTAATGCAAATAGGAAGAGTTCTCTGCAAACTCACAATTGCATCAGCAAAAAGCTCTCTAGGAATTACAGACTGACCTGCACAAATTACTTCTTATTGCCAAAATAACACAAGTATTCTTGACACACAGGGAGCTGGGGTAAGGGCTCAGAACAATGCTCCAATACCATTAACTAGGAAGTCAGCAGACTTCCCTCAGGGATCTCTGACTGCTGGATCTTCCTGCTTTTATCTTTCCTTTGCTGGCAACAGCAGAATGTTACCAATCCAGACTGTGGAGGATGTTGGTCAGGAGGTAAGGAGATAAACAGCTCAGGAAAACCTCCAAATTTATGCTGCATTTCAAACATATTTTCCCAGGACAACGAGGGAGCTGAGCACATTTACACAGTTGTGTTTGTTTAATGTTTTTTCAGAGGAATCATAGCCAGTTAAATACCCATGGTATTAATACTTTAAAAATAGTTGAATATAAATAAAACAGGAGTGAACATATAGTTGTCTCCAGGACTATAATAGTTGGCGTTTACGGAGCTTCATTTGAACAAAGCAGCTCTACACAGATGTTTACTTTGACAGTACATTTGTGGGACATTAATAAGTGTCATATAATGGAATTTCATGGGTCAGTTCCTGAATAGATGTACAGTGACCCAGATCTACAAAAGGCTGTAGTATTATATTCAATTACAGTACTTCGACATTTCATCCAGTATCTCTATGAGAATGACCTGTGTTTATAAGGTTAGCTGTTTTCCCATAAAATGAAATTTTCACCTCAAAACAAGATGAGATACAGGAAGTTCTGATAACCTCTCTGGGCAGCTGAAAACAGATGTTTCAGATCTTCTGTTCTAGGAGATACAGGCTACATGCTAGAAATGAAACAAAACTCTCTATGCTTTGAAGACATCCCTTACTTCACATTCTCAGTTTCACCTAAATACAGTAAAGAAAAAAATAATGTCTTGGTGGGAAGAACCTGTCAATCCTTTCAATGACTATCTGGCACAGACTAGATTTCTCCTTTCTTTAGTCAAATCTCATTTAGACCTCGTCTATTGGAGTCACGCTAGAGCCACAGTATTATCCATCCTAGCCTCAGAAAACCATTTATTTTTTGAG
>Ga0065711_1042753_pt1 | contig 15167 bp, 7 predicted proteins | sample Hoacrofraction12_FD_59098 | JGI IMG/M metagenome (GOLD analysis project Ga0065711, IMG submission 59098) | Hoatzin crop microbial communities from Cojedes, Venezuela - Epithelial fraction 12 v2 (version 2) | ecosystem: Host-associated > Birds > Digestive system > Esophagus > Crop | place... | reverse complement strand
TTCTGCCTCTTTCTTTTCATTCTCCTCCGCACGCCGGCGGGGGGAGGGGCGGCCGCGTGGCGCTTTTGTTGCCGGCGGCAGCCGAAACCAAGACAGTTTCACTGTCCAGAGTTAGATGCCAACACTGTAATCCCCCAAGTACTCTTCCAGATCTGACAAAATGAGCTTTGTAACTTGAAATAGTATCTTTAATCAATCAACAGCTGTAAGTGGGAAAAGTAACAGTGATGGGGAGAAAGTACCTTTTCGTTGTCTGATCAGAATCTGAGAGATGGATGATTGTATTAAAGTTTAATGTATTTTCTCCTGACCACATCAGTTAGTCTAATGAAAGATATTATTCCACCTGCAAACCTTGTCTTGCCTTATTGACTGTTAACGAGGGCTGGCTTAAACAGAAATGTTTCTTTTTTTGTCATGTCAAGCTAGATGGGATGGATTCGCCTGTTCTATATGGTGGCTAGAATGATGAGCAGCTATCCTGGACTGTATTCGATGGGGTCACAGGCAAATAGTTTAGGATTTTTCTTTGAACTTAGCTGTATTAACTTGTGGCTATCTAAGGTTGCCATTTTGTTATCAATTGCTACAAAGTCAAAAAATGTGTGTATTAATCGTCCATTGGAAAGTGTGGTGGTTACAATACTGACTTCAAAGTAATTTGATTTTTCGTTCTGGTACTCTGAAATTCATTCTTTTTGTGGGTTTTTTGGTTTGGGTTTTTTATTTTGTTTTTTGAAGGATATAAATAAATCTGTGGTTGCTATTTAATTATTTCACTTTCAGTTTATAACTTGATACCCTCATTTGATCATGCACCAAATCAACAAACTTATTTCAGACAGAATGCAGAAAAGGACACTAAGGTTTTGCACAGCACTAGCAACAAATTATGATGCATATTTTTATGGAATTAATGTTGACTAGGAAGTTTCTTCTGCTTTTAATTTATGTACAAGAAGTATCTCTAAATATAATTGATCTAACCAGGCATGACTGCTGCTTATACTTTCCAGGAGTGTTCTTCAGAAAAATGAAGACTGACTAGAAATGTACAGCTGCATCATTTTGTGTGGAAATCTGTACCTTCTGCACGCAGGTGAACAACACAAAATGTGTTATTGATCATATACATGATTGGATGGAGGCTAGTGGAGGGGATACCCTCTGTAAATTTCCTTTGATCCTGCTAAATGTTGTTACCAGCCTGCTACGGGAAATAAGTGAGTGTAATGATTTTAGAGTGGTGATGTTGTTGGCTATATCAAAGATGAAACACTGCCTCTGTTCCCTTAGCAGACTTTACAGTAGTGCCACCATGAAATATCTGAAGATCATTATTTACTGGAAATAAAAGAACAAGGCAGAAATCGATTACTATGACACTAGATTTATGTCTCCATTGCACTCTATATACATCTCCTATTTGTTCTAACTTCATGGAAGGATATTTAATACATAATGGAAAGAGGCTTTTGCTTTTGATTTATTTTTTGTTTATTATTTTTGGTATTCCTTGGAGAAATTCTGGAAATCAATACTTGGATGTAAGTGTGCCTGGATGTGTAGGTAGTGGGAGGCAGTGGCAATTGATATATCTGTGCATTTTTGCACTGACGTGAGTATCTGGCGTACACAGTACTCTGTTGTTGCAGTAGAATGTGCTCAGCCTAAGAGGGGAGAAAGTTGTATTTCTTCCATCATCTGCTTCCGTAAAATGATCAAAGAGGCATAGGTAAATTTGGGTGGTTAAATTAAAACTTGGAAATCACTCCCACTGAAGTATTTAGTAGTAAGTGTAAATACTTGTTGCGTCAAGATGAGAGATGAAGACAAATGTTCTCAATGATGGAAAACGTGAGCACAGATTGTCTTACATGAGGCAGTGGACAGAGGGGATGCCAAGTGCTGAGAAATTTCAAGTGAAGTCACAAATTGCTTGACAATGGATATGGCTTTTATTTCTCTACTCTCTGTTGGTGGTGCTTAGTTGACCTCTGCCCTTGCCCAATTGCAGTTGAGCATCTGAGACATTAGAGCTCCTACAGTCACGTGGTAAAGGAAAATGCAAACCACTGCTTTTCTTAAGATAAAATAGTGGGATTTATTTTAAAAATCCTAAAGTTGGTCACATGCTGCAAAGGAAGTTGCTATTGCATTAGACCTTACAGAGGTTTGAAAGCGAAGTTAGTCTGTTGTCCCCTGAATACCTTTTGGTAAGATATAACAGGTAAACAGTGGGCAAAATAAGGACAGGATCAACTATCTGGCTAGCTGGTGCACGGTAAGGCACAGATCAAAGCCAGTGATACAAGATGTCACAACTCAGAGTGCCACCCAAAGTACCTAAGAAAGAGCACAACATGACCTCAGGTCTCCTCCCACCAATGCTGTGCTATCACAGGTTGCAAAACATGAGGTTCTCTGCAAAAACAGCCCTCTTACCCAAACAAGCATGTGCTTTGGAATCTGATTGTTACTCCTTTTTTTCTCCTAATGTCTCATTTATAGAAGGGCTTGTTAAAACTTCACTTGCCTGTGTATATTTACATAAGCTATGATCTTTAATGTTCAAGACCCTTGTGGGGGCTGTTCCTTCCTTCCTGCAGAGAAGATTTCACTGTTGTGTGCCTGCAAAACCAACAACTGGACCAGTCACTGAAGTGGCAAGACCTAGGCTCATAATAGTCCCATACCTATTCACTGTGTGGTGGGCAAGGTGGAAAGAAGGAGAAGCTTTCTTGATGTCTTACCCCTCCTCCAATTTAAAATAAGGAGTTTGTATATTGTTGATTCAAATTATGACAACAGTGAATATAATCTGTGGATGACTTCTGACTGTTGAAGTTGCCAAGGACAGTTGGTTATATGAAACAGCACTAGGCTCTCCCAGAAAAATACCTACTTGCCCAATTCAAGGGCAACTCAGAAACTCTATACTTGCATGACTCTATAAGGCATTAAAATGCTTCCCTTTCTGCACAGATTAGTTTCTGACAAGGGGAGAAAAGTCATGCTGCTTTCCAGGCTGAAGTGTTTATTCCCTTTATTCCATGTTGGCTTTTAGTCATGAATATGAACAGCAGATGGCCAGCTGCAGTAATATGGTGTTTTAGCTGTTCAGCACTGACCAATGATAGCTCAGATTCTGGGTATCCTCTGTGGTTGTGCAGTTCTGAAAACACTGCTATCTTGCTAAAACATCTATCAATAACAATTTCTAGCTGATGTATACAGCTTTATGAAGAAGAGTCAGCATCAGCTGAAGTCTGACAATGCATCTCCACCAGGGCTTCCTGGAGCAGTTCAATCAATATCCTCAGTAAAGTTTATGAGGATGCCATGAAGCCCTCTAAATGCAGAGGCATTCTCTCCAACCTTTCTTGTAGCCCATTAATTACAGACAAAAGGTCAGTCTTGCTGTAGGAAAAGTCTTGTCTTCCGTAAAATTTTTTTTTCTACATTTCCTGCTGGGGTGTGAGGGGAGACTTTTTTTTGGCAGGAGCTGTTCCTTTATAGCAAACCTTGCCAAAAGTGCCTGAGGAGAATCCTTCTTGCTATTTTGCATTTCGTACTGTTCTATTTCTGAAACTTCTGTGGTAAGTCAGGGGTATTTTGAAGCTTGTGAATGTCTACTCCAAGTAGTGAAACAGTCAGTGGTTATAGACAATCTGTACTAAGCTGGCAGGGAATAAACAGCACTCAAAAAGCAGGTGCCATGTTACCTGTTAACAATTTTCTGCTTTGCTCTCTGTCCAGCTAAAATGATTCCAATTTTCCCTGAAGAACTCCACACGGTTGCAAAGCCAGCTGTGAAGGGAACACCTGTCTTGTATCTGCTTTGATGTTCTTTATGCTCCTTGAGTATGCAAAGCTTCTCACATGTTTGGTTGTCTGAACATAAGCAGAGAAACAGCCCTGGTGTTTGTGGCTTGATGTTTCTCTACTCCAACCTTAGCTAGGCAAGAGGCTTCAGCAGTATTGCATGTCTGCTCCAAAGAGGTTGAGAGCTTTTGGAAACTGTGTTTCATTAATGGTCAGTTATTTTGAAAATTGTCAGCATTGGTTTAGCTCCATTCACCATGGTGCTCTGACTGCAAGTAGGAACAGTCTGGCCATTGCTGAGCAGTTTTGAATGCAGCTCTCTAATGTTTTATTGAAAAACTGTCACCAAATGAATATGCCTTCATGTATATTGATAAATTACTTGCAAAGTTCAGCAAATAATAAAGGGGATGGAAGGAGAGGAGGAAATAGTAAGTGATAATCTTGAAAAATACAGTGGAAGTGAGTAAACAACTTTTTCAAAAAATGTGAGTAATCCAAAGCTAACATCTTTAATATCATCTTTTGAAGAAGGCAATTTCTAACCCTGAATTCTGAATTAAAACTTTCTGACCAGAGTCAAATCTCACTCTGGGAAAAAACTGGAGGAACCCTCTGTGTCAGGCTGGATGTGAGTGCAGTAGTGGTGTTACTTCTCTTTTTTTTTTTCTCCCTTGCGAACTAAATGTTTTTATCGGGTACAATAGCTTTTAGTACTGTGACAATATACCTCCCATATCCTGGAGGGCTTGAAGCCCTAACTTCCACCCTGTGCTCAGACTAGTTGTCAGGTAGAGACATAAGCAAAGAGATGGTGAAGATGGATCTAGTGTGTATTTTCATTTCCTCTTTTTTTGAGGCTGTACCCTTAGAGCCAGCAGCTGTCAGTGGGTTGCTGGCATTGAGCTGTAGGGAGGATTTCATGTGAGTAGCTTAAAAGGACAATGGAAATTCACTGAAGGAAGGGATTTATGTAAATAGCACATATGTTGATGGTAATTTCGTGTGAGATCTTGTTGTGTGTCAGGTTAAGTGGAAGCCGCTCTTTGTTAAGGGCTTGATAGCCTCATGATTCCACAAATGGATTTATTATGCCTTACTACTCTGAGGACAACTGCTCCATTAGCTTTGCTTCATAGTTCCTCTACTTGGGGAAACCTGGCATCAAACATGATGCCAAAAGCAATCAGAGCTATTCCCAGGGCAGGCAAACGACTGTGCAGTCTTTTCCATTGGTGCCTCCCAGGAAACCTGCCACAGCACACCTGGTCTTCTGCGCTTTGTGCTTGTGCTGTTGCAACAACCTTGCTGTCTCATGTAGTTTGCTTTTTTGTGGAAATAAGCCACAGACAATTGGATTCCAAACAATCCCAGCCTTGAGGTGTCTTTAAGGACCAGATTTTAGCAGTTAATTGTCAACATGTAGATATGGGATTAGGAGGTGTTGGATGGGTTGTTGGCCCAGCCAGTGATGGGAACTCACAGGACTGGGAGAGAAGACTGCAGAGAAGCTCCTCCAGCTCTGTCATCGTGCCTATTGCTGTGGCCAACATGTCTCACCCTTTCTATGTGCTCATGCTTCAGAGAATAAGCACATTTGTATTGCAACTGTACTGCCTTGCGTGACAGTGATTAAGGGTACTTTTGGAGTCAGTCTGGAATGAGAGCTGGACACATGTCATATGACTGGGTCAGGAAAAAAAGGCAGCTTGATCAAGGTCTCTTCCAACCCAAACCATTCTATGATTCCACCACCCATCTTCAAGAGGGGAGGGTGCAGAAGGCCCTCAGAAAGGTGTTTGGTTTTTTTCTTGGTTTCCTTTAGCTAAAGGCAGACTTTAGTTCTAGAGAAACCTCGAATGATCTTCCTTTGATTTATGGCTTGCCCTGAAACTGGTAAAATATTTCCATTCTATCAGCTTAGAGGTGACTGTAAACAGGTGAAAATGTAGGATTAAAATAGAAAATTCATTGTGATCATGAAGCTCACCACAAATAACTACAGTACTTCTTGCTATACATCTCTAGTGGTGTGTCTGCATGTGTATCTCTCTGTGTGTATGTGTATTTTTCCCACATTTTTCAGTTCCAGAAGGGAATACATACTGTTTCTAGATCATTCTCTCTGTTAGAAGCCTGGCATGGTTCCAACTTGGATTACTTTTCTCTGTTTTGCTTTTTGTTGAGGAGGGAGGAACGGACAAATCCCTGGAAGTGTTCAAGGCCAGGTTGGATGGGGTTTTGAGCAATGTGGTGTAGTGCAAGGTGTCCCTGCCCATGACAGGGGAGTTTGTAACTAGATGATCTATAATGTCCCTTCCAACTCAACCCATTCTATGATTCTGTGAAATCCTTCTCTCGGAAGTACTGCCATTCACATAAGGTTTGACACAGGCCTTCTACAGCGTATGACTGGAGGTAGGCTGCCATTATAGATCATCTAGTTGATGATCTATAATGTCCCTTCCAACTCAACCCATTCTATGATTCTGTGAAATCCTTCTCTCTGTGTAGTGATTTTTTAAACACATTCATACAAAGGTTCGTTAAACTGCGTGGAGACGCCTAGCATGTTACATGGCAAAATTAGATGGCTGCTAGGCGTCTCCACGCAGTTTAACGAACCTTTGTATGAATGTGTTTAAAAAATCCCTACACAGGCACACTATTTGACTGAAAACCCTTTTAAGCATCCAATTAGAAAGTAGGAATCACACTGTGCCTCATGGAACTGATCGCGCAACATGATGGCTGCTTTTGTAAGTGAATGACTTGTGAATTACTCATAACCTATGTGTTAGTTGTTTATAAGCACTTAAAACTACTAATATGAATAATTGACATATTCTATTTTTCAGAATTCATTTTCTAATCACGAGGCGGTAATTGAAAATGAACACTATGTATTTCTCATAAAATTTTACATTTGCAAGCTGCAGGCAAAAATAGTTGCTCTCATAAAGACTAAATTGTCCCTGCACTGTTGTGGCTGTAGCAGTGTATAATAGTGCCTTTAAATACTAGAGTGAGCCACTGCCTATGCCTAAGCTTGTCTACTTTTGTAGACACTGAGATGACTGCATCAATTTATTTCTGTAAGTTAAAGCCATGGGTGTTTTAGGGTGCAACTCCAGCTCTTAGTTTCTGTTCACGTGACAACCTGGGACTGTGTCAGTGTGCTCTAAGGAAGTGCCATCCCTTGGGTGTGTGGCTTGGATGGGCTACATGTGCTGCTTGGTGGCTGCTGTGAAAATATCAGCTAATGTACTCTGCAGAGCAGAGGCATGTACAGCTCAACATGGTCTCACAGCTGCGGAGGCAGCAAGTGCTAGCTAAGCAGAGCTAACTTGCTTGAAGTGCATCTGACTGTTCATGTGGGCCATGTCTTTAAAATGAGAGGACTGACAAAGTCCTCCTTCGTGTTGAACTGTCTTTAATAATGATTTGACTGAGATGAGCAATGCTAAACCCTGAGTCTTGGAGCAAAAAACAGTGGACTGTGCCAGCATGGAGCCTAATGGCTTCAGCAGGTCCTTTACTAGCTATCGCACTGCTTCTGCACAGGCTTCAATGTGCATCAAGCTCTTTAAACATAGTTGTAAAATGATAGTGAGGATGTAGTTTTAAAATACATTAGGAAAAACAGGCAGTAAGCACCACAATTCAAATGTAGACGAGTAGCGTGCAATTTTCAGTACACAAATGTTTGTAAGAGGAACTAATAGCAACTTGCTTCCTGTGATATGGTCCCAAACAGGACAAAGACATGCTCTGCTCTGAAGAGTAACTACGTACCATTTTCCCGCAGTAGCTTCAGCAAGTAAGAAAAAATGCCACAGTAGCAGCCCCTTAATCCTGTCACTGCCTAAAGACAGCTGGATTTACTCGAGGACAGTTTGATGAGGAAGGACTTAGAAGCATAGTGTAAATAAAGCTAACTCTTCCCTGGCTTCCTCTGCTTGCAGGCATCCAGTTCAAGACAGACTGACTGTGATACCAATGATCATAACTCAAAGCTTTTTCTAAATAAATGATAAATAACGCCAGTGAAGAGTTAAATGCGACATATATTAGATTTCAGTGATGAAGCTTCTGATTTGTATAATGAAAAGCCTGGTTTAATTGCATTACTGTCTGTTAGCTCCCCTCTTCCTTTTTTGTGTAATTGTTTCTAAGGTTCTGTGTACCTCATCCCTGCTGGGACTTTGATCCCATGTTTATTCAAGTGAGATTTCTGCTTTCAAAACTGCACCTTTCATCAATCTCCTATTAATTAGCCAAATGCTGCATCATATTATGCATTGATGCATTTGGTTGAGTGTGTGCTGTAATGAGAGGAGAGACTGTGGCCTGTCCAGGCTCCTCTCAGGAGCTAGTCATTGGTATTCCAGGATAAGTCAGCTTACTGTAATTTGAAATTGGTCTGACGTCCCATTAGGAATCTGCCTGATCAATACCAAGTGAATTAGAGTTTCAGTGATCTGATTAACTCCCCATTATTTTCTACCCTGGCTGATTTAGAATGCATGATGAGACAATATCCCAGTTTCTTTGCTTTATCCCAGTTTAAATGAAATGTAGACATCTGGGGAAGCAGTGGCTGTGCATTTGATTTGGCTGTGCTGTAATAAAGTCGAGCACTAAGTGTCTGCCTCATTGTGACAGCCTGGAGCGAGGGCTGCTGTGTCGCACAGAGGGACGGTGGGCAGCTGGAGGCAACAGGGCTTTTTCTCTGCACTGATGCTCCTTTCTAGGTTGTCCGTTCTATGCCTTGGTTGAGGAGAGTTGGCTAGATGATGCTCAAATAGGTACATGTTGAGTTGGGAGATGGCCATACTGTTTGTGGTCCTGTGGAAGTAATGAGCTGTGTGGAGGTGTGTGTTGTAGCCCAAGGTTCAGAGGTGGGGAGCTCTTGTATGCAGACCCAAATTTGATATGAGCCCGAGACAGGGCCAAGGCCTAGATGATGTGCAACGGAAATGGGAAATATGCTTTGAATTAATCTACATTCATGGAGTCTCTGCCATCATGAAAGAGGGAAGTTAGAAAATCTCATCAAATTTTGTTAGCTCAGAAGTACTTCATCTTCAGGACATGGATGATTATTTTGTGCTGGCAGCTTGTAGATGCAATCCCTAAATGGAACTTCCAGTTGATATTTTATTGCAAGTATATAACAACATGAACCAGGACCAGAAAAAAAAAGCTTCATTTGTGATTCTGGAAGGTAGTTTTTCACGGAAAAATATTGCTGACTGATTTTGAAATTATGTTGATAGGTCCTACTTACCATCTCTTTTTTTATTCTTAAATTTACTTTTCCAAGATAAAAAGGCTTAGTGGTTTTACTGCCAGTTTCCTTGGCAGTTCACGTTAATATTGGCCTGGGGAGACAGTGGTGGAAGAACAATCTTGGTTTGCTGCAAAAAGAACTGTACAACATGATAGCCCTAATGCCAACTCTGTCTCAGTGTTCATTGCTCATTGGTTGTGGGAAAGAAGTAAGACAGCCAGAAAAGAATGCCTGTGTGATAGCCAGAGTTGTTTCAACAAGGTATTCCTACCTAAAGAACTTGTCCCTAAAAAAAAATCAGGCCTTGCCAACTACATATAGGAAAGACAAAAAGGGCAAGGTTTCTAGTATGCTTAGATATTCACAAAGAGGATTTGAACCCAAAGCAGAAGTTGCTCTATTTTAAAATGTACAGTCTTAATGTACCAGTAGAGCAGAATTACAAAATGCTTTAAAAATCAGGAAATTATTTAGAGAAAGCTGCAAATGGATTTATTTTAGGAGACAAAATCCTGTTTGTATTCCCCTTCAAGTTGTCGTAGATCCTAGTCCCTTTAATGTATTTCAAGGCATAAAATAATAAGCACTGTTGCACATTTTGTGTGCTAATAGGCAAAAAATGGGTCATAATCAGCTTAATATCTGCAGTGAGTATATTAATATTAATTCCTATCTTTTACAAATTAATATAGATTTGCTGAGTAGTACATGTGTAATACATAAATATATACATAAAATTTTAATACAGGCATACTCTTGTATCTCTTGCCAGTATACGTTGATGTAATTTTAGTGTTTCTTCACTACTGCCTCATGGTCAGTTTATAGGGGTTGTTTTTTTGGATAGTTTTTTGGTTTTGTTGTTTGTTTGTTTCAAATGAGAAAAGAAACTAGAAGAGAGAAGACTTGCAAGTGCCGAGAGTTTGAGTCCCCTGTGGGCAGTAAACCTGGAAACTTTGACTCTAAAGTTTAAGCCTCTGTTAGTACTTTTCAGAGGTCCTCGGGCAGGACACCGCTCATGGGATGGTAAATCTCTGTACGTAGCCCACTAGAGGGTGACAAAGCCTAATGGTAGGAACATGGAGGTGACACTCCCCTGGGTATCGCAGGTCCAGAGCCCTTGGCATCCTCCTTGTTTGCCTGAGGCGCACCCCCGGTCCACCTGCCAGGCTTAAAATGCCCCTGTCTAATGGCATAAACCGTCCCTGCCTGAGAAATATGAACTGGGCCTTCAGCTCACTAGTAGTAACCACCTCATGAATCTCCTCGTCCCATCATGACACGGAGGAAACGATTCACACTCCATTTGTTCTAAAAGTTATAGGACAATATTAGAGTAGATGCAGGACAGGTGACCTGATCCACAATACCATGTGTCAGGGCTGAGAGCTCTGCATTACGTAGTCAGTTTTGCCAGCAGATGAGACAAGGAACTGTAGATAGGTAGCCCTAAACTAACTCGGAGACCCAATGGCCAACTGACCTATTCCAAACCCACTGAAGCTGGTGGAAAGGTGAACTGTTGACTTGGCTAGGGTTTCAATGATGACCACAGCAGAAAGGCACATTGCAGTGTGTCCCAGGGAACCTAGTTGGACCTTGGGCTGGAAAGAGACCTTTCAGTGAGCTTTGGCTGTAGTGCTCTCAAGCATGTTGCCTCTGAAGAGAAATGCCATTTAACAGCACAGTGCGACAGCCCTGTGGGAGACATCTTGTCCTGAAAAATGCCTCTTAAACTAGAAAACTACCCATTTTGGTAGTATTGTGGTTTAACCCAGCAGCTGGCAACTAGGACCACACAGCTGCTCACTTCCACTTCCCCCCTGCAGTGGGATGAGGAAGACAACGGGAAAAAGTTGTGGAAGGCTGGTAACTACCCAGGAACAAGGGACTGAAGTGCAGCCTCACCTGAGTTGCACTGAAAGCACCAGCAGGCTGCTAGGTGCCTTCCTCAGATGTCCTCTGTTGACTGTTTGTGCACTAGGCTTGCAGAGAGCAGCTGTGCCCATCCTGTAGGTTTTCATTAATTAGATATTTAGTTGAGTGCTTTGGATCTCACTCTTGTGCTGAGGTTTGTTTAGTGTTTGCAGTGTCATTCAGGGGAGTTGGGTGTTAGATTGATGAAGATGAAAATAACAGATTTCCAGGAGAAATGTGAGCTCTGGGCTGTGTGTAGCTTAATGTTCAAGTGCTATGGACTGATTCAATAACTCTCGGGGACTGAGGAAAGAGAACTAGAAGGGAAGAGTAAAAAGTGTTGGTGAGCATTCTTATAAAAAGTTATGCTAAACTAACAATAAAATAACATCATAATCTAAAAGGGAAGTATTGCAGTAGCATGAAGTTATGTCTCAAAAGGCCTAGTCATCTTTGGGATTGTGCAAATTGTGAAATCCTAAATAAAAATTTTTTAGGGTTTGAAATAAGTTTGTGACGGATTTCAGGCGTGATTTAATACTTCAATGTTTTATTATTATTTCTGAGAAACTCATATAGAACTCTATTAATTAAAACTCAGACCGACACTTTGGCTTCATAAGATTTAGGAATTAGTGTGATTTTATCTCATTAGTGCATTTATTGCAGTGTTCATCCCTTTAATTAAGCATTAAGTCCAAGGTGAGTTTTATCATCCCATAATGAATCTTGGCTTTCACTACTTGTCTAAATGTGCATTAGGGGGTGACAGCCACTTTGGAGAAGCCTTAATTTTGTTATCACTGACGTCTGATTCTTTCATTTGTCTATTTTTGAGTGATAGGTTCTAATTTCTTTACAGCCTGCTGTGAGTATGCAGGAAACATACTGCAATGGCCGTTGTGTCTAATGTTACTGTTGCCCGATGTCTGAATTCAAAGGACTTGAGAAGGATCTGAGCCAAAGCCCAAAGAGGTCTTCCTGGCAGTTGTGGTGGCCTTCGGAAAGGATCCAGGATTTGATACTGGGCTGAGAGCTATTGGTCCTGCTTGCTTACTGTCCTGGGGAGAGGGTACATGCAGGAAAAGGTGCTGGCACCCCTCACATCACACTTGAGCTTTCCAGCTGGCGAGTGACATTGGCAGCAGGCTCCATTCGACACAGTCAGCTAAGCTTGAAAATGGCTACTGCACCTGTGCTTGGGTGTGGGTTAAGGAGACGTTGTGGTTTAACCTGGCAGCCAGCAACTAAGCACCAGGCAGCTGCTCTCTCACACCTCCCCTTCCCCCTCAGTGGAATGGGGAGGAGAAATGGACAAAAGGGAAAACTCATGGTCTGACATAAAAACAGTTTGATAGCAATAACAAAATAATACTAACAATATATAAAGTGGAATTCCTCATGAACTCCGCCTGTGTCAAACAGCCAGTCCTGGGAAGAGAGAACTCTGGTCCAGAACAGCTGATCCCATGGACAGAGCGAAGAGACAAGAAAGGCAGGAAAGCCCAAAAGCTGACTGGAAAATGGCAGAACAGCAAAATGCCAAACTAACGAAACTAACCAAACAGAATGGAACTGGAATGGTTCTGCCCAGAACAGTTCTCCCAAAGAACTCTGTTCAGCCCAGCTGGAAAAGCTGACCCCAATTATATACAAAGCCTGACACTGATGGTATGGAATACTCTCATTGATCAATATAGACGTCAGTCAAGGTTTGTCCATCTATGCCTACCTTCCTTGCTGCCCCACACCTGGCAGTTTGGAAGCCCTGAAAGACCTTGGTTTCCCTGCTAATGGAGGTAAGTTGTAAGATGTCAGTAAGTTCTCGAACTAAACCCAAACAAGGACCATGTTAGATTTTTCTCCCTGAGGATGCAGGAAATTTTGCAAATCGCTGCTTTGGTAAATCTCTTCAGTAGGAAATGGATGATGATGTGCAGCACTGTGAAACCCAAAAAAGTTTCTAACTGCACAAAGAAAATTAACTAGGTTTCAGTCAAACCACTACAACCGTAAAGCTCAGATCTACTGAGATCTTCAGGCCTCTGCTTCCCGTATGAAATATTGGCGGATGGAGCCCAGGCTTCCATGGTGCAGGTCAGTCATCATTTTCATGGAAATGAGGGGGGTGTCTTGTATATACCTACATATGTGTGGTGTATACATATGCATGCGTCAATGCAACATATGTATATATATATAAAAATATTCCATTTTTGTTCCAAAGAATTTTCAGTGTTAGCACACAAAGAAATGATGTGTAGTGACCAAGAAGTATGCTATAATTAAATTATCCCTACAGATATACTTAGCTGTGAATACAGTCCTGTAAATGGTAGTTTTTGCTGTATGGGCATGTGCATATTTGTAGCAGGAGCAGAGGTGATATCGTCAGCCTATTTCAATAAGCCATTTTGCTGTCATCAGATGGCAAAGTAACTATATTTTGTAATTATTTTGCCTCAATATGTCACTGCTGACTTGTGGTGCTTGGTGTTTCTCTATAAACTCTCAGTAAAGGAGTTCTGGCATTTTTAAAAAGAAAAAAAATCCTTTTTTTTGCTTGCATTTTACTTTGTTGTTGCTGACTTCTTTGTTTAAATGAATAGTTTTAAGGAGTGCGGGAATTAATAAATTATTTTTGCTTGGGTGTCAGCCTTGCAGATCCAACCACCCAGGTCAAATAGAGAACCTTGTGATTTATTGTCATGACTGTTGTTGCTATTAGCATTAATATGTGAATTATTTGTTTGGTTTTGGTAAATGCATCATGACTCTAAAATGGAGGAGCTGGGCAGTAACACAGACTTCTCTAGTAAACAGAAAAGGCTGAAAAAGGGTAATTCATTGATACAAGTCAGACTAAACACTCAGAAATGAGGCAAAATTTTTGCTGTTTGTCTGAGCTGTGTTATTTCTGACTTAGTGAGAATTGTGTATGATTACATAAAATTAAATTTGGGCAGCTTGGCTGACATCTAGAAAATCTCAGCAAAAAGAACTTCCGGCTCCCTAACTATTACTTTGAAGCTTGGATATTCCTGTGTTTTTTAAAAAAAAATCATTAATTTGTATTTTTCTTAGCCCTAGTACAAAACATACCTTTATAATAATAATCACTAGTGAAAACTAAACTTGGACATATAACAAGTATAGCAGTGTCAAAGTAGTATGTCTTCCATGTGCAGAGATAAATTACATGGATATAATTTTCATATAAAACCCCCTTCCCTTCCTTTTGTGGCTGTCTAACCCTGAAGAACTTGACGCGCTTCTTACTTGCTTTCCATTTTTTTTAATGTAATACTTCTGCTATTTTTTTGAAGAACTTTTTAACTGTTGCCTCTAGAAATGTCCCTTCAAGTCTGAGGATGTAAAAACAAGAAAACTAAATTACAATGTGTAGAGTCTTCTCCTAAGAAAAATTCCATTTCACAGTCAGGTGAATAGCGCAAAAAAGGATTGTGCCTCAGAACTGTTCTGTCCAAGCAGGCTCATAGTTTTCTGAAACCTTCTCAGGCTGGCCAGCATGTGTGCTTCTGAAGACCACCAATGACCCATCCAAGAGTTGAACCTATTGTGTGTTTCCTCCTCCAGGCTCTCCTTAGGAGTCAGTCAGTGTGTCCAGGAGGCAGAGGACAGGCAGCTGAGCAAAGGTCCTTTGCTAGAAGCAGATGTGCTCATGCTAAATCCAAATCTTAAATTGAGCTTTAGTAACAAGGCCAGGTGTTGAGAAGAAATGTGGCTAGCCCAAAGAAGGTATTTCTTTTCCTCTTCCTGAGGCTTCAGAAACACAAGTGAGCCGTGGGGAACATCTGAGAGGAGGGAGCATGGTGTCAGCTTTGTACGTCCTTCATGATGGACAGCAGGAAGTCTGTGGAGCAACCTATTCTGGGCTGTGTGCCACTCCACTGTGCCTGTGAATCATATGATTGGTTTCTGTCTAAAATCATATGATTGGTTTCTGTCTAAAATACCGAATTTCTGTCTAAAATACCGAATTTCCATGCACAGGAGCAATGCATCCCCCTGAGAAAGAAATTTAGCAAAGGAGGCAGGAGACCTGCATGGTTAAACAAGGAGCTTCTAGCGGAGATCAGGCAGAAGAGAAAGGTGCATGGCATGTGGAAAG
>Ga0065711_1042752_pt1 | contig 15167 bp, 8 predicted proteins | sample Hoacrofraction12_FD_59098 | JGI IMG/M metagenome (GOLD analysis project Ga0065711, IMG submission 59098) | Hoatzin crop microbial communities from Cojedes, Venezuela - Epithelial fraction 12 v2 (version 2) | ecosystem: Host-associated > Birds > Digestive system > Esophagus > Crop | place... | reverse complement strand
CTTGTTCAGCCTGAAGAAGAGAAGGCTGAGAGGGGACCTTATAAATGCCTATAAATATCTTAAGGGTGGGTGTCAGGAGGATGGGGCCAAACTCTTTTCAGTGGTGCCCAGCGACAGGACAAGGGGCAACTGGCACAAACTGCAGCCTAAAAAGTTCCAGCTGAACACGAGGAAGAACTTCTTCACTCTGAGGGTGATGGAGCCCTGGAACAGGCTGCCCAGAGGGGTTGCGGAGTCTCCTTCTCTGAAGATATTCAAAACCTCCCTGGACAAGGTCCTGTGCAGCCTGCTCTGGCTGAACCTGCTTTGGCAGGGGGGTTGGACTAGATGATCGCCAGCAGTCCCTTGCAATCCCTACCACTCTGTGAGTCTGTGAGACAACGTAGATTGCTTAGCAAGTATATTACAACTTCTTAAATATGAGATCTCATCAGTCAGCCAAATTGCTGCACTCATCGGCCTAGAATATGTTCAATGTAGTCTTCTGCAAGGCAGATTAGAAAAACCAAGGCTCTGTACAAAATGACTGTTTTTTTTAAACAGAGCTGTAGTGGAAGCTTTGTAGGCAGCTCATAAAGAAATTGAAAAAACCTGATATTTAAATAAAGCTTATTTGAGATATTCTTTGCTCATTTAAAAGACAGGTAGCATTCCTGGTTTACATTCTCTAATCAACTCCTAGTATAATGTTAAATTTATTCATGAGTAGAGAGTACTCTGAGAACTTACCAGCGAAGAAGAATTCTTGCGTTACAGCAAACCCAAACGACCTTCCACCTGCAGAGCCTAGCTCGGTGTACCCACTTTTTACCCCACTGTCTGAACATTAGTAACTCACAGGTTTTATTCGTATAAAAATTAAATGGAAATGTTATCACTTCTGCAGGTAAGCGTTTTCTTAAATAAATACTTGTCCCAAAAAGCTATGACTGGAAACTTACGAATTCAGAATAACTGATAGCCTTATTGATGATGCCATGACTTTGCTCTCTGCCAGGGGAAGAAGTCGTGTATTATTTATGTTGTTACATGAGACTATCCTATATTGTCTATTTTGATTTAGGACGCTGGCAACACAGTTTAACACTATACAAGGTGCCTTGATCAGAATAATGCTGACATTTCTTTTTTATATGCTTAAAACTATCTCACACCAATGGGAAAGGCTTGATCTCTTGTTATTCTTTTAGTCATTTCTTAGTAAGTGGAATGAAGAAGAGAAGTTGTATAAAGCAGAGCTGCATCAAGATCATAAAACTTTCCTTTTAGTATTTGTATTGCCCTATTCAAGGAACTACTTGTGGTGTTCATAATAATAAATAAAATAAATAAGTAAAGGGTGGTAGTGATGGTGAAATGAACAACATATTCTTTCACTTCTTATCTTTAAATTGCTGTAGCTTTTCAACTTTCCTTTCTCTCTCTCCTCTTTTCCCTTCCTCACGTACTGAATGACACAGGCTTCTCTAGTCCTTACGCACCTGGAATTTGTTTGCATTGGGAACAATTTAAAAAATGTGAAGGCTTCAGTTTATGCACTAATGACACCTACTAGCTTCACTGGCAAAAACAAGCCAGAGAACTGATGGAGAACCAGAAAAGTATGAATATCCAAGTAAAATGACACAGGTAAAAATTAAAAATACTTCAGATTAAAAACAACCCAGCCCAAATCAAATGTTCTCTTGCAGAGTCACAGAATACTATGTAGCAACTCCTAAGACAACGAAGAATCTCAGCTGTCTTCCTCAAAGTTCCTTTCCTAAAGGCAGTCTAATAACATTTTCAATATTTTAAGATGGGAAGTACAGAAGGTGACTATCAAAGGAAATGTTATTTGTAGTACATAATACAACAGCACGTGATTAGTCCCAAAAGGCAAAGTGAAAAATGCACTGGGTTTTGGCAAAACTGGACATTTTATCTACCGCATAAAACATACATTTTATCTAGTAAATATTTTCGTGTACTGTAGCTGTCTAATATTAGAGGCAAAAATTCACCCAGAAACCCCTAAAGAAATCTTATTAATGGATGCATGCCCAACATGTGACAGCAGCTGTAACTCAAATTTCGCTGCAGTCATACTGTTTCAAAGAACCCGCATGTACCTTCCTGTTGTTGAAAATGTTGTTTCATTGAAGTACTACATCGTCAGAGCTTACTACACCACCCGTCTTGACATAAGCAGAAAGCTGCAAGGAATGAGCAGTAAGATCATATTAAGCTCTAAACGTTAACTTCACAACTCTAAGGTAATTTAAATATGATGCATATATAAAAGTTAGAAGACAAAAGGAAATTTATTATTTCATGTATCCACTGCTCATTTTCTTCTTGACTAGAGACACCTGAAGCTTGGCATCCAAAACTGCAGCTTCTAAAGTAAGCTTCTCACTCATGTGAACTATTCCAAGATTTTATTTCCTTTATCCCGTGACAGGAATAGCTGCTCAAGCGAAGTTTTGGGGCTTGTGACTATTTTCAAATAATGAATGAACCAATCTGAAGTTATCCTGATAACAACAATAAGCAGCAAGTCCTAAAAATATAAGTTGATTTTGATAATTTAATATGCCATTTATAGTCATCCAAACATCTGTACTGTTATGTACAAAACCCACTGAAAATAAAAAAAGAATTTAAATGTTATCTTTCAAATGTAAAAGTGCAATTAACAGAGGCAAAGTTTTTGTAAGAACGGTACATTTCTATTGAATTCGCTGGCTACACAGAGCCTCACATGTATGTTGCCTACACTGAAGTGAAAGAGGATTTTACTTTTTGTTACTTATGAATAAGCCTGGTAGTTGACAAAGTTTTACTGCCACCATAATTATGGTACATACATCCAAAAAATGCATAGCGCAATTGTTTTCATAATTTTCAGTTTTACCAACTTTAAGAAACTTAAGTAGAGCAACAGTTAGATCCATAAAGTTCAAAAAATAATTAACACCATAAAATCTTGTATCAAGTTAAGTGTGCACAGAACAGCTATCCTCAATCACTTTCTCCAGAATTCCAAAGATCTTTCCAAAGCTGTCATTTACCCCCAGTAAACATTCTTCCTTTACAGTACTGAATGGATTTTCTGGAACAAGATTTACATTTATGATCTTTCATGCATTACATATTCACAATTTGGAAAGAAATGGAAGGCCTTCATACATGTCAGCCTTTAATCTTATCCAGTCCTGAAATCTCTGCAAAGTCGTTTTTTCTTGTGTTAATATTTTTGCAGCTTTTCTCAGTTTTTCTTCATTTCGTTCTAAGTAACGAATTCCGTCTGTCTGCAGCTGACTGAGTTTCTCTTTACGACTTTCATCCAGAGGTATGTCTTCATTCATAAGAGGGTTAAATCTGAAGTAAGTGTCTGGAGGTAACAGTGCATCCAGCATGGTGTGAACTTCTGCATGGAAAATGAATGAAGGAAACAGTTACATTTACATGAGAGAGACAAGTAGTGCTAACAGCCTCTGAACAACAAGTGCTCTGGAGTGGCGCAGTAAGTGTAACTATGTGCTGCTTTGCCGAGTAAACGGTTTTCCACCATTGCCTGATCAAAATCCCTTTCTCATTAGAATGTTTGCAGATGACCCAGTGGCTCCATTTACTCTAGAAAAGCTTCATCTTTTATTCCAAGACAACTTCACTGGTATGACAATTAAGAAGGCTTTGCAGCTATCCAGATTTCTAATGACACCTATGTCATCAACCTCATATTAACAGTTGAGAACTCATAAACTAGAAGAGCTTAGCAACACCACAGTGAAGATGAAGATTCATAAAGATAAGGCTAAGAAACGCATTCATATTATCTCCAGAAAACCCGTAACACTTCTACTAAAACACCAACTAAACCTAATGAGTTAAGGAGAGACGCATTTCAAGTAGTTTCAGTGGGACGGGTAGAGAGGAGAAGGGGAAAGACGAAAGGTTGCAGATTGCTCTCTGAATCGGAACTATAATTCTAAGAAATATTAAAAACTGAAAACAGTCACAAAACAAAAGATCTTGAGACACCAACCTTCTGTATCAGTTGCACTGCTGATAACATTTGTGAGTTTGGCTTTCAAACTGGTGTATGTGACATTGGTCTTTCCCTCGCTTTCGTAGCGACCAGTGCCCAGCGACACTAGGCACTGCAGTGGAACGTTTGGCCAAAGACACTTGCACTCGTGAACTGCCAGTGCAGAAGGATTATTTAGAAGCAGACCTCCATCCTGCAAATTAAAAATAAATACAAATGTTAGTACTACACAAAACATGGTCATAAAAGAAACTGCAACTATGAACTAAACTAGCATAGCACTAATATACAAAACCAATTAAATCAAACAAGCAACTATTTCCATCTTTTGTGCAGCTGTTCTGTTTGTGCTATGAAGCAGCTGCATGGCAAGGCTTATGGTCACCCAGAGCACATCCTGGGTCTGTGGTCAGTTCTGCTGTTGTGAGTATTGTACGGAAAAGGCAGGCTGAAACAGCAGCATTCACTGGGATACCTGTAGAAGTTCTGACTTCATCTTCCGAAGACCTTTTACGCAAGACAGATACACATATTGACAAATTCTTAAACAATCAACAGGTCTGCATCTCAAAACGTTTACTGCTGGTATTACAAGGATATATTCTATAACAAAATCCAAATCACTACCTGCAGATCTAAAATTAAGAAAAAAAAAAAAAAAAATCACAAGAGCTAAGCTTGGCCAAAGCTACTTTCTAAGCAGCCATTGCACAGAATGCTGTAGCCTGGGTTTAAGATTTGGAAAATCACAGACTCATTTAGGTTGGAAGGGACCTTTTGAGTTCATTGGTCTAAACCCCTGCTCAAGCAAGGGTCAGCTAGGGCATGTTGCCCAAGGCCATGTGCAGCTGGCTTTTGAGCATCTCCACAAATGGAGGCTCCAAAACCTCTCCGGGCAACCTGTTCCAGAGTTTCACCACCCTCACAGCAAAAAGTTTTCTTGTGTTCAGATGGAATTTCGTAGGTTTTTATTTGTGCCATTGTCTTTTGTCCTATCAGTGGGCACTACTGGGAAAAGTACAGCTCCCTCATCTTCATTCCCTCCCATCCTTTATTCACACACATTGATAAGATCCCCCTTGACCCTGCTCTTCTCTAGGCTGAAGTCCCAGCTCTCTGCCTCTCCTCATTTGACAGATGCTCCAATCCCTTAATCATCTTTGTGGCCCTGCTCCAGACTCACTCCCGTGTGCTCATGTCTCTTATACTGGGGAACTGGACACAGTACTCCAGATGTGTCCTCAGCAGCGCAAAGAGGAAGGATCACCACCCTTGGCCTGCTGGCAGCACTGTTCATAATGCAGCCCAGGATGCTGTTGGCCTTTTTTGCCACAAGGGTGCATTGCTGGCTCATGTTCAGCTTGTCCACCAGGACCCCAAGGTCCTTCTCTGCCAAGCTGCTTTACAATCAGTCAGTCCCCAGTGTGGGTTGGTGCATGAGATTATTCCTCCCCAGATGCAGAACTCCGCCTTTCCCCTTGTTGACCTTCAGGAGAATTCTCCAGCCTGTTGAGGTCCCTCTAAATGGTGACCCAACCATCTGGTATACCAGCCATTCCTCCCAGGTTTGTACCATCCACAAACTTCCTGCAGGTGCACTCTGTCCCATCATCCAGGTCATTAATGAAGCTGTTGAATAGTACTGGCCCAAGTATTGACCCCTTGGGTTTACTTCTAGTGACTTGCTTCCAACTGGACTTAGTGACACTGATCCCAACCCTCTGGGCCTGGTCATTCACCTCACTGTCTACTTATCTAACCCACGCTTTGTCAGCTTGACTATGATGTTATGGGAGATAAATGTCAAAGGCTTTACTAAGGTTGTAAACAACATCCACTGCTTTCCCCTTGTCCACCAAGCTAGTCACCTCATTGCAGAAGGCCACCAGGTTGGTCAGTCATGAGTTCCCTTTTGTAAATGTATGCTGGTTACTCATCATCACCTTCCTGTCCTTCATGACTTTTCCAATCCTTTCCAGGAGGATTTCCTCCCATCACCTCCTGAGGAACTGGGCTGAGGCCAACTAGCCTGTAGTTCCCCAGAGGTTTCTTGCCCTTTGTGAAAACAGGAATGATATTTGCTCTCCTAACCTCTACCAATCAACATCATCATTTGAAGATAATCAGAAGTCACCTTGCAATGGCATCAGCCAGCTCCATAGTACTCATGGGTGCAACCCATCATGCCCCATGAATTTATGTACGTCCAGTTTATTTAACTGCTCCCTAACCTGGTTATCCTCCACCAGCTCCTTGCACTAGACTTTCCCTCTAGCTTCAGGGACCTGGGACTCCTGAAAGACGTTTTTCCTGGTAAAGACCAAGACAAAGGCAGCATTAAGTATCTTGGCCTTTTCCATGTCATTTGTCACCAGCTCCCCTGTCCATTCAGTAGCAGGCCCGCGTATTCTCTAGTGTTCCTTTTGCTGTTTATGCACTTACAGAATCCTTTGTTGTTGCCCTTTACATTCCTCTCCAGATTTAACTCCAGACGGGCTTTTGCTTTCTTAACCCCATCTCTCCAAGACTGGACAGGAGCTCTATACTCCTGCTGGGTGACCTGCCCCTGCTTCCACGTTTTATACACTTCCTTTCTATGCCTGAGTTCAGTTAGGACCTCCTTGCTCATCCATATCTGCCACCTTTGTTTGATGTCCTATTTGTTGGGATGGGCCTTTCCTGAGCTTGGAGGAAGTGGTCACTGAGTATCAGTCAGCTGTCCTGGACCCCTCCTCTCTTCAAGGCCGTAGCCCATGGGATTCTCACAAGCAAAGCTCTGAAGAGGATGAAGTCTGCTCTCCTGAAATCCAGGGCTGTAGTCCTGCTTTTTTCCCCGCTCCCTTCTCTTAGGATCTTGAACTCCATCATCTCATGGCCACTGTAGCCAAGGCTTTCTTTAACTTTTGTGTCCCTGGTCCAGTTCTTTATTCTTCATAAGCATCAGGTCCAGCAAAGCACCTTTCCTTGTTGGCTCCTCCAACAACTGTGCCAGGAAGTTGTCATCAATGCACCTGAACAATCTCCAACATTGCTTGAGCTATTCTGTATTGTCCTTTCACCAGGTACCAGGATGATTCAAGTTCCCCCTGAGTACCAGGCCCTGGGAACGTGAGGCTTCTTCAAGTTGTCTGAAGATCAGAATTCAGCGCAAGACTAACAGCAACAAAGGCTACTCTTATAAGTCTGGAAGCGAGGAGACACATCTTTTGCTAGCAGCACATCAAAAGCGTAGGTGATGAGGCTGGGATAAAATACTTTTGGACTAGTAAGAATCAGTAAGACTGACAGTAAGTCTAAGAAGCATCCAGACAAGGAGATTTTGATCCAGCAAATCTCAAAAACTATGTTTAGGACTTCTTGAAAGTAAAATGATCTTCAACTAAGAAACAGATTACTTTGGACTTTGAATTCAATAGGACTTTGTATATTGGGAATGCCATAAAGAAAACCCCAAACAGTTATAAAGGCAAAACTTAAGCTGAAGACAATATCAATAACAGAGACGAAGATCTTTATAGCCATTCAAAATCTATACAAAGAAACATGTAAAATACAGAAGAAACAGAATATTGACTACAATAAGCACTACGGAAAAGCTCCCTATATCCTAAAGGTCCCTGTACTCCCTATATCCCACACCTGACTATAACATTACAAGAACAATAAAAAAAGCGCAACCGCACTCAGGAATAGCTTAGAATAAAAAAAATGTTTTGGAGTCAATAAACATTTTAGAGACTCCTTTTAACTACAGCTGTGCTAGATAAATAACTAAAAACAGGATTACTGAGCTGAATTTTTTGATTTTTTTTTTTTAATTAAGCTTTCATTTGAACCTACAAAAAGCTCTTTGAACTCCCTTTGGATACTGTCCACTTTGCTCAAAACACTGCTAAAATAGATGGTCTCTTCAGTGCCTATTATCCTTTGCTTATGTTTAAAATAGCTTCTACACAGAAAACTAAATACAAGGATGTTTTTGTCCTTGATATAATACCCCATGAATCTTTATCTAAAATCTTATAGTTATCTTTCTGGTGCTTACTTTTTTCTTTAAATCCTAGATTAAAAACACACTTACTAAATAATTTCCACTGATCTTGTCAATATAATTTAACTAAACATGATTGCTTCACCATGGGAAAACTAGTGTTATCAAAAATTAGGGGGTGTATAATACTAGAATACTACAATATTTTTGTAATACTGACAAAATATCAAAGAAAGGTAAAGTACACATACCTACACACATCAAATGTATATTGTGATGATAACTAACAGCTTTGTACAATGATTTTCGTATTTAAATGTTCTCTAATTCAGGTTTATTGAAATGACAGTAAATATCCATTCCTAATAATTTTCAGTGTAGACACTTTTAACATTACTTTTAGCAGTTACATAGATAATGCCATTTTTGGAAAGTTAGAAGTAGAACTTAACAAGGAAGGCAACCGATTTTTTTCTTCCCCTCCAAACAGACTATGTTTGATAATGACCACATCCCAATCAATACTGTGCTTCAAATTAGCCTACTCTGTTAAACAAAGATGTTACCATATTGCTCTTTTGCTTAAAATGATCAACTACTGAAGCAGTAATTAACGTTTTTAGTTAAATCTGACTAGTAAAGACTCAATGAAGGAAATACTGCAATAATTTATTTAACTCTGCATTTCCAGAAACCTTAACAGCTAACTACATCAAAGGTTGAAATTATTGTGGAAAAATATTTCTCAAGTTTTAAAATTCATTGCAATCATTTCACTTGTATGTCAATTCTAAGACAACTATAAACAACAAAGAATTTTCCAGTTTTAAGATTAAAAAATAGAAACTAACCTTCCTGATTTTGAATAATTCCTCTATCTTCATAAAACTGGACAAAAATTTTGTCCTTCCCAAGAAATATGTTAAACTAGCAATACAGAAATATGAAAGCCAGATCTAAATTTTTAAAAAAGTAATTTTAAGAAATCATGACATAACCTTCTTCATGCTTGTCCTTGAGACACAGGAGTACAATGCCAAGTGATTGACCCTGCAGTTTTGTACATAAGATACACTGAAATCACAAGAATCCTCACCGACCCTTGCTCTGAATTCCTATGTATTTAGTCTGTCCATTTGCCTTGGAGAACTGCTACACTTGGTATCTTAATTTTTTTTCCTGATTCTGTTGAAGTTATTCTATAGTTATACAATACTACAAAAACTAATTTAAATTATTTATAACTTACCAATTAAAATTAAGCGCTCAGCTTTTAAAAGATGTTAATAAAAATACATTATCCAAAATGCAATATAACCAAAAGACTGACTGAATGCTAGTAGTATGGAATATCTTGGTGGCTAATACAGTAGCTTCTTCTTCCATACTGGTTTCTATGAGCTTTCTTGCCACTTTAAAGTTTCATGCCGTTAAACTGGAAGTAAACAAGGCCAATGTATCTGATGTATGGGTACACACATGCCTGTTGGCCAAAACCTGAATTCTTGCTTATCTCTGCTTTCAGAAGGAAGTCATTCATTTTATTACTCCATACAGTTTCAAATGTTCTATTTTCTTGGTGCAATCTCTTGTCTTTGATCCACCTATCAATCCTTATTTTTCAGTTAGTATGACGCTAGAGTTAGGATCTTCCCAGCATGCTTCTGCAAGAGGGAAGAATGACAAACCAAAAACAGTAATCCACAAGCAAAAAGTTTAACCTAAACAATTACATTTATTGATTCATGGACTGAAAGACATTAATGGCTGGGGAACAAATAAAAGCAGGCACTAGTAAAACAGTCTGTAGAAACACAGCAAAGTGGATAGTTGTGGTGTGCTATGGGGAAAAAATATGACAATTGCTGAAAAGGTTAGAGAGAGTAGGTACTAGCAACAAGCTGCACTGTTCCACTCTGTGGAATGCTGTGGGGAAGTTTCAGGTGTCTAACTTTCCACGAATAAAATTGTATTTACACAACAATGCATTTTAAATGACCGCAAATACAGTGATCAACAAATGCCAACATTAGCAATGCATGCAAAATGCATTGACAGAATACAGTTTTCAAACTGTATGAATATTGTTGCGTTCTTTGTGCCCACTATCTATTTTATAGAATATATTCTCAGAATATAATTTATAATTGAAAAGCATATATATCATGGACCCATACTAGCATAGCACAATTCTGATCTCCTAAAGCCTTCATAAAAACAAAATCATGCAAAAAAAAAAAGGATCTTTATACCGAATACAATGGTGTAAAAATCTTGTTGATACAAAGTGATACATTAAATTATACTGTAATGGTGTAAAAATCTTGTTATATAAAGTGATATATTAAATTATACTATAAGCTTCAGATGCAATTCAAATTCTACAAAGCAATGCTGACTCTATGCACGGTCCTAAACCTTTTCCGTTCCTAACAAATTTATGAGCTCCTTTTTGACAGACTGGAGTGTCTTCAGATGCCCCCACTTTCATCTATATTATTTGATATATTGCTACAGTATGGTACTGTCTGTGTGTGCACAGAAAAAGAGAGACAATATAAGCAGTATATTAGATGAACTACTAGGTTATCAACATACACTTGGGCTAAAAGCAAAACCAGTAGGTCAGGTGAAGTGATTATCCCCTTTTATTCAGGACTCATGAGGTCACACTGGGAATACTGTACAGCTTTGGATGCGCAGTTACAAAGCACTGACAAACTGGAATACGTACAGTAAAGAACCACTAAAATGGGTTGGGGGCTGAAGCTCATAACGTATGAGAAGAGATGCAGGGAAACCGATTTGTTTAACCTGGACAAAGAGAAAGCCAAGGAGGAATCTAATCACAGTCTTCCATTACCTACAGGGGGAGAAGACACAGCCAGACTCTTTCAAAAAGTGCAAAGGAAGAGCCAGAGAAGCTGTTGGATCTCCATCCTTGAGTATTTTCAACACTCAACTGGGTAAGGCCTTGAGCGACCTGACCTAACTTTGAGGTTTATCCTGCTTTGAACAGGAGGCTGGACCAGGTGACCCCTGAGGCCATGTCTGCCTCCAATTTTCCTAAGGTTCTACTCTAAAGAAATACCACCGATTCATATGTTTTTATATATTCAGTTATTTTTGCTGTAAAATGAAATTACATTTTAAAAGTCATTCTTATTAGAAATTGAACTTTGTCAGTCCAGTCTAAGTCTTGTGAAAAACGCAAACATGCATTTTCCATATGCAACTCATACTTTGGAATGTGTAACTGAAAGGATAACTTACAGGAACTATTCAAATGACTAAACTGCTGACCAACATCCACAAAAACGTGCAATTGTCCCGAGTTCTGACTCAAGACTCAGTGCTGAGCAGTCAGAGCACAGCCCTCGTTCTCTCTGTTCTGCCCTTCTCAGATTGTCTGGCCTCACCTACACTGCACCATCTCTTCTCATTTACCTAGTTCTCAGTCCATTTGCAAATTCTCTTTTTCATTTCCCAGACATACATGAGTCAACTCTTCCCTGTCGCATTCTTCTGTGCTGCTCCAGTCAGTGCACTGGAAAGTACTAAATGTTTCTTCATATGCTGAACTGAGCGAAACCACCCCACTCTTGAGTCAACTTAATTTGCTGGCAGTACACCGAACACAGAGTGCCACAGCAGGAATCTTAATGCAAGTAAGTGCTGAAAAGGGTGTATAGCTTTCCTAATGTTATTGTGCAGGTAAACAGTAGGGAAGACGGCTTTTAAAAAAATTCTGATAAAAATGATGGAAGTTATCAAATAAATTAATCTTAAAATGGAGTTCAACGCATATAAACCCAAGCTTGTGATAGTAAAGCAGTGAACTCAGGGACTGGGACATTACTTTCAGTCTTTTGCCAAAGGCTTTCCAAGTGGTAAACACTCAATTGTTCTGTTTTGTTTAATATTTATCAGCTAATTCCCAAGTGAACTCAATGAATTTTTTTTTATACAGATTTTTCAAAAAAATTCCCCATGTAACTGTAACTATATTTTTAGGACTTGCTGGTCGTTAGGCAGAAGTCTCAAGCTGTAGCTACTACTTTCTGTAAGTTTTTTGATAGTTGCAAAACAGTCGGAGAAGACTCCCCCTCATGCTTTGACTACCAAATCGTAAATTATTTAAAGAGGGAAAAGTGCACCTTTTGTAGGCGTACGATCCAATGAAAACTTTCTGGTGAAGATATCCTGCTTGCCCAGTTCTAGGCATGAAGAAAGGCCTGGTTAAACATTATGGAACAGATGGGGGCAAATTCAACTATCAGAAGGAAAACACATCCGGAAGTCTCACAGAAATGCTGCAGACCACTTGGGAGCGGGGTAGCACAGGACCTTCTGAAAATCTTGTCCCATTTAAACAATTATGGTGAACGTGCATAAAGTCACACTCACATATTTAAGTCAGTACTTTGGAAACAGTTATTTAAAATTATGATATTAAAATAAAAAAATCAGTTTGACCCATACTTTACGATGGGCAGCTGTTTCTAACAAGTTCAGAATACTCTGTATCTTCATAGGCTATAACTGCTGTTCCTAATTTTGTTAGGCTCAAGTTGTGCCCTCTAACTGTTCCGTGTAACATCCTGCGTGCTGCACAGTTTCACTTAAATGATACTAAACTCTGTGAAGAAAATAAGCTAGTACTGGATGAAGGATATCTAACTTAAGACAGCCAAGTCTGATATTTAGAAGCTGAGTTGTTAGCTCCATAGTAACCACTTCACCTCATTGCCTATGCAGACATGCTTCGCATTTTAGTTCACTTTTACAGACTTGCTCTGTTGTTTACTTTCCTTGTCTTTGTGAAAAAGTGGAGACAGAACTAGTACAAAGCTATCACAGACTAGGACAAGACAGGCTAAGATTCTGAATGGACTTTTGAAAAGTATTTTATAAATTCTACGTTTAAAATCAACATAAATACAATAAATATTCAGACTAAAGATTAGGCTTATTGCTTCAAATGAGGAGTTTGAAGAGTTGCTGCACTGTAACAACGAGTTACTTCTCAGAAAAATTAGAATAACTACTCTAAAAACATTTACTCTAGTTTCCATAAGCAAAATGGGTATGCCTTGCCAAATCATTCTGTAAAATCAGCCTAATACATTTACATAGGCAGTAGCAAATGTCCTCAGAATAGAAGACAGGAATGAGAAACAGGAGGGTTCTTATACTGCCTGTAAGATCTATGCATACAGATAACTTCCAAGGTTCATATCCCGACCTAGTCCTCTCATGGCACTGGGCACCTAGGGCCATTATCAGAGTGGTAGTATACTCACATATAAGGCTTCAAGGCTTGCTCAGCCAAGCATCGTCAGGCTAACAAATTTCAGTTTCACAAAGTATATATTAAAAAAAGGAATCTATACATTAAGAATTAACTGTACAAGAAACTAGCCCCTACAGTGTTCAGCACAAATATACTTTGCTCAATACAAAGGTTACATGATTATCGTGTTCTGTTAAATACATACAAAAATGTTTGAAATACACATTAATTATGGCTCTCCTCTTGTGAGTAATCAGTCAGACTGCTCTCAGTACTACTGAGGACGAAACTACTGAAGAGGAGCTCCCAGCAAGTATGGGAAATCTTTATGTCCCTGCACAAACTATTCTGACTCCGTAAAACATATAATGTTTTATAAACATGAAACAGTACAGAAGTAGAATTGTTTCCTCCTTGTCTTGGTGACAAGCAATGGATGGTGGTGCCAATATTTCTAACAAATCTTTGCCTAAAATGTACAGTGCCCTAGAACAATTTGTTTCAGCTTTATTCTAATGGTGAGTCTGATCCACTTGGCTGCATCAGAGATAAGTGAGAAAAGATTTTTTAATAAATTAAATATTTTTCCATAAAGCATACAATGACCTACAATTATGTCTTTATACAAATATTTCATGCAATTTATTTAGAAAGATTCAGCCTTCCTTCATAATCATGCTAACAGGGATGCTATTGGGTCAACTACATACAATTTATAATGCATTCTGCACTATGCTGATTCACAACAAAAGGCCTTAATTGGTGACAGACATTAATCCAATCCTCCTATACACCAAACTTCTAACATTTTCAGAATGAACTGATTCCGTTTCTTAAGGAGAGGCAGGGATGCTCCTTTAAATTCCTGAAACAAACATCTTGTGCTCATTACTTTGTAAGGCTATCTCAAAATTACAATTTATCTTCAGACACTAGAAAAACAAACACTCTAGAACTGTGACAAGTAACGGCTCAAGTGTGCACTGAAAAAGGGATTCCCCTTGAACTGGGTCATGGAAAAATTCATCAGACAATGTTTGTACAGAAAATGAAAATTAAATGTATTTGTATTTATATTGTTGAATGACACTAATATTAAAATTTCCATTACTGCTGCCTGACAGTTTAAAAGAAATCAGAAGGTATGAGCTACATTTGTACTTCTACTACATCAGCTGCAAAAAGAGATGCTTCTTCATAACCAGAACACATTACATAAAGTAAAAAAAAACCCCAAATCTAATAATGATTCAAAGTTTACTGAAAATTTTCCTTTTCAGTACAAGTGTTTTCCTACAGAGTATTTATCTTCTTTTTCCCCTAAAAATTAGCAACACCATAATACACTGTTTGCATAGCCACAAATGTCATGCCAAATGCTTCTGAGAGCTATCAATACTATTGCTATTATAAGCCGCCGTGGTTTAACTCATCATCCGGCAACTAGAACCACGCAGCTGCTCACTCACTCCTCCCCTTCCCCCAAGTGGGATAGGGAGGAGAACGAAAAAAAAGTAAAACTCATGGGTTGAGATAAAGACAGTTTAGGAAGACAACAAAGGAAATACTAATACTACTAATAATAATGAAGAATATGCAAAACAAGCTATATACAACACAATTTTTCTCACCACCCAATAACCAGTTGTGCAGCCAGTCCCTGAGCAGCGATCACGGCACCTGTGGGTTTTGCGAAGCTCATGAATTTCGCGGATTTAGCCAAACCCACGAATTTTGCAAAACTCAAACTCACTGAAAAAGACTGTACTCATGGAAAAGTTTGAACTCGCAGAAAAAGAGATGATATAGTTAAAACTTCTGGAAAAAAAGAGTTCCTACCCCCCCCCCCC
>Ga0065711_1042751_pt1 | contig 15167 bp, 14 predicted proteins | sample Hoacrofraction12_FD_59098 | JGI IMG/M metagenome (GOLD analysis project Ga0065711, IMG submission 59098) | Hoatzin crop microbial communities from Cojedes, Venezuela - Epithelial fraction 12 v2 (version 2) | ecosystem: Host-associated > Birds > Digestive system > Esophagus > Crop | place... | reverse complement strand
ATGGTCCCCCTGGAGCCGGCAGCCCTGCTCCCCCGGGGCCGCAGCCCCCCGCCCCGCTTAGGTCCCCAGGGGTGCAGGTGCCTCCTCTCCTGGGGTCTCCAGCTGACCGTTCGCTCCGCTCGGCGCGGCTGGGGGCTGTTGCCTCGCACCTCGGGGCTGTGGGTGGGCGATCAGAGCCGGGTGTCTGCGTCTGGGTGCTCCCCTCCTGTGCCGGGCAACAGCCCACTGCGGAGCCTGCGCCTCCATCACCGCTGCCAGGCTCTCCTGGGTGGACGGTGGTCCCCTCCCAGCACCCTCAGCCGCTGCCACTTCCTGGCAGCGTGTCTCTTCCAGGGGGAGGGGGCTGTCCCCGCTGCCGGGGTGCCCGGGCTGGCTCCTGCCCTTGCTTGCGTGATGCCACCAGCCTGCGGGAGCCGCTCGGCAGGCGGTGGAGGATGAAGCAAGGCTGCAGCTGCCCTCGCCCGCAGTGTGGGGACACAGTCCCAGGCTGGCAGGTCCCAACACGCAACGTTGGCAGAGAGGGGTGCTCTGCCCGCCCGCCTCGGCTGCCCCGGGGGCCCCGCCAAGCAGCCCGCCTGCCCGGCCGGCTCCTGCTCTGGCTGGGGCTCGCTGTGACCCTGTGCAGAGGGTTCTTGCCGGGGCTCCCTGCGGCAGGTGACAGTGTTATCCCGGGGGTGGCCAGCCTGCCGCAGCGGAAGGAGCAGGGGATGCTGGTGGCATGCAGCATCCTGACCCTGCCTGACCCAGGAGGGGACCAGCCAGCACCACTGGAAGTCGTGTCACATCCCATCTAGCCGGCATCGCCTCCAGGACCTGCCGACTGGGGCTGCCCGAGGCTTCAGCTGGGCAGGGAGCGAGCTCCAGCACAGGGGAGCCTCCGGGGCACAGCCACTTGCCTGGGGGTCCCCGCAGCGGGGCACCGCGGGCGGCCGAGCCGCGGGCAGGGCGCTGCGGGCGCAGGGCAGGAGGCAGGCGGGCAGGCTGCCGGCCAGATCCTGTTGGCTCGAGTCCGGGCGCAGCGAGTGGCTGGACCTGTCCGGTGGTGCTGCCGCAGAGAGTTGCACAAGGGGCCAGGAACAGAGCGGCAGGAGGTGATTAGAGGCTGCGGGGCCCGGCTGGGCGGCAGCAATAAATAGATGAGGCTTAAGCCCCTGCCTACCTGGGCAAGGCTGCCGGGCACGCCTGCTCGCACGGGGCAGCCGCAGCCTGTCCCCGCTCCCTGCCACGGCTGAGCCCTGCGGCTCTGATCCTGCACCCGGCCCTGGGCCAGCCTCTTCCCTTTGCCGGGAGCAGAGCCGGGAGGATGGTGCTGGCTGGGAGTCCTGCATGACGGTCCCAGCTGCGAGGACGCGTGCCACAGCAGCATGGTGACGTGGTCCCGGCTGTGTCCTTCAGGCTGGCCGTGGCTGCTGCTCCGCTGCCCTCCTGGGGCAGGTGACGCCTTCAACCTTGCTCTGTCCTGCGGTGCTGCAAATCCTTCCTGCCCGGCACCGTGACTGCTGAATCGGCAACGCTGGCTGCAGCCGGCTGCCCTCGCTCCTCCAGGGATGCGGGCAGGGTGCTGCCTGCCGGGGATGCTCCGCATCCAGCCCTGGGGTCGCTGAGCTCCTGCGCCCCATGGGGACCCCTGGGGTGGGTGCCACATGTTGCGGTCAGCTCTGGGCTGGGCGCTCACTGGGAAAGTGGGTGCTGTGCTGGCTCCAGCGGTCTTGGGACAGGGCGAGTACAAAGAAAAGGTCGTGTAGTGCCTTGTGTCACTGCACACTTGCCCAGGAAAAGCTGCCTGGCGAGCACGGCTTGGCCTGCAGCTGGCAGCGGTGGCTGTGCCCAGTGGCTGGGGTGTGTGGCATTGACTTGGCTGGCAGGTCACTGTGCGGGCATGGGCATCCTCCCTGCCTGGCTGGGGCTCGGCATCACCCGTGTCCGTCCCCGCAGGAAGGGTGCTGGCTGGCCACCCCAGGGAGAGGGGTGGCAGGAAGGAGCTGTTGTCACTCATTGTCCCCAGCTCAGCTGGGAGTGACAACAGCTCCTTCCTGCCCCACGCTTCCTGCCCAGCCATGGCGCCGCCGGGATGGGGCTGTTCCCACGGGGCTGCAGCCTGGTGTGGGGGTGGCCCAGTCCCCTGGGCAGTGCTGGCTGCTGGTGGTCCCGCGGGATGTGGTTGGGGGCTGTTTCACAGAGACCCAGCTCAGTTCAGCCCACTGCTGGGGCTGCTGTGGGCTGGCAGCCCCCCACCCCAGTGACGCACTCTGCCCCCCGATGCCCTGGATGCTGTGTGCCTGCCACCTGGTCCCTGCCATCTCAGGGTGGGCAGAGAGGACAGTGAAGTCCTGCCCCCCCGGCCAGGGCTGCAGCTCAGCCCACGTAATCCCCTTCCCGCTCCGACTCACCAGCTTATTTCCTGGCTAATTCCCCACGCTATAAATACTGCTCTGCCTCAGAGGGCCCTGAGGCCCCGTGGCCACCCCACGGGGCAGGGGCTGGTCTCCCTAGCATGGGGGCAAGACTCCTTGCTCCTCCTGGGGACGAAGGATGGCACCTGGGGGGGCAGCTGCTATGGGGCCAGTGGGACCTTGGGCAAGACTAGTTTTAGCTGAGTTCGCCCTGGCTGTGCTGGGGACTGTCCTGCACTGGGCAGGGCAGTCCCTTGGACACCACTGTGCGTGCTGTGAAGGGTCCCCCGGAAGCTGTGGGGATGGGGAGGTGGGGGGCTCAGCGCCCAAGGGGGAGCCCCATACCTTGGCTGAGCATCCCCCCCCTGCCCCCCCACTAGGCCGCAATGAGCCCCTGAAGAAGGAGCGTCCCAAGTGGAAGAGCGACTACCCCATGACGGCCGGGCAGCTGCGAAGCAAGCGGGATGAATTTTGGGACACGGCACCCGCCTTCGAGGGCCGCAAGGAGATCTGGGATGCCCTAAAGGCAGCTGCCTATGCCGTGGAGGCCAACGACCACAGCCTGGCTCAGGCCATCCTCGACGGAGCCAGCATCACTCTGCCCCATGGTGAGGGACGGCACCGGGGATGTGGGTGGGGTGCATGTTGAGTTCCCCATATCTGGGCACATGGGGGTCCCAGGCTGGGGAGGAGAGGGGTTCCCAGCTGCCCTCCATGCAGTTCAGCTCAGCCGACGGGGGGGCAAGGCAGGCTCTGCCTTGCTGCCTGGGTGGCCCTGTCCCCATTTGGGTGGTCCATGGGGATGCCCACCCACAGCATCTCACCCTGCCATCCCCAGGCTCTCTGACGGAGTGCTACGATGAGCTGGGCAACCGGTACCAGCTGCCTGTCTACTGCCTTGCACCTCCTGTCAACCTGATCCTGGAGCGGAGTGAGGAGGAGGCAGCGGAGCCGGCCGAGCCCCTGCCCAATGCCCGGCGGGAGTTCACCCTCAAGGTGCGGCTCTCCACCGGCAAGGACCTGCGGCTCAGCGCCAGCATGGGTGACACCATCGGGCAGCTGAAGAAGCAGCTGCAGGTGCAGGAGGGCATCGACCTGGCCTGGCAGCGCTGGTTCTTCTCAGGCAAGCTGCTCACCGACCGCATGCGGCTGCAGGAGACCAAGATCCAGAAGGATTTTGTTGTGCAAGTGATTGTTAACCAGCCCCTGCCGCCCAGGAACTGAGCCACCCCCCACTGGTTGCGGGGAGAGGGCAGGGGGCTGGGGGGCAGTGGCACCTCTGGGGATGCCCTGTGCTGCATCCCAGTCCTGCCGGAGCCAGGGCAGCCCCTGCTCCTCTCCCCGAGGCTGCCTCCTGCCTGGGTGACCCCCCAGGAAGCTCTGCACTGGGGCTGTGACACCGCGGTGGCCCCTCTTGGCTGAGGACGTGGGCACGTGCCATGTTTGCTGCAGGAGGTTCGAGACCAAATGTGTCTGGGGCAGTCAGCGTGGCTGGGGCCCTGCTGCCGGGCTGTGCCGCTGGGGAGAGGCTGTGACCCACTGGGCTCTGGCTCCCCCGGGCCAGGAGGCCCCAGGGTGCTGGGCTGGGCGGAGATGTCTCCCCTCTGTACATAGTCTGTATTTATCAATAAAGCATTTTCATCCTTCCTTTGGACCCTGGGGCAGGCTGAGGGGGGTCTGTCAGCTGCAGCCACAAGAGGTGCCTGTCCTACGTCTGCAGCCATGTCAGGATGGGCACCCCACTCTGCTCCCCAGTGCCACCCTGACCCTGGCCCACCAGCCCTGGCTCTTTGCCTGACTGGACCCTTCCCCAGCACTGCCAGCGTCATCCGATTGCCATCCTGGCTGCTCGCTGGCATGGGGCCGCTGCCTCCTCTTCCCAGTGCTCCCCTCCAGAGGTTTCAGCCTGTGTCTGTCCTGGGGCCGGTGGGACAGTCCACGGAGGGGGACAGTCCCAGGACTGCCTTTGCAGCCACCATTGCCTGTCCTGGTAAACACGGTGCCTTTCTGCAGCCAGAGGCTGTGGCATCTGTGGGACAAGGTGCCCAAGGGCAGCCCTGGGAACTGCCCAGGAGGGTGGCAGAGACGTGCCCCTGTCTGTCCTTCTCCCGGGTCCCGTGCTGGGGGCCCGTGCCCAGCGCATTAACTGTACTAGCGCAGGGCAGCGCCAGCCTCATCTTACAAAGAGGGAGAGCAAAGCCCAGGGGGGCTAAACAATGTCCTCGCTGCCGGGAATAGCTGCCGGCTCTGCCTGCTGCCAGGCTGCCCATGCACGCCAGAGGAGGCCAGACAGCCACCGGGACCCTGGCAAGGCTGCTCGGGATGCTCTGCACCTGAGGTCATCCTTCAAAGTCGTGTGGAGGGGCCACAGCTCCTGGCATGAAGTGCTGCGTGCTGCTGGCTGAGAGGTTTGGGGGGACCCCATTGCCCCTCCTTGGGTTGGGCAGAAACCCGAGCCCCCCTTGGGTGGCAGGGAGCCGTGGGTGATGCTAGTGGGTGCTGCAGCATCTGATTGCGTGGGGATGGGGTGATGGGAGCCATTGGGAACATCCTGGCTGCCCAGGGTGGGTGGCACGGGCACAGTTCCCATGGGGCAACCCCAGACCTTGTCCCTGCTCTGCCAAGCCTCTCTGGACCAGCTTCCGCGGGCTGTGGTCACCCCAGCTCTCCGCACCCAGCCCAGGGGTCCTGGGCAGCCCGTGGGGGGGGCCACAGGTCTCTTTAAGAGGGTGTGCAGCCTCGGAGGTGAGCCAGGGCCACCAGAAAGCGGGAGGGTGAGCTCATGGCTAAGCTGCCCCAGTCATGTGGAGCAGGCACAGCTGTCAGTGCCCTTGGGCCGCGGGACAGAGGGGCCAGCGGCATAAAGCCCCGCAGCCAGGAGCCAGCGGCAGCACCGGGAGCCAATGCCGGGCACTCACCGCTTGCGCTGGTGAGGAGAGGCCGCATCCTGCACGGGGCTGCACACCGCAGGCAGACATGGAGCTGGAGGTGCAACGTGCCAAGGAGCTCATAGAGCAGAAGCTGGCGGAGGAGGAGGAGGAGGAGGTGCGTCTGTAGGCAGGGGGATCAGCCTGGGCAGGGACCCACCTCGCGCTGAGTCCGTCTTTAGGGACTCGGGTGTGAGGAGGCTGGCACCGACCCTGCCATCCCAGGGTGGCCAAGGGTTCCGAGGGGCATCGGGTTCCCAGCCCCGGAGCTCCCACCCATGGGACAGAGCGGAGCAGTGGGCAGGTGCCCAGCTCGCCAAGTAGGGTAGGTGGGCAAGCGCAAGCCCAAGGGTTCGCCGGGCATCCCGTAGACCTCTGAAGCGAGCTGTGAGCCGTACCCAGAGCCATCTCCACTGGTGGGCTTGGGGACAGAGGCGGTGGGGCTGCTCTGTGCCTGGCTGGGACCGTGCAGCCCCCCACACCCCCGCAGCGACTCAGAGGAGATGGCATGCGGGAGCCACCGGCCGTGGAGCGGATGAGCACGCCTGACCTGGAGGAGGAGAAACGCTGTGGCCCCAGGAACCGGGGTCTCGATGCTGTCAAGGTGAGGGGGTCGGGGTGTGGGGGGGGGTCTGAGGGGCGTCTGGGCACAGAGAAGGCGAACAAGGTGCTGCGTGTCCCCCCCAGGGCCAGGAGCGGGTGCGGAAGAGCTCGGTGGACCTGCGGCGGGAGATCATCGACGTGGGGAGCATCCAGCGCCTCATCGAGCTCCGCAAGCAGCGCCGGCAGCGCCGGGAGGAGCGGGCAGCCACCCCTGAGCCACCCCCGCCACCTGAGCCCCTCGTGATTGTACGTCGGGGGGGCCTGGGATGAGGGATGGGGGCTGCTGGGACAGGGGCTGGAGCCCCCACGGACCAGCCCCTGGGTCACCCTTGCCAGCTGGGGACCTCCCCGGGGAATCAGGGCAGGGGGGCCCCCATATTGTCCCCTCTCCCGCGCCCCTGCGATGCCCCAGCCCTCAGCCTGTCCTGCCACCAGGAGGGTCCCGTGGAGCCAGAGGCTTTCCTGCGAGCTGCCGTTCAGGGCAAGATGCCCGTCATCGAGAAGTTTCTGGCAGATGGCGGCCCCCCCGACACGTGTGATGAGGTAGCCATCCCCTGCCTGTACCCTGCCGCCATGCCCTGCCATGCCCTCTGGCAAGGGCTGGGACCCCCAGGACGGGCTGGGACCCCCCGCACAGGCTGGGGGTAGGGCTGGGCTGGGGGGATGGATTCAGCCAGCAACGTGGCGCCACATCCCCCCAGTTCCACCGCACGGCCCTGCACCGCTCCTCGCTGGAGGGACACACGGACATCCTGCAGAAGCTGCTGGACAGCGGGGCCACCGTCGACTTCAGGGACCGGGTGAGGCCAGATCCTGCCCTCGGCTCCATGCCAGCCCGAGCCTCCGGGCACAGCACAGCCAGGCGAACAGTGGGGTTGGAGTCCCCCCAGTGGGGCATGGCTGTCCCCACCGCCGAGGCGGCCACGGGCAGGGCTCAGTCAGGGCACAGGGACCGGCCGGGGCGGGGGACGGACACGGGATGGGGGTGTCTGCCGCGGTGACACGGCTCTGTGGACCCAGCTGGACAGCACAGCCGTGCACTGGGCCTGCCGCGGCGGGCACCTGGATGCCGTCAAGCTGCTGCAGGACCGCGGGGCAGACCTCAACCTGAAGGACAAGGTGTGTGGAGCAGAGCCCGGGGGCGCGGGGCTGTGCCAGGGGCATGGGCATGCCCCGGGGGGCCAGGGCTGGCCCTGTGTTGGGTTAGCAGGGGTGGGTGCTGATCCCCTCTCTTGTCCGTCTTCTCCACCCCAAGCTGCTCAGCACCCCCCTCCATGTGGCCACCCGGACCGGGCACCCCGACATCGTGGAGCACCTCATCCATTGCGGGGTAGACATCAACTCCCCAGACAGGGTGAGTGCCACCGCCACGCAGCCAGCACTGGGGGACAAAGCTGATTCCCCCATCCCTCGACTGACCCCCTCAGGGGCTCCCAGCACCGGCAGCAGGGCACGTCCCTGTCCCGGTGTGCCGGCAGCAGCAGCCAGGTCTGGGGTGGGCACAGTCCCCCTTGTCCTCGTGGGGAGGTGAGTGTGTGGAGAGCTGGGGAGCTGGGCTGGGGACAGGCGGGGGGTCCCTCTGCCCGGAGCTGGACCATGATACCCAGCCAGGCTGTGCCTCTCGCAGGAAGGCGACACGGCACTGCACGACGCCACACGGCTCAGCCGCTACAAAATCATCAAAATGCTGATCCTGCACGGGGCCGACATGATGGCCAAGAACGAGGTGAGCGGAGGGGCCAGGCGCCAGGGCTGTTTGCTGCCCACCATGTCTCACCCCCCCGGCCCCAGCCCTTCTCTGCCCGCTCTCACAGGCTGGCAAGACCCCGACGGACCTTGTGCAGCAGTGGCAGGTGGACACACGCCAGGCACTGGAGACCAAGGAGCAGCCGACGCAGGGGGACGTTGAGGTTCCTGCGTGAAGGTGCCAGGCAGGGACCAGGGGCCGGGCTCAACTCCAAGGAGCAGGATCCAGCCGAGATTTGTCCGTGTCAATAAAAACCAGCAAAGAGCAGCGTTCGGCTCCGGGGGGCTGGGGGCTGGGCAGCCGGTGCCAGGGGTGATGGGGCTGGGGAAGCTGGGTTATCCGGGGAGCTGGGTTGTCTGGCAGCACGGTTGTGCCCTGCCTCCTTGCACAGGGACTCGGATGTCAACAACACCATGGGGCCAGGACACCAATGGTTCAAGGGTGGGACTCCTTCGCTGTGGGATGCCCTGGTTGCTCTCACTGCTTCAAAGTCCCGCCTGGGCAAGCTCAGGGAGGAAAACTACATCAAGGGCAACTCAATCCCGCTCCATGCTGCGCTGGAGGCTGCGGTTGCGCCGGGGAGCAGCGGTCATACCCCTGCCAGGCAGCTGCTCTGTGGCTGCTTGTTCTCCTGCCTTCCCCACTGGAGCCATCCCTGGGGGCACACAGAAGCCCCTTTGCAGGCTGGATCATAGAATCATAGAATGGTTTGGGTTGGAAGGGACCTCAAATATCATCTAGTCCCAAGGCATCCACAGCTTCTCTGGGCAACCCGATCACTTCTGCCAAGCATGGTGCTCATTGCTCCCTACCCAGAAACACTTCAGCTCTCCTGTTTACATGACATCTTCCACCAAGACCCAGAGTCAGCGAACCCTGCTGACAGCCCGGGGACTCCCTGCAGTGCCTGGTCCCTCCCTGGCCCCCCAGCCCAGCCCCATAGGCGGCAGGGGGACAGCTGCCAGGGCTGGCAAGCAGAAGGGAAAGCACAGCTGGAGATCACCCGGAGGGGTGCTGAGCTCCTGCAGCCAGCTCCTGGAGGGGGGGAGAGAACCCTGAGCTCACCCGGTACCACCCTCCGAGTCTTTCGCCCAGCCTGGTTGTGGGTCCCTCACGTGCCCTGTCAAACATTAACAGCCCCTCAACGGGGCAGACAGCCCGGCCGGCAGCAGCACCCATCCACCATGGTGCCCGGCTCCCGCCTCGCTTGGCCCCTCCGGCCAGCCCTGGCAGCTCTGCGCCAGGCAGCCCCGGGGCAGCGCCGGGGACTCAGCACCCCCTCGGGACCAGGGCACACGCTCGACCTCGGGGGGATCTTCCCGCCCCTCACCACCCCCTTCTCGCCCACGCAGGAGGTGGACTATGCCCAGCTGGAGGGGAACCTGCGCCGCTACGCCGGCATCCCGTTCCGAGGTGAGTGCTGCCTGCTGCCCCGCTCTGCGCAGGGTCCTGCCAGACCCCTGCCCACCCCAGGGGCTTTGCAGCCTGCCAGCTTCCCAAGGGCGCTCAGCCTCCGGCCGGACTGTGCTCCGGCACTGGCAGCCCCTCGGGTGACCCACCCAGGGCACTTTGCACGTGTGTGTCCTTGCACACCCCCACCACACTCCGGTGCGTGCTTGCATGCACGCTCCATGCGTGTGCAGGCTTGCACACATCCTCCGCGCGCAGCTGCAGGCTCGCACCCCACCCTCTGCACACCCGTGCACACTCACACAGGTTCAGCCCCACGGGATGTGTATCTGCTGGTTGCCCAGGATGGGTGGATGGGAGGGAGGAGAGGGGCTGCAGGAAGAGGCTGGAGGTGGTGGGAATGTGCCCCAGGGTCTCCCCTCTTCTGACCAGGCTGTGAGTCCAGGGCTTGTCTGGCTGCACGGACAGGAGAGGGCACGCTGTGGACTGCAGACCCGTGTCTAGGTGCCCAAGGGTGAGGAAGGGAGAGAGGATGATGGGGACACCCAGCACTCCTGGCACCCTGGAGCCCAGGACGCCATGGCAGAGCCCGGCAGCATGGGGCTGGAGCTGGCCTGCCTGTGACCATGGTGCTGGCAGTGTCCCAAGGAAAGAGGACTGTCTGTGTGCCCCAGCCGAGGGCAGGGCGGCACAGCCTGGCTGCAGGCACCAATAAATCCCTCATGAGAGGTGCTCTGTGGGGCGGTTTCTGGGGACGGAGACGGGCAGGCAGCGTGCTCAGCCCACAGGGTGCATGCACTGCACGCGAGAGAGTGCCCGGGTAGGGGATGGCACCGCCAGTGCTCAGTGCAATGTGGGTGTGCACTGCCGTCCAGGGGTCACTTACCCACGTGTGCCCTTTGTGGGGGACCCCAGGGCTTTGCAGGGCACCTGCAGGAGCCTCCTGGCCCAAGGGGGCTGCTGGATGCCAGCATCGGGCCACTCCAGGTGTCTGGTGACCACCCGAGAGCTGGGCACGGAGAGGGCAGGGACGGTTGAATGGCGGGCACCCTGCTCCTGTGCCCGGATGCTGCCCTCCCCACGCTTGCGTTTCAGGGCTGGTGGCGCTGGGCTCCAATGGGGAGTACCCCTACCTGTCACCCCGCGAGCAGCTGGAGGTGGTGAGCTGCGTGCGCCGAGCTCTGCCCAGGGACCGCCTGCTGCTGGCCGGCGCGGGCTGCGAGTGTGAGTGCCTAAGCAGGCAGTGCGGGGGCCGTGTCTGTCCCCGCGGGCATCCCTCACCCCTCTGCCCCCTCCTCAGCCACCCAGGCCACCATTGAGCTGACGGTCAGCATGGCAGAGGCAGGGGCTGACGTGGCGCTGGTCGTCACACCCTGCTACTACAGGGGGGCCATGACCAGCGCTGCCCTGGTCCAGCACTACACGGAGGTGAGCCGTGCCCAGTGCCCGCCGGCAGCCCTGGCCGGGGCAGTCGGATGGGGAGTGTGTCCCGCACGTCTCCAACCCACTCTGGTTGCTGAGCTCTGCCTGGCTGGCCGCAGGTTGCGGATGCATCCCCCATCCCCGTGGTGCTCTACAGCGTCCCTGCCAACACCGGCCTGGATCTGCCCCTGGAGGCTGTCCTCACCCTGGCCCAGCACCCCAACATCGTCGGGATCAAGGACAGCGGTGGGGATGTGAGTGGGGCAAGGCTTTCCCGGGGCTGGCTGCCACCAAACCTGGCCCCAAGCTGGGAATGGGGAGCAGGCACTTGCAGCCCTTCCCCGGGCCCTGGGTACGCCGCGTGAGCCCCATGGGGGGAGACGGGGCGATGCCCGCCCCAGGGCACAGCACGTCTCTCCCCAGATCACCCGCATGGGGCTGATGGTCCACAAGACACGTCAGGAGGATTTCCAGGTGCTGGCGGGATCTGCTGGCTTCCTGCTGGCGAGCTACGCCCTGGGTAGGTGCTGCTGCCCCTGCTTGGCCGGGGGCACGGGGTGCTGTCGGAGGGGCACCGGTGGGGACGGGCATATGGGCAGCGGGAGGCAGGTGAGGGGCAGTGATGCCCAGGAGGTTCTGGCTGGGCACAGCATGCCGAGCTGGCTGCCAACATCCCCTGTGTCCCCAGGTGCCTCAGGGGGTGTCTGTGCCCTCGCCAATGTCCTGGGGGCCCCGCTGTGCCAGCTGGACCACCTGTGCCGCGAGGGCCGCTGGCAGGAGGCCCGCGACCTGCAGCACCGGCTCATCGAGCCCAACGCGGCGGTGAGCGGGCAGCACCCCCCGGGATGCTGCGGGCTGGGGGAGCCGCACCACGGCAGAGCTGGGAGGGTGGCGGAGGATGGAGGTCCCTGGGGCTGGGGGAGACGGAGCCGTAGTCCAGGGGGCACAGGATGGCACAGCACCCAGCCGGCGAGCCCAGCCGGGCTGGAGGCAGCAGGGTGGGAAGTGCCAGCCCTGCCATGCCAGGAACAGAGTGTCCGCTGGCAGCGGGCACCTGCCTGGCCCCCCGCGGGAGCCTTGCTGGCTATTTATAGGCAGTGATGTGGGGGAAGAGCTGCTCCTCACGGGGGCCCCCACCCCACTGCGGGTACTTCGCTGGGTGGCTGCAGCCACCCCGCACCCTGCCTTGCAGCCCCTCACGGGGCTGGTGCAGGAGCCTGCAGAGCATGCTGCTCTGTCCCACGGGAGCTGGCAAGCCCCCTCGCCCTCCCTCCCACAGGTCACCCGCCGGTTTGGGATCCCGGGGCTGAAGAAGGCCATGGAGTGGTTCGGCTACTACGGGGGTCCATGCCGCGCACCCCTGGCCCCACTGAGTTCCCCCCAGGTTGAGGAGCTGAGGGGCACCTTCAGTGCCAACGGCTGGTTGTGAGGGGTCAAGGGGTCCCCCCCACCCCTTCCCACACCAGAAGGCATCTAAGCCAGCGACCCTGGAAGCTGGGGACATGGTGGGGACACTGGGACATGGCCAGGAGAAAGCCACCCATCTCACTCCTTCCTGCTGGACAGGGCTGCTCTGGGCAGAGCGGGTGGGGGGGACACCCAGCACTGCCCTGGCCACCCTTGCATCCCCGCCAGCCCCCAGAGTCCTGCCGTCCCCAGCTGGGAAGGGATGGATCCCCGCGCCGTGAGCCGGGAATAAACCTGCTGTGTGTCTGCAGCCCTCCTCGTGCAAGAGGCCCCCCGCCTGGTCCCTGCTCCCAGCACGAAGGACACGGCCCGGGCGTTTGGCAACATGGTTTACTCAGCTGAGGCCCGTGCAGGCGGCAGAACAAGGCAGGGTGACAGCAAGGCACGGGACCGGTGCGGGCAGAGACCGGCACGGAGGGCACGGCCCCTGCATCCCACTGCCGGGCTGCGAGGGCTGCTGGGACCCCCGCGCTGCAGCCAGCCAGCCTGCACCGGGGGGGAAGGTGAGCACGCAGGGGGTAGATGAAGGATGCATGCAGGGGGCAAGATGGGGAGCTGCGTGCCCCCTGCCCACCCTACCTGCCCCTTCGCCGTGCCCCTACGCCTGCTCGCCCTGCCCATCCCCCTGCTCCAGCCCTGGCACCCCACACAGCCCTGCTTGTGCCCCTCACCCCGGGCTCCAGCCGACCCTGCTCCTTGCTCACCATCACTCCCGCCCTCCCCCAGCACGCAGCAGACGCAGGCCAGGCAGGGCATCCCCCAGCCACCCTTGGTAGGGATGCTGATCCAGACGTCCCCAAGGCAGCAGGCAGGCTGGGTTGGCACAGGGATGAGGGGGACGCAGCTCATCTGCCAGCCCTGAGAACAGGCTGAAACTTTTCGGGGCACCATGTCACCATGCCCAGGGCACACGGGGGGGTGGAGGTCACCCAGAGCTGAGGGCACAGGCCACGGGATGCCCAGGATGCCCACCCTGCCTCGGGACCGGGGCAGCGAAGTGGGGCAGCAGCTGCCCCTCCGTGGGCACGTGGTCCAGCCAGCAGCCCCCTGGCAGTGGGGTCGGGGCCCAGCCCCAGCCCCTACACCCCTGCTCCGTCCCCCATGGTGGGCTGGCAGCCCCGGTGGTCCGCAGCCTGCCCCGTGGGGCAGAGGGGCTGGCCCCCAGCTGCTCCGGCATGTGCCAGGGCTACAGCCAGAGAGAGAAGGCACCACGGCCGCTACCGGGCACTTGGGTGGAGAGCGAGGGGCCTTGTACCCCCCACTGGCAGGGGTTCAGCAAGGGGGCTTGGTGCGGACCCCCGGCCCCACCAAGGCTGGGCAGCCGGCGGGCAGAGGGAGTGCTGCATCCCTGCTCCAGGGACGGCGGGGGGGTCCCCACTGCAGCGGGAGGGGACGTGGGGGACCATCACGCCGTCAGGTTGTGGGCAGACTTGGAGGCGCCCTGGGCCCTCTGGATGACGGCCGGGCACTTCTCCCGCCGCAGCAGCTTGTTGTTCTCGAAGAAGCCCTCGTTGCGGGGCACCCCGTGGGAGCCGTCGGGGAAGGTCAGGAGACCTGAGGAGGGGAGGGGAGGGCTGGGAGTGACGGGCAGGGAGGGACAGAGCGGGAGATGCTGGACGGGGCCACGCTGAACTGGGGACACGCAGGGCTGCGGCTGCCCGCACCGTGCCGCCAGGCACTCACCGAAGCCGTACACGCGCCCGCCTTTGAACTCGCCCTCAAACGTCATGTTGTCACCGCGGGTGAAGACGCCGACGCCGTTGAACTTGCCCTGCACAAACTCCCCCTCGTACCTGCGCGGGAGGAGCTCCTGAGGCAGCAGCTCCCGGGGCACGCAGGGATGCCCGGGGGGTGCACATGGGGGTGCCACGCTCACCTGGAGCCGTCGGGGAAGGTGAGCACGCCGCAGCCGTGGAAGAGCCCATTCTCAAAGTGCCCCACGTAAGCGGTGCCATCGGCAAACGTCAGCTGCCCAACGCCGTGCCTGCGACCTAGGCGAGGGCAGAGGCAGACAGCGCTGGGCGGACAGAGCCAGGCCCTGCCCCAGCGAGGCACTGAGCAGGGCCATGGGGGCTGCTCGGCCCCCAGCGCGGGCAGCACCGTCCCCTCCCGCCCCTTCTCACCTTCCTTCCACTCGCCGCGGTACTCCTCCCCGTTAGAGTAGGTGAAGGAGCCTTTGGTGAGGGTCATGGTGACAGCCTCCGGCAGGGCAGGGCAAGAGCTGGCAGGGAGAGGCGTGGAGGGCGGCTGCTGGGCGGGGGGAGCTGCCCGGCTCGCCCAGAGCCTCCGGTCCCCTCAGCTGGCGGAGAGGCACGCGTCTGCCCTGGGGACAGCTCTGCTGGGGTGCGTGGCAGATGAGGAGGTGACCCCAGGAGCTTGAAACTCCAGCCGCCGGGTTCGGGTTGCTGCCCGCCCGGCCGCAGGGCTCGGGGCGATGTGAGCCCATGGGGGTCACAGCCCCGTGAAACGTGAGCGAGCGGACGGAAGAGGAGCGTGGCAGCAGCCGACTGCCCATTCTCCCTGGAGGGATGGGTGCTGAGCCACGCTCGACAGCCGGACGCGGCGCCGGGCAGCACGGCAGGGAACTTGCAAGGGCTTTGTGTCCAGAGGAGAAATGGCCCCCGGCCAAGACTGCACAGTGCTCTCTGCTGATGGCAGGGCCCCGGAGCTCAGCGCCGGCTCCCCAGCCTGCCCAGCACCGCCGGGGACTCCTCCAGCAGCACCAGGAGGAGCAGAGGGTGCTGCCGGGGTCTCTCCACGCCTGCCGCAGGGGAGGGCTCGCCCCGCCAGCACGGCCTGCGCCCGGACCTGCCGCTTCACCCGGGCGACGGGCAGCGTCTGCCCAGCAGCGGGGTGTCCCTGCACCCGCACCCCACGCACAGCCCTGCCGTGCGCACCCGCCCGGGGCCACGCGCCTGCGGGGGACACACGCACACCCCACCCGGGCAGCGTGCCCTGCGGTGGTGACTGCACCCACGGGCGATGCACCCACGGGTGTTCCACCCACGCCCCACCGTGTCCATGCACCCACGGGCCATGCACCCACGCCCCACCATGTCCGGTGCACCCACGGGCAATGCATCCACACCCCGCCGTGTCCATGCACCCACGGGCGATGCACCCACGCCCCGCCGGGTCCATGCACCCGCGGGCGGTGCACGCACGCCCCGCCGGGTCCATGCACCCACGGGTGATGCA
>Ga0065711_1042750_pt1 | contig 15168 bp, 5 predicted proteins | sample Hoacrofraction12_FD_59098 | JGI IMG/M metagenome (GOLD analysis project Ga0065711, IMG submission 59098) | Hoatzin crop microbial communities from Cojedes, Venezuela - Epithelial fraction 12 v2 (version 2) | ecosystem: Host-associated > Birds > Digestive system > Esophagus > Crop | place... | reverse complement strand
TCCTTGTAGCTCTCCGCTGGACTCTCTCCAGTAGCTCCTCATCTTTCTTGAACCGGGGAGCCCAGAACTGGACACAGTACTCCAGATGGGGCCTCACCAGGGCAGTGTAGAGGGGAAGGAGAACCTCCCTCGACCTGCTGGCCACTCTTGCATTATTTTTACTAATGAATATATGCTACAATTTTTTAAACTGTCACAATGGCCTTGCTAACCTCTTTTGTTAAGAAAAATAAAAAAAGCTCAATTACAACCCTAGCTGACCAAGAAAAGAGTCTAAAAGAATTTAAGACAAGGTGAATATGATGAATTTTATATTTAACCATATGAGTTCCCACTACTTGGTTTTAGGTTATGGATTTGAGTGACGTTCTGGATCGTCTGAAACAGTAGATTATCTTGTCTGGTTATGAGGAAGTTGGTTGTAATTACCCTGAAGGATATCTATGCCTTACAGAGTTTTTCCACTAAGCTTTGGCGGAATTTTTGTATATTAACCAAACACAAAAATATGCTATTTTTGCGTATTTTTGCAATAGTAATTTGTGCAAATGCTGTAAAGAGGACTTTTTAAAATAGATTAATATAATTAAGATTTATCAACAAAAATCCATACACACACATATATTTGTATATATAAATAAAAAGGTGATCCTTCCTCCCGAGAATCAAAAAATGTAAATCAGTTTTACGAACCTGTAAATTTCAGGACTGCATGAAGACATTTGAGTGACAACTTGTAATATATCAATAATATTCTCTGTAGGAACGATGAAGTAAACAGGATGATTGTGGAACAATGCCTACTCTGGCAGCTTGACATCTGCATCCGAAAATTGTCAAATGTGTCTCTTGGTGATTCTAAGTGGTCTCCTTTTTCCTATTGGACGAGATTCAGAGGAGTGCAGCCATGATTTTTCCTTAACTATTGATGAGGTCTCCAAGATGAGTAAGGCTTGTTGGGTTAGGTTTAGCAGTAAAGCAGCAGGTGCAGAGGTATTGCATGTTGGAAGAGGTACTGTATTTCAGTTGAAAACTAAGAATTAAATTTTCAGTATTTGTGAGGTTGCTTATTCAAAGGTTCGAAAATCCTTCTGGTTGAAAGCAACAATCTGGAATGGTTTTCCAGTATCCTCTGATCTAAATTGATTAGCATGTCTAAAAATGTGCAGAAAATTGCCATGCTTTAATAGGACGGATTGGTCCATGCTTCAGTATATCGGACACCTTATGATATAGCAGTAGAATGCAAATTTAAGACTGTTTTCTCATGTTGTTTGTGGTTATAATAGTAAATCTTTTGAACAAAGCCCAGATACTGTGAAGTTGTCTTCAACTCTAGCATTTTGTTTTTATGGTATTAGTATGCATGAATGCCTGTGAAGAAGAGCTGCAGCTGAAGGGGTGTGCTTTTGCTCATTATACACCAAGCCTAATTTGGTCTTCCTTTGTCTCGTGAAATGTGGAGGGAATCTGAACTAGGGTTCTAATCATTTCTGATTGCACCTATTTTTTTTCTCTTTCCAGTTAAAAAAAAACACCCACGCAATTTGTGTAACCTTCTTGGAGTAAGCTCTGTTGTCATGAAAAGAGAAATCAGTCAGTTGAGTGATACAATGGGAATAGGTAACTTAGAGGAAAAGTAGGGAGCTGGATGAGGAAAAAATAGCTGGGGATGTATTTATGTTTCAGGAATATTCATTTTTACAACTGAGAACAAAAGCAATTTATTTAACTACAGAAATACAGGTCTAGTTTAGATGTAGAGTTTTGGAGCATATTGGTTTGTCTGCATTGTAGTTTTTATGAAGAAGGGACTGCAGAAGAAAAATTCTGCAACAAAATCAAAGATTCAACTTACTAAATCAGTTTAGGTCAAGAAACCTTTAAAACTTGAGGAGCCTAAAAAGAGAATGTCAGTTACATTTTTGTTTCCAACTCTTTTTGTTAAGAGGATGTAATTTACTCTCATAGATAAGTGTAAATATTGTTTCATGGAATGTACAAGATATAATTAAGCTCAGTGATAGTATGCTAAAAAACGTGCAAGAAAAAGCTGCACAGTTTGTTCAGAACGTCAGTTGTGTTTTAAACTTGACTGCATTTCTTCCATTGAGAACAAATTTGGTTTAAGCTGATTTAGAAAATGCTGCACTTCTACCTTGGTTAGAGTTTTAAGCTAAAAAGCTTTTCTGTGGTTTGACAGTAAGTCTTAAGAATATAATCATTTTTAGAACAATTCTTTTACTGATTGTAAACAAGCTAATTAACATCCTTAGTGCTCTTTGTAACTGGCACAGATTTTCTATATCTACATTTCTGTCAGGATAAGGAGAGTCTCCTGCATTCCTTAAAATAAGTTAAGCAACAATAAAATAAATACTTGAGACCGGATGGAAGCGGTTGTTTAGATCTGACCCCCAAGCCTGGAGAAATAGTTGTCTGTGAACTTTTTCATTTGCCACGCACTTCCACTGTTAGGCTACTCTGTGTTTGTTTTTCCATCAACTGCATGCCGTGTTTGCACATGCATGCTTCTTGCACAGCTCCCTGAATGTCAGCCAGCACTTGAGGGCACTTCAGATCGTGTATCCACAAAAGGAATCTGTTTCCTGGGGAACCTGGTGGTTTTACTTCTTTCACCTTTTAGGATTCTTCTCAAGGAAGCCGAGCAGTTCTTTCAGAGCTGTAGAAATACTTAAGCGATCGGTTTTAGGAGACACAAGTAACATTATGGTAAATTTTTACTAGTCAGTGCATGTGCTAGTATAGCTGCGTGAGATGACAATTGGAAGAAACAAATTTTCAGAGGGCTTGGCTCCATTGCTAATGAAACTTTACCTCTCCCCGGCATTTGATGAGTAACTAGGATTTTTTTGAGGGAAACCTAGGGAACAAGAACATAGTGGAATTTATTGACTGAAATCAAGTGTGGAGAAGTCTTGCCAACTCTTTTCTTTTTTCTTTTTAATCTTTATAAAAATATCAGGTTTTTCTTTTAGCCTGAGGATGAGATGTTCTGTAAAATGTACAAACTGAGATTGTAGAAAATACAATTAGGGTGGAGCTGTAAAACTGTCGAGATCTGGTTCTCTATGCAACCTCTGTATCTGGAACCACTTATATGCCATGTCCTAATTTATTGGCAATAGTAGACCAGGAAATCATGTTTGTACAACTCGCTGTACAAATACCTTGCAGTAGTGAAGATCTAGTAGATCTGAAGCAATAGGTCTGTGCCAGCTATTCCACTGGTAAAGAAAGCGCCCAGAGGAATACAAACGTGTTTGAACTTTCGGGCTATAGGCTCTGGGGTTGAACTGGGACTGAATAGTGAAGGAGGCGGTTGCCAACATAGAATCATCTTTATTTGGTGCAAATTTTGAAGTGCATGTGGTGAATGAGGCAGGAAAGTGGAAAAAGAGAAGGGATAACGGCATAGTTTATACAGTAGGATGCCATTTTGGCAGAATGTATTGATCCCCATACCTGCTGCTAGATTCCTTTGTGGAGCAAGAGAAGCAACTTTTCATTAATATTGCACCATCCCTTTCTTTGTATCCAATCTCAAACTATGAAACCTGGCTTGTGGAAGTGTAGGGGCTTGCATCTGCAACTACATGAAATGTTGAATGAACTGAACACCATGTTAACAAACACGGATTTATTTTGGGTGTAAGGAAGAGCAAAAGGGAAGAAATTATTGTGGCTTTATCTTGTCGATTACGCTTCATCACTTACAACTTGCAGTGCTGTGAAAAGCCATTTCTCCCACTGTTACAGAATCACAGAGTGGTAGGGGTTGGAAGGGACCTCTGGGGATCATCTAGTCCAACCTCCCTGACAAAGCAGGGTCATCTAGAGCAGGTTGCACAGGACCTCATCTAGGTGGATTTTGAGTATCTCCAGAGAAGGAGACTCCACAACCTTTCTGGGCAACCTGTTCCAGTGCTTCGTCACCCTCAAAGTGAACAAGTTCTTCCTCATGTTCAGACAGAACTTCCTATGCTTCAGTTTGTGCCCGTTGCCCCTTGTCCTGTCTCTGGGCACCATCCTCCTGACATCCACCCTTAAGATATTTATAAGCATTTATTAGGTCCCCTCAGTCTTCTTCAGGCTAAACAATCCCAGCTCCCTCAGCCTTTCCTTGTAGGAGAGATGCTCCAGTCTCCTAATGATCTTTGTAGCCCCCCGCCAGACTCTCTCCAGTATCTCCTGCTGTGGCTCCAAGCACAGCCCTTCTTTATATTTTGCGACACAGAGGATGTGCCACCTTCATTTCTGGGTTTGCATTGTACATGTCAGCCATATGTAATGGGAAGTTTTTTGGGGATAAAGTTACCCAGATACATGTAAGATGAACCTGGGCACAGACAACTACTTTCTGCTTACTCTTCCTTTGACTAAGTTCATGATAATTCAAACAGACCTAATCGTGTTTCTTATTTCACTTGACTGTTGTCACAGTAATATTTTTGGAAAGATTAACATATTATAGCAATGAGTAGCATACCTAAGTAATTGAGGAAACTTTATTCAAACATTATTTAAAAGAAAATTATCAGCAACTTAAAATAAGATGCTCCATACTGTATACGAAGAGCAATAAGATAAACTGTTTAGTTGCAGGCATGGAGTGATGGAGGGGTCAAAAGTAGTATAATTACAAGTGTAATGACTACCAGTAGTATTAGGGTCCTGCAAAGCAGATGAAGCTTTCATAGGCAGCCTTAATTTTGGCACTTCTGAAGTTTGAAATGTCTGGCTTTGCAAACTTAATCTTTTTGTGTATGTTAAGATGTATAGCATACTATTTCAAACACGTACAAGGAGAATGTAAATTATTTGTACTGATGTCTGTGTGCTTTATTGTTTGACTTGGAAACCTTAAACCTTCTTACAGTTTTGCCAATTGACCTAATAAACTAGACGAATATGTTTAATGTTTCTGTTTTCATCCTGCAGCTTGTGATGTCATCACATTCCATGATAAAATATTATATGTTTACAAAATATCTGTAAACACTTTACATTTAGAAAAATTCTCAGATAGTGCTGTAATTAAATATTTTTGCCAATCTGATTCTGAGTAAGTAGTTCAGGTGATCAGAGTTTCTGTTTCCCTGGGTCATTTGTTGAACAATACAGCAGAAGAAAATCACTGTCAAGACAAAGACTATGCTATGAAGTCATATGGTTCTTGTGAATTATACTCTTTTTACATTAATCGGATTCATATTTATAAATCGTTCTAATTTGTGCTCAGATCCTCCAATTAAATTATGTTGTATACATTAGGTTTAAGAGCACTAGTGTCTTAAATGAATGCATTTTTAATATGGGAGCAAACTATATATGGTAACTAATGCTAATGAGCAGCCTAGTAAATTGAATTCAATCCCATAATCTCACATCAAATCCACTCATCAGTCTTCCAATCCAGTGATCTGGAACTTCATGGTGCAATTAACTTTACTTCTTCTAGGCAACTAAATGTGTTGTCCCTTCTGCAAATATGTACAGGAGTTGGAAGTTTCTTTTATTTGTGTCCCCTGAGGCAAGTACTTTCTGTACGAGGCAGAAAGTTTGAAAAATCATGTGCCTCATGAAGGACATAAAATGCGCGTGCCATTGCTGACATTCTTCTACTTTAAAATAAAACACCTGCAGTAAAAATTCTATTTCCTTTCTCCTCAGTTGCCATCACTAGTTTTTGCTTAAGGGAGGAATGTAGGAAATGGATTGAAATGGCCATAGCATTTGTAGCCCTGGTGGTGAACAATTAAAAGGTTTGTTTTGATTTTTAAATTGTATAAAATGAGACTTAATTTTTTTTTTCTGGTCTCCATAGTGCACCAATCTGTACAAAAGGACTTCAGCACATCAAAATTCTCACAAGCCAGACCAGTTGTTTGTCTGGGCAAGTACTCCTGTCTCCAGCAGCAGTAGTTAGGAGAAGCTCTTTGAGGAGGCGGCTTAAGCCTGGTGCCTCTTATGAGCTTGTTTCCCACACCGCTCCCCAACTCCAAATCATTGATTAGGGATTTTAGAGGGCACATCTATTCTTATTTTAGGATCCGGTTTGGACCTGTGGTCGATTTATTTATCTAATACCTTTTTGATTCTGTTGATACTTCTGATTCCACAAGATCTCTCTATACTAGAGCTAACAAATTTTGTGTAAGCCTGTCTACTCTGTGCCTGAGGAACCTGAGGCATTTCTTTAGCTAGAGTGCTACTTATAGTTACAGAGAAAGGGTTGGCTATAGTTGTCAGCTGGAGCATGATAAGAGCTGTGTGTGTAAATCTCAATCTGTCATCAGGGATAGTTTTCTCATATCTTGTGGTCATCTTGAGTCTTTTATACTGCATTCTGAGAGTATACCAAAAGGTTCTGGAACTATGGGCCTGAAAAAAAGTGAGTGTTGAATGCAGCCAAATCAATTGTTCTGGTACATTGTAACTCATGCCCTGCACCCTCTTTCATGAGATCCTTGCAGCTATTCGATAGCCACGTGTACAGTTTTCATGTGGGGAAAAAGACAGTCATGCTCTTGTGTCATGATGGACGCTACTGGTAGGGTAGGATGATAGTCATATGTCTCTGAGTATTAGATACTGCTTACTTTAAGTCTGCTTGGGTTGATTTAATAAGGGCTAGCTGGAGCATGGACAGATAATGAAGCATGGTTAAATTATCTCAGTCACATTTGATGCTGTAACTGATCCTTTGGTGTGTTTTTAGTCCATCCCAATTGCAGAGTAGAACATGTTGTTTAAGCTGTAATGTAAACATCGATCATTTGGTTATCCATCAATCAAAATTCTTCATGATTTGGTTTCTTTGGGCCTGAATTGAATATTGCAAGAATAATAGATTTTTCAGAGTTTTTTTCAGGAAGCTTGAAAAACTTAGTACTTGGAATGCCTCACTCTGATAGTGTGTATAAAAGTCTGCTGTATATTTATTGTAATTGTTGCTTCTGAACAGAATATGAAACGCCTCCTTCCATTTTTGGCCAGCTGGGAGTTTCTGTCATACAAGAAAACAACAGTTTCCAATTCACTATGTGTAATGACTTTTTCTGACATTATTTTAAGTATTGAACTAAGTGGTATGTTCTTACTTTCACTTTGTATTTCCTCTGGCTAATTCATAGAAAATGAAAATGTTTCTCTACATTTTGGAGTTTTATTATGTGTCATGTGGGCCATCCTAATTCAGAAGAGGAGGAAGAAATAGCTACACCTGAACATACACACTAGCAAACATTCTTGCTTTAAAATTATGTTTATTACTGTGTGTGAAGAATAGAGACTAAATTGTTCAGGAAGAAAAGTTTCAGGATGCAACAACAATCTGTGGAATTTTTTATGTCCTACTGTGTTTCAAGTTTGCATCATTTTTCCAACTCAGTTGATCAGCTATCAAAAAAGAGACTAACTTGAAGAATTGGAGCCGTTTCAGATGAGGAAATAAGGGGAATATCTACTCTGCAGTGCAGTAGAGATTTGCCTTCTGAAGGCCAGTGAAGATACTGTTTGCTCACAAGGTGGTAGGATAACTATCCCTGTGGAGTACATCACTCACAATGGCACTGGGCAGGCTGTTGGGAAGAGGATTTTGATGCATTTGTTTGTCCCCAACCTCCAAAAAGACCACCGATAATCATTGCATCTGTCTTATCAGACTGAATACTCAGTGACGTGCTTTAGAAATATGGATCCACAGCTGAAAAAAGACAATCTGGCAGGTTTTTTTGGTTTTCAGCTGTTTAACTAATTGCTATGTATGTGAAAACCAGTAAGTGGAAATAAAAATAGACCATATGAATTTTCATTATCATGAAATACAAACCCCTACTCAATCCCTGCTTTAAAAAAAAATAATGGCTTTATCTATGTATAGAGAGTGGTATTTGTGTTTTCACTGTGTAGATTACATTCTTGGTTAGTATATTTAATGTAGAATTAGTGTCATATGATGACCTTTAAACTTTTGAATCACTTTGCTTGAAAAGTAATTATTCTTAGAAGTTTAACTATATAGCAATAAGGTATTATAATATGAAGTTATTGTATCCTTTGTTATCTCTTTTGGCTGTTGCAGATTATTGGGATAAAAACATGTACTATCTTATATTGAATATTTAAAAAATGTTTTGTGTCCTGATTTTTTTTCCTCTACTTTGGAAAAAAATACCTATTTTATGTACGAAGTTGTAAGAAACTGCTCAGGAAATTTCCTCAACTGTTTTCTAAAGATTTCATTTTAATGAAGAAGGGAATATATACAAACTTGTTCTACGTGTGTGTAGATAATGTGTTTAAAAGTGTGTATAAAACCTGCAAAAAAATTTAAAATATAAGCCGTTCTCCCGTAAGTCTTTGATCTCTGTGTTTTGACATATTGCTGTAGATAGAACTGACCTTATATATGGACTGTGGGCTGAACTGTGGTATGAAAGTGCTGACATTAATTTACTGTTACTTTCAATATTTTGTTTCTGTTGTGAAAATTTTACTCTCTGACCCTTTCGTGTACTTGATTGAGTCATTACATCACTTTGCCTTTATTTTTTCACCTTTAAAAAGAACAAGTATATTTCACTCTTTCTACAGTTACGTGCTTTGGGATCAGTGGGCAATGCTTACAGAAGTGTTACTGGTAATAACAGTAGTATATAACTATTTTTAAACTTTATTCAGAATAAAAATAGGTGATTAATGAAGTAAGTACAAAAAAGTCGTGCTATGAGGCAAAGCTTATTTGTGGGAAGTGCATGTTTTAAAGATGTATTCAATCATTGTTACAGGAATACAATTAATTTCTTTTATTGTGGTGCTTATCGGGAAAAGAAAATTATTTTGAATTTTAATTCATATCAGTTCCCAAATCACAAAAGGGAAATACTTTAAACATTTCTATACTATAAAGAAATGACATTTCTGTTTAGATTTTAGTATCTCTGTGCTGCTGCGTCTCTTTTGTTGTTATAGGTTATATACCTGACACTTTGCATTCACACCTCTTTCAGTGACGCACGTTTAGCGTTTATGTAAATTCAACCGGGGGCCTATGTCACTGTTTCTGCTCGTTTCATATGGTGTATTGCTAAGCAACGTGTACAAACAACAGTGTTTGCTTTCATTTTATCTCCTTCCTGTCCCCCTCCAGCCCCCCTCTTCCCTAAAAAGTGACACAAGTTTGAAAGGTGAGTATTAGCTTGTTAGCCAAAACAGTATTTTTAGTTCATACCCTATGAATGATGGAAGATGTAGTAGGTAGTGAGGATTTTGGATGTTCTTCAGTTTCATTACTTAAATAATAATGATGTTCCCAGCAATTTTTTTTTTCTTGCAAACACTGGGTTTTTTTTCCTCTTTTGAAAGCAATGATTCATTAGTATTTTTTTATATCTCCTGGGCCATATTCATCTTGGAAAATAGTTTTGAAATACTGCTTTTCTTGTGTACATGCCTATTATCTTATACCTGTACAAGGTATGGGTAAATTATAGATCTGAGTATCCATTTCAGGTACGGCTGCAGACCTGTTGTTGCACTATCTAGATTCCTGAAGTGTACAAGTGCAATAATAGAATACTATACAAATGTGTATACATATATATACATATATAAAGACAGAGACAGGATTTCTTATAACTGGAGTTCATAGAGTGTGTGACTTTTTTACATTCAAGACAAATTCTGGTGTAAATTCTGGGGAGAAATAGGAAAAGGATAAGGGACCAAGTTCTTAGAGTTCTGGAGTCCTAGTCTCTTTATAGATTTAAGCAAAGGATTTGGTGTCAATACAAGAACTTGTCTGTCTACATCCTTAAGCTTAAATATGTGAAATAAATAGGCAAGATTGCTTTTATGGCTGGTCCACATGGGTCTTCTTAATTCAATGAAGGTACAGGAATAGCAGGTCTGGTTTGGGGAGGTATGTTAATGGGCACACCAAACCTTGAAGAGAGTGTCAATAGGCAACTGCATTGGTGTGGAAAAATGGAAGCAAAAGGCATGTTTTCTTGCCTGACCTACCACTAATGCCAAAACTAAGGAAGGAGGTATGTATCTGTATTGAAAGACATTTTATCAATTTTAGTTTTATTTTTCAGACAATAGACTTTGTTTTTCCATATTAATTTTACTTGTACAGTCCAAAATTTCCTCTCTATGAAAAGATTTTCCAAGATACTTTACTGGTTTTTTTTATGCTGTGAGGACTTCCCAAGTTCTGCTTATGTCTTGCTAGGTTTTTGTGTGGTGGTGTGTTGTGGATACCTTGTCTTGCCTTTTCTACTTTTCTAGAAGGAATAGTTTGAGAAATTCAGAATCTGAGCCATTGATTTCTTGTCCTGCTAGATTTGGACTAGGAGCAATTGAGTATACTGTTTACTGATAGGTTGCCTTGTAAATATACTGCATATTAAATCCGCTGTTCAAAATCTGAACTGCTTTCTCTGCTCGCTGCGGGGGGGGGGTTGGACTAGATGACCTCTAGGGGTCCCTTCCAACCCAAAACTTTCTTTGATTCTACCATGAAAAGTAATGGTATTTTACACAACTCAAATTTTGTACGTTTGATATTGTCTACAAATAACATATAGCTAAATGTAATCAGTACTAAATGTATTTCATTTTCTTTTTTTACTTAAATTGGCAAACTGATGGTAGCCTTACTCCTGTGTTGCCTTTACTTTTTTCAATTTTTGAGGAGAAAAAGAATGTCTTTCCCAGAATGTTTGATTACACAAAGGTGAACTCTATTATTTTCTCGTTTGATATTCATCAATTTGCATAGTAATGTTTTCAATGGAAACAAAATATGCTAATTTCACAGTTTCTTAGCAGATATCTTAATCACGAGGATATTTGTATGTTTAAAAAGAAATGAGGTAAACTGCAGCATTGTTTCAGAAAATTATACTACAGGTCAACCTGAAAATCATGTCTGTGTCAGGGGCCTCATCTCTGTAGGGAATATAACCAGCTGCCACAGAAGTTGAAGTTAACCCATAAATTAAGACATTTGTGTTTTGGGTTGGTTGATCCCTCTCTGTCTTTTACCCCTGGTTTATGTCAACAGTCAAGCAGATGTTCAATCAGCAAGTCAGTCAGCAGGTCTTCCGATCTTTTTATATATGTTCTTTAAAAGTTTATTTGTACACATATTAAATATAGGTAGCCTCTACCTTCAGTTATGATGAGGTGGATAAGGTCTTCAATGCTTTCATCTGTTGTGACATGGAGTTAGTGTTATGAAAGCTGAGAGACACTGTTTTAGATTCTGAATACATAGGAAAAATTAAAAAGTTCTTCCTAAGACTTTCAAAACTATAGCTGCTCTACTGAGGCTAATTTAGTTTTTTTCTTAGCATGAAGTTAATTCCTTCAGAGATCATATTTTAATGTCAAGTTGCAATAAGCTAAAACACGTATAAATGGTAGTACAATTAGCGGGTTTTCTACCCTGGTGGAGTAGAAACGTGGCACTGTGAGCGAGTCAGCTGTAGGGTTGGGGCGATACCCAAAAGAGATACCGAAAATAACGTCAGCTCTTCAAAGTAATGGGGGGAAATAAGTTTAAGAGCAATGCAGTTTAGAGTACCTAAGTTAGGATTTGCCCTAATAGCCTGTATGACCTCTAAAGTAGTCACCTTCCTGGAGATGGTGTTGGTGGGGCTGAGCAGTATCAAATGGCTATAAACTCTTTTAAATATCGAGAGTTTTTTCAATAAATATTAGGTCATAGAGCAGTTTAGTTTGTACTGCTTGCAAAATATTATTTATAGTACTTGCTGGACGTCATTTGTACCACACTATCACTGTATTTAAACTTGATTAATAGATCTTCTCACTTCATTTGCTTATACTGTATGGTACATGCTGAGTAATTATGTCTGTAAGTTCATGCAGTTTAGACCTTAGTCATTACATTTCATAGTCAAATTTTACAATTGTCATCCAGATGTCCTCATTTTAATGAGGTATGCATCTCATGAGGGTGTCCCAGTGAGCAGAATTTAAATAAAACGCATGTCATCTTGTCATTATGAACTCTGTGAAATTTTTCTCTTCAGCTGTATTTCAGTGTTAACCCAGTTCTTCATAGCAATTTCAGTTACATTGTTGCTTAAAATGAATAAAACAATAAATTATACTTTTTTTTTTCTTAGAAAAGCTCAATAACCTGACAACAATCTACCCATAATGTGTTCTTATTTTCACAGTAATGACAGTGCTTAAAACTAGTTGAACGTTGACTGTAGGCTGATGTCTGGAAATTAATGTTTTTGTGCCCCTCAAATGGCATTTAATTCAAATCTTGCACAAAGACATTACCAAGACAGGCTGATATCATACAATCACTTGGAGATAAATTAATATTTAAAAATCACATTTCCTAAGTAGTTTCTTAACAGGAATAATTTAAATTTTCAGTAAGTTAATTTGATGAGGTGAATGTCCTTTTCGAGATTAGATTTGAATTAAGATGAAGTAAAATCAATACTTTTAAAAAACCATATTCAGCAGAAGTAAGTACAGTTTGCAATATATACTGTTTCAAGCCATTTTGTATAAACGGATCTAAGACAGATTTTTATTCTCTAATCATATGTTTAGGGGATTGGCTATTTAGTAGATTTTTAGCTTTCCAGATGCTCAAACAATGCACTTTTAAGTACAGTATCCATAGATTAGCCCCAGAATGCTGTAGATTAGCTATTTTAAGATTTGAATTGTGAATAAATGCTGGAGAAGAAGCAACAGCAGTTGCAAATGTGTTGTCTCAATTAGCTCATTTAAAATGTATTTGCAAGTGAAAGAGATAAAGTAGGCAATGTCTGCATGTAACACTGTTACTTCATTAATATTTTATATACATATGTGTGTGTCTATAAATAAAAGCTTTATGTGAATTCTGTCAACAACAAAGTGTATCTAAATCAGAGGCCTTTTTTGTTTGTTTATTTCACTAGGAGGGCAGTACAACTTGTTATCACGAAGGACTGATTAGCAAATTTTGGACAATAATGAACGTAGTTAAATTTTAAGTAGAACTTCTTTCTGTTTGTTTAGATACTCAAAATTTTACAGTTTTGGCAGATAGGTTGCTTCACTGCCAGTTGGAACAGTATTTTTAATTTGTTTTAATTTGGTAATTGTAACTCTTACAAAAATATCTTTTTATTGAATAATTTGCAACATGTAATTGTTAATCTTTAAAGATAAGGATAAGATATGTGTATTTTATTTTGAAGTAATTGCCTTAAAATGTTCTTTTCTTACTAGCAAACAGTACTTGTTGGATTTGTCTTGGTGTGTTACCTGATTTAGCTAACTTAAAACAAACCAAGTTCGAAGCTGTGTGCTTTTTCTTCAAATATTTAGGTTGAACAAATATTTGAGTTTATTAAATGACTTTTCTGATGAAAGGCAATTGCCTCCAACCAAGTTTCACAGATACTTTAATGAGAAATTAATAAATAGTTCTAATAAGTTCTATACACAGGTTAAAGCTAACCTAAACCAGCTCTGTAACGGCTTATGTCTGAGTTGCTACCAGTCCGGGGTGATACAGACCTTACTTTCATTGTAGGAGCTATCTGTGCTGCAGTTAGGTATGTTACAAAATATTTTTTAAAAACGAGAATGACAGGCCATTCAGTGATGGTTTCATTTTCTGACTTAGTTTGGTTTAATAAAAGTTGTATTTTAGTGAACCTCTCCTCCATCAGACATGGGCAGAAAAATCTGCATACATCATTACATTGCTGCAGCCTTGCTGAATATATGTAAACTTTGAGTGGGTTCCTGCAGAACATGGTGGTTCCAGCACATTTCAAATTGATGCAGGACAGCTACAGAGCAGATGTGCAGGCAGAAAAGAACCAGTGTACGTAAACGCAAAAAAGTCAAGTAAAGTTGTTATATTAAAATTTTGTCCTTCTCTAGTGACAAAGAAAACATGAAAATTGCTTTATTTGTTCATTTGATTTAACTGATCATGCAATTTAAAAATTGTTACAGTTTGATTGTTAACAGTACTGACAATATTTTGTGTATGCTCTTTTATTTTCTTTTTCTGGTGGCCAGATTTTTATGTTGTAGAACAGCCCAGGTTGGAAGGGATCTTGAAAGATCATCTGGTACAGCCTTTTGTGGGAAAGGGAGCTAGAAGAGATTATGTAGCACCCTGTCCAATTGATCTCGAAAACCTCTGGTTATGGGGCCTCTACCTAGTGTCCCTGGGGAGGTTGTTCCAGTGATTGATTGCTCTTGCTGTAGAGAGTGCTTATTTTTTGGTGAAACCTCTCCCTGTGCAGCTTGTACCTGTTACCCCTTGTCTTCTCCATCTGACTCCTTGTGAGTGAAGAGGCAGCTTCTGTCCTCTTTGTAGGTAACTTACCTGTTACATACTGGAGAGTACTTACATATGAGTATGAAATGGTTAGTACTCTTGACATTTTTGCCTGTATTGGTTTGGAGAATTTTCACCTAAGTATCTGTAACAATGCAAAATATTAAATAACTAAAAACACCAAACAAAGAAAAAATGGTAACTAAGACATTTTTCACACTGCTTCGAATTTAAGACTATGTAATAGCAGCATCCTGAAAACTAAGCTTTACTGTTCATTGAGCAGTCCAGCATTTTCGTGGCTGCAGTTATTGGAACCAGCGATACAGATATATCAGATTTGTGTCATCAACCTATAAACCAAGTGTCTTAAGAATTTGAAGTAGTTGTAAGCTCCTAATGGCTAAAGCTTCATATCCAAGACAGACCATGAGTTGAATGCAGAGAGAAACTGGAGGCACTGAAGTGTCAGTGGATCACTGCTACACACCTGAAGAATTAAAAAAAATAAAAATAAAAAATTGTGGTTTGTTCTTTTTTTTCCATACCTCACATTTCCTTAATATGAAAAAGAGGGCTTTAAACTAGGTTCGAAGGGGGAAGGGGATATTGCCCAGCTCACTAGGGATGAGCCTAGGCTTGGCGTGCCAAGGCCAGGGGTGAGATTGACAGCCCAGCTCAAGTGTATTTACACCAATGCATGTAGCATGGGCAATAAACAGGAGGAGCTGGAAGCCATTATACAGCAGGACGGCTACGACTTGGTCGCCATCACAGAAACGTGGTGGGACAACTCG